>Ga0256914_1001609_pt1 | contig 19968 bp, 27 predicted proteins | sample HulkmetaG_FD_191571 | JGI IMG/M metagenome (GOLD analysis project Ga0256914, IMG submission 191571) | Hydrothermal chimney microbial communities from Main Endeavour vent field at the Juan de Fuca Ridge, Pacific Ocean - Hulk | ecosystem: Environmental > Aquatic > Marine > Hydrothermal vents ... | reverse complement strand
GAGCGATGAAGACCTCTAGGGTATCTGAAGGATGATGAAGGTCAAAGACTGAGCTCACTCCTTTTCCACTTCCTCTATCTCTTCCATTATGTGCTCGAACTTCTTATATTCTTCACTCTGCCCTATTAGGGTTATGAACTCGTCAATCTCCTTCTTTTCAAGAAAGGCTCCAGCAAGGAGTTTTCCTGTATAATGATTGTTTTTAATCTCCCAGAACATGTAAAACTCTGGAAAGCTCTCTTTGATCTTCCTATAAGCAACGCCATATTTTGAATCCTTGAGAGGGTTCTGCTCAAGATAGAAATGATTCGGCCCAAGCTCAATCATGTGGAGAATCGCTCCTCTTCGAGTTTTAACAAGCTTTATCTTGGCATTCCATTCCTTCAGAACTTTCATAAACTCACCTCCTGGAAAGGATATAGAAATGAAGAAATGTCAAAGACTCTCCAAATACTCCGCGTAAGCTTTAGCATCCATTAACTCCTTGAGCTCCTCTTCGAGATTCTCTGGTTTGAGCTTAGCTATCCAGTTTGCGTAGGGATCTTCATTAATGAGCTCTGGGCTGTCTTCAAGTTCCTCGTTAACCTCTACAACCTCACCGCTCACAGGAGCATATACTTCACTTACGGCTTTAACGCTCTCTACCTCACAGAGGACATCTCCTTTCTTGAAAGTTGCTCCAACTTCCGGAAGCTCCACATATGCTATATCTCCGAGCTCCTTCTGAGCGTAGTCACTTATTCCGACGAGAACAGTTCCATCTTCAAGAACCTTTGCCCATTCATGGTCTTTCGTATAGTAAAGACCCTCTTCAACTTTATACTCTCCGACTTCGATCATGAGAACCACCGAAAAGTTTTACACCTAAAAACAATTTAAACCTTCTGGTAGATAATCATTGGTGTGCTTGACAATCCCCAGTTTGTGCTATACCAACTCTCCAATCGTACCCAAGCAACCCCAATCACCACAAAAGCATTATAACATTCAAATTCAAAAATAAAAATATGAGCCGTATGCACTTTTATCTTAAGGAACGCCTTGAAGATGTCAGGAAAAGGGTTCTCTACGAACAGTATAAAGCCCAAAAAATACCTGTATGGGAAAGAATTGCCTTAACCTGGGCTGTTTTATTTCCCTTCTGGCTGGTAGTTAGTGGAAACACTCATCCCGGCAATCTAATAATTGGAGCCGTTACAACCCTCATAATCTCTTCCTTCATGAGGGATATGCTAACGAAAGATATACGGCCCAGGGGCAACATACTCCAGAAAGCTATATATTTCCTGCTGATATATGCCCCTCAGCTCACAGTGATCATGATGTTCAGAATTCTGGAGAGTAGCATCAAAGTTGCAAAGAACGTCATATTTATGGATATAAACCCAGGGGTAGTCAAAATAAAAACTGACCTAAACTCAGATACTGGGATAGCTGTTCTTGCCAACTCCATAACCCTAACTCCCGGAACGTTAACCCTTGATGTTAAGAGGAAACTTGGAGAAACATATCTCTACGTCCACTGGATTGATGTTGAAACTCTGAATAGAGAAAAGGCTGGAGAAAAAATAAAGGGGGATATTGAGGAATGGTTGAAGAGAATCTTCTGGTAGGAGCTGTTATGATACTGACATTTACCAGTCTATTGCTCACCTACCGCGTGCTTTTTGGTCCAACAACACCAGATAGAATAGTGGGAGTTAATACCATAACAACAAAAGTGGTAGTCATGCTTGCGATTTTTGCTGTTATCAGGGGAGAATACTACCTCCTTGATTTATCTATAGTCCTTTTGATGGTGAATTCAGTTGGAGGTCTAATATTCGCCAAATACCTTGAGAGGGGTGGGGCAATTGATTGAGTATCCCATGCTGATCTTTGGGGAGACCATAATGATTTTCGGCGCTCTGGGAATACTCCGATTCCCTGATGTCTATACGAGACTTCATGCAGCGACCAAATGTGATACTGGAGGAGCCATGACAATTTTAATAGCTCTGGCTATAACAACCAATGCTCCCGCCCTTATAAAGTTCAAGTTTCTGGTTCTGGCATTCCTCATAGCTCTGGTTAACCCCATGGTCTCCCATGCAATAGCCCGGGGTGCATACAAATACGGAATAAAACCGAAAGTCGTGGTGGATATGTATGCTTGGGATAATCCATGATATCCTCCTGCTTATGATGGTAATTCTTTCAGTGGCAATAATAGAGGAGAAGAACCTCGTAAATGCTGTGGTTGAATACATTCTCCTCGGATTAACTTTTGCAGTTGTCTTGTTCCAGCTTGGAGCGCCAGATGTGGCATTATCCGCCATAGTGGTTGGGGCTGTGGTAGTTGGACTCTTTCTCTTCACGATAGGGGAGGTGAGGAAGTGGGATTTGAATACAGATACAGAATAGGGGGATTGGTTATAATCACCGCACTGGCAACCCTGCTGTTTTCCCTTGATTACTCAAGGAGCGGATTTGGAAGCTATTCCTATTATATCTCCAACTGGCAGGATGTTGGGATTCCAAACCTTGTAACGGCAATAGTTGCAGACTGGCGAGCCTATGATAGCCTTGGAGAGGCCACACTGCTCTTCACAGCTGTTACAGGTGTGTATCTCCTTTTAGGAGGGAAGAAAAAATGAAGATGAGTCTGGTCGTTAGAACAACTACTAAACTCGTAAGCCCCTTCCTCGTAGCTTATGCAGCCTATCTGATGATTTATGGACAATTAAGCCCGGGAGGGGGTTTTCAGGCTGGTGTAATACTTGCTGTAAGCGTTATATTACTCGTCGTCTCCCAGGGATATAAGAGCGTTAAAAAGAGATTCAAACTGAAAGAAGTCGGTGTAATCGAGGGGATTTCAGCCTTAGGTCTGGTACTCCTTGGATTAACCGGTACAATCTTTGGAGGATTTTTCTACAACTTCCTTAAAGGCACGTGGAACGGTGGTACTGTCCCACTCTTCAACATAAGCGTGGGGCTGAAAGTGGGAGCGGCCTTTGTGATGGTTTTCTATGTTATGCTGAGGTGGGTTGAAAGTGATTGAGGCTGAAATGGTAGGAATAACAATCATGCTGGTGGGGTTCTACGGTCTAATGAGCAAAAAGGATCCAATAAAGATAGTTCTTTCGATAAACATAGTTTCGGTGGGTCTGGTTCTATTTTTTGTCGGAACAGGATGCATAAAAGAGGCAAAGGCTCCAATAATGCCTCGAAAGAGCGTTGTTGATCCACTGCCAGCGGCTCTGATGCTCACTACCCTCGTGGTTGATGTCGCCATAACAGCATTAGCACTTACGATAATACTGAGGATGAGGAGGAGAATGACATGATTTCCCTCCTCGTCTCGATACCCATGCTGTTTGCTTTCATGCTCGTTCTTGTCGATATTCTGGCTAAATCACAAAGAATTAAAACCAAACTTGTGCCTGCCATATATCTTCTCGGTTCATTTCTGCCGTGGCTGGTTCTGTGGACTTCCTGCAAAAACATGCCTGTAGACGAAGTAGTAGGTAACTGGACCAGAATGGGGGGCATTGAGATCGCTCTTGACAATTACAATTTTTATTTCATACTCGGAGCACTGGTGCTGTTCTCCATGGTCTCCATTTACTCTTTTGGACACTTCAGGGAAGGAAAAGCATATTCCGTCATCTTGCTTATGGAGGCAGGCGTACTTGGAGCGTTTATAAGCCGTGACCTTTTCAACTATTACATATACATGGAGATAGCATCAGTATGTGCATTTATCCTGACTGCACTTTCTGAAGAAAAGGGTGCAAAAAAAGCGGCCTTTCGTTATCTGGTTTTTTCTCTAACGGCTTCCTATCTCTTTATATTCGCCCTCGGCATTATATACCTGAAAACGGGCTATCTGAATCTAAACCTAATAAAGGGGTCTGCAAATTCAAAGGAAATAAACGTGGCAATTGGCATAGCATTCTCAGCTCTCATTCTTAAAGCAGGGATATTTCCTCTCCACTTCTGGCTTCCGGATGCCCATTCCAAAGCCTCCACTCCAGCAAGTGCTCTCCTCTCAGGTGTTGTGGTCAAAGTCCCTATTTACGGCATGCTGCTCCTTTTCTACGCATTCCCTATTGGAGAAATGATGCGAAAAGCACTCTTTACTGTTTCATTCCTTTCAATCTTCAGCGGACTACTCGGTGCCCTCCTTCAGATCAATGCAAAGAGGCTTTTGGCATATTCAACCGTATCCCAGCTCGGCTATGTCCTCCTCGGCCTTTCGACAGGTAGTATCTATGGAGCCATATATTACTCCTTTGCCCACATGCTCTTCAAAGGCGGCCTCTTTCTCGGAGTTGGCTCTCTAACTGATGCCCAAAGTACAAAAGACTTGAGAGAGCTCAGTTACAGAGGAAACAGGAGCATTATGATTGCTGTGCTGCTTTTGAGCCTGGCACTTTCAGGAGTCTCCCCCTTCATAACTGCCTATAGCAAAAAACTAATAATGGGAGATATCACAGGTTCAGGTCTTTTCTTGCTGTATGCCGCCACAATTGGCACTATGCTATACGCCATCAAACTCAACTACCTCCTCTCAGAACCCGGAAGAAATGGAAGTGCAAAAGCTCCCTCTTCACTAATACTTGCACTATTAACACTGCTCCTTGGTATCTATATGAATCCCTCGATGAACCCTGCCGATTGGGGACTTCTTGTACTGGCATCCGGTATTTTCATCCTCCTCAGGAAATTTAAAGTTCTGGAGGAGATTCCTCGGTTTGAACAGGTTCGAGAATTCGGAAGAGAACTCAATATATACATGGTCACCTTCTTTCTCTTTGTGCTTGCAATGATGCTAATACAGAGGCTTCAGTGACACCTCCCGGACCTCTTCAATCTCAGAAAGCTCTTTTTTGAGCTCCTCCACACCCACAGTCGCACCACTTATATCCACAACAGCTACTATGGCGGCAAACCCTATATGCTCAAGCTCCTCTGCCTCGTTGAACAATATGTTGGCCCTGTTCCTTCCCAAGACATCACTTATTTTCGCAAGAACTCCCGGTTTATCAAGAACAACGAGTTCTATCTCCACAAGCTTTTTTCCAGGCAGAGCAATTCTTTCGAGATGAATCTCGTTCAAATCAGTGTCCACCTCAACCAGAAAGTATGAACCTTCAAGCAGACCCACTTCATATGCATAATCCAGTGGAATTTCAATCCGACCTTTCTCCTTCACCCTGATAATCTCATAATGCCTCATACTGGAAGCTTGGAGAAAAAGTAATTAAGGTTTATGCCTCAATATTACTGCTACAGCATCCCCCTCTTATACCCAAAGGAGGCAGCCAAGTGAATGTAATTGGTTATGTCTTCATAATCATCGCCGTTGGAAGAATCCTTGCAGAGATATTTGAAAGGTTAGGATATCCTGGCTTTCTGGGCGAGATTTCAGCAGGACTTATTTTAGGTGTAATCTTTGTCGACCTGCCAAGGGATGAAATGAGTCTCTTAGCTCAGTTTGGGATCTTCTTCCTCATGATATATGCCGGTCTTGAACTCACCCCTGAGGAAGTAAGGCTCGGGGGAAGGAAGAGTTTTCCGATATATGTAGCGACGTATTTAGTGATGCTCTTTATAACGCTACCTTTCACTGGATATTCACTCTCATATGACAGTCTGGTCGTTGCTGCGATACTCTCTGTAGCATCTGCTCCAATAGTGATAACCCTTGCAAGATTCTTTGGGAAGGAATTTCTTCATGTTGCACTTTCCTATGCAGTTATAAGTGAAGTTGGGAGCCTTGTAATTCTATATCTCCTCATAAACTTCGAATTACACCATCTCAGCTATACAGGCCTATTCCTTGAATTTGTGAAAGATATACTCTTCCTGGGTATCGTCCTCGGGTTGAATTACATTATAGGCATACAGCATAAGGTTCAGATAATCAGAGCCCTAAGGAGGCTCAAGAGCGATGAGGCAGTTTTTGGAGTATTCATGATACTCTCAACATCTCTGGCTCTTATAAGCGAGGAAATTGGCCTCCATTTCAGCATTGGTGGGTTTCTTGCAGGTCTGCTCCTCCACAGTGACCTCGTTGGCACAAAGCAGTTTGAGAGGCTTCATACCATAATATCAGGAATAACCTACGGCATCTTTGCTCCAATATTCTTTGCATGGAGAGGCATTAACTTTGAGACCGAATTTTCCCGCGAGGTGATATACTTCTTTGTGCTGATTTACTTCGTTAGAGTACTCCTAACGACGCTCTTCGTGTGGAAAGATAACTTCAAGAGCTCGATAGTCCGAGCCACAGGAATAGCAAGCTTTGGTGTCCTCGGCTTACTCGTTGGAGAGCTCGGTTATGAGCATGGCATCTTAAGCGCCCACATGTATGCCTTGGCTTCCCTTGCCAGTATAATGGGAATATTCATCTCTGCAACAATCGGTCGTATAGTCTCATACATCAACGAAAGGCAGAACATAGAGATCTGATAATTTAATCAGTGTTCAGTGCCTTATTCTTGTTTTAACTTCCGAAAACTTGGCTATTTTTGATTTGGTCAAAATCCGAAAGCTTTATAAGCAAACCATCGAGTAGCGACTAATTGAATTGAAAATTTTGGGATTACCACATACCAAATCAAAATTGGAGGCTTTGTAATACTCTACAAAGGAGGTCGTGAGAGATGAGCTGGACTACGCCCAAAAGGGCATTCCTTGGCGCTGCATCGGCCGAAGGCGGGACAAAACTAAATGCCTTTGATAATGCATTGTTAAAGCTGGGTATTGGAAATGTCAATCTCGTCAAGCTCAGCAGTGTTATTCCCGCACACATAGAATGGATGGATGAAGTGCATAACGTTCCAGTGGGTATGTTACTTCCGACAGTTTATGCCCATATAGAGAGTGATGAGCCGGGCTCAACAATAAGCGCAGCCTTAGGCGTCGGAATCAGCGAAGGAAACGAGGGTGGTCTCATATACGAGTACTCCGGCTACTGCACCAAAGAAGAAGCTGAAGAGATGGTGCGCAGAATGGTTGAGGAAGGCTTCCGTGTCCGGGGATGGAAGCTCGGAGAATTTAAAGTAGCCTCAGCCGAAGCGACTGTTAAAGATAAGCCTGTCGCTGCTTTGGCAGTTGTTGTAATGTTTCCATACTAAATACCATGTCATTAAAAATTCAGGGGGTGGTCATATGGGAGGTGAGGACGATGAAGGGTGTAGAAAGTCCGCTCGGGATGCATGTTATCCTCGACCTCTACGAATGCGATCCCGCTATTCTGGACAACATAGAAGAGATAGAGAGAATCTTAACAGAAGCCGCTGAAGTGGCGAACTCCACAATTATTGATAAGCGTTTCCATAAATTTTCCCCGCAGGGTGTTTCTGGGGCTGTTATCGTTTCTGAAAGCCACATCACAATTCACACATGGCCAGAGCATAGATATGCATCAGTTGATGTTTACACCTGCGGAGATCATACGATGCCCCTTAAGGCAAGTGAGTATATAATTCGAGAGCTAAGGTGCAAACGGCCTGCTCTGGTTAAAGTTGACAGGGGTTTGCTCTTCAGAGAGTGAAGTTTTTAAGCTCTCCCTCTTTTTCCCAAACAGGTGATGCTCATGGGATTTAACGATAAAGAAAGAGCCTTTATTGAGTGGTATCCGAGAGGTTATGGTGTTGGATTTAAGGTCAAAGAGAGGCTTTTTGAGATTCAAACTAAATACCAGAGGCTTGAACTTTATGAAACCGAAGGATTCGGAAAACTCCTTGTCTTAGATGGTACTGTCCAGCTTGTTGAGATTGGAGAGGAAAGCTACCACGAGCCCCTTGTCCACCCTGTTATGCTCGCCCACCCCAATCCAAAAAGTGTTCTTGTTATCGGTGGAGGCGATGGAGGTACTCTGAGGGAAGTCCTTAAACATAAAACAGTGGAGAAGGTTGTAATGGTCGAGATTGACGACGCTGTTATTGAAGTTTCTAAACTTTACCTGAATATAGACAGAGGTGCCTTTGATGACCCAAGAGCGAAGGTTATTGTGGGAGATGGTGTTGAGTATATCAAAAATGCCAAGGAAAAGTTCGATGTGGTCATCATAGACTCAACCGATCCTGTTGGTCCTGCGAGGATGCTGTTTTCCGAAGAGTTCTATAAAAATGTGTATAACGCTCTGGATGAAAAAGGATTAATGATAACTCAAGCTGGCAGTGTTTATCTCTTCACCAACGAGCTTTTAGATGCACACAGAGAGATGAAGAAAGTTTTTGAGAGGGTTTATTACTTCAGCTTCCCGGTTATTGGCTACGCCTCACCATGGAGCTTTCTTGTTGGAATTAAAGGGAGCATAGATTTTACAAAAGTCGACCTGAAAAGAGCCGAAAGTTTAAACTTGACATACTATGATCCAGAAAGACATGAAGCTCTCTTCCAGATGCCAAAGTACATTAGAGAACTTCTCGAAGGAAGTTAAAGCATTCCCTTTGCCTCTTTTTCGAAGCTTTTTATAATTTCCTCCATTTTCGAGAGGAGGGAATCCAGAGCATCTTTTGGTGCTCTTGAACGGTAGATGTATCCCAACCATCCCCTGTTTATGAGCTCTCGCTCAATTAACCCAAGCTCAAGGAGGTGTTTCAGCTTTTCCCTGACGATTCTCTCAGATAGCCCAAGTTTTTTTGATATCTGCCTCGGTGTGAGCTGTTCCCTACGAAGGAGAGAGTATATTCTTATCTCGGAGCTTGTGAGTTCAAATTTCTCAATTGCCATGGACAGCGTTTTTAAAAGCTCCTCCATCTCAACCACTTATGAAATTTTTTCTTCATACCTGTTCACATTTTTGTGGAAAGGTTTATAAACCTTTCAGAAGATGTTCAGTGGTGGTGCGATGTTACGAGCAATGCTCAGAAATACAAGAATAATCGACGGCAGGTCTTTCATTGGAATGGGGCTCCTCGGTCTTGCTATGAATATCAGAAATTTTCCCGATGTTAAAAATGCTTCTATAGTCCTGATTTCCCTCATACTTTATGTTGCATATGCATTCTCGCTCAACAACTGTTTTGATGTCGATACTGATGTTCTAAACCCAAGAAAGCGGAGTAAAAATCCCATAGCCAGCGGTGAGCTCAGCTTTAGAGCAGGAATTATTTTCTCCATGATACTGGCTGTTTCAGGAATTATGCTCGCCTCGCTTCTTGACAAGGAAGAGTTTCTCATATACCTCTCGATGGTTCTTCTGGCAACTTTATATTCTGCTCCTCCAAGGCTGAAGGCGCAACCAATACTGGACGTAATTTCACACGGAATATTTTTTGGAATGATACCATTCTTCTATGGAGCTTGCTTTGATGGAGTATTGACCAGATATGAGGCTGTAATAGGCTTGGCCCTCCTGCTGTACTCTTTTGCTATGGAGCTGAGGAATCACCTTGAGGATTATGAGAGTGATATAAAAGCCAGCCTCAGGACAACACCAATCACCATCGGAAAAAGCACATCAGAAAAGCTTGCCGCTATATTTTCCGGACTCTCGATAGCACTACTCCTGATTAGCTTCAGCATCCCTTTTGGCGCCCTCGGCATCATGGTTGCAGGAATTAAAGTCAATTATAGAACTCTCGACAGCTTTATGGTCCTCCTTTTAGCTTTACATGCCATAAGAACATTATCGGGTACATGATAACGGGGGGTTGGCAGTGAAAATAGCCCTTGTAAGCGACTGGTACTATCCAAAAATCGGTGGCGTAGCAACACATATGCATCACCTCGCACTGAAGCTTAGGGAGAGGGGGCATGATGTTACCGTTGTGACAAACGGTAGGGAAACCAGCAGGGAAAGAGAGCTAAAAGAGCTTGGTATTGGACTCATCAAAATTCCCGGAGTGGTGAGTCCAATCCTTGAGGTTAATATCACATACAGTCTCAAATCCACAAAAGAGCTCAATGAGTTCCTGAAGGACTTCGATGTTATACACTCCCACCATGCCTTCACGCCCTTGGCTTTAAAGGCTGCAAAGGCTGGCAGGAAGATGAAAAAGGCAAGTGTACTAACAACACACAGCATTTCATTCGCCCACGAGTCAAAACTCTGGGAAGCTCTGGGCCTGACATTTCCCCTATTCAGTAATTACCTCAAATATCCCCATAGGATAATTGCAGTCAGCAAAGCTGCCAGAGCATTTATAGAACACTTTACGGAAACTCCCGTGGAAATCATACCAAACGGTGTTGACGATGCAGTCTTCACTCCGAGAAGGGAAAAGGAGAAGATCAAGGAGAAGTTTGGTATTGAAGGAAAAGTCGTACTGTATGTAAGCAGAATGAGCTATAGAAAAGGACCACATGTTCTGCTCAATGCATTTTCCCAGATTGATGATGCAGTTCTCATTATGGTTGGATCTGGAGAGATGTTACCTTTCCTCAGAGCACAGGCAAAATTTCTGAAAATCGAAAACAGAGTAAAATTTGTAGGCTACGTAAAAAATGAAATACTTCCAGAGATCTTTGGAATGGCAGATGTGTTCGTCCTCCCATCAATAACAGCTGAAGCTTTTGGGATCGTAATACTCGAAGCCATGGCTTCAGGCTTACCTGTTGTTGCAACGGACGTTGGAGGAATTCCCGAAATTGTGAAGGAGAGCAAAAGCGGTTTGCTCGTTCCTCCCGGCAATGAACTTGAACTGAGAAATGCTATTCAAAAGCTCATTCTGGATGATGATCTCAGAGAATTGCTCGGGAGCAACGGCAGAAAAGCCGTCGAGGAAAGATACTCATGGAACAGAGTTACCGAAAAAATAGAAAAAACTTATGAGGATGTCATCTCAAAAATTTAGCGGGGATTAAAGTGCGCATGGAGAACATAACATGGGAGGAGTTCGATAAAATCAGAGAGAGCGTCAACACTGTGATTCTGCCTATTGGGAGTATTGAAGCACACGGAAGGCATCTGCCCCTCGGCACGGATGTCTTTGCTCCCGTGGAGATAGCAGAGAGAATTGAAGTAAAGCTGAGGGAGAAAGGCACAGAGATTCTAATTGCACCTCCGATATGGTATGGGCACAGTTTTGTTCTCAACGTCTTTCCCGGTACCATAAATGTCAAGGCAGACACCCTGAGGAGATATGTGCGTGATATTATAGAAGAATTTGCAGAGGATGGATTTAGAAAGGTAATCCTGCTGAACGGCCATGGAGGAAACTACTATCCCCTTGTAGAGGCATGTGAGGATGTTGCCGAAGAATACGAGGTAGAGATATGGCTCATAAATTGGTGGATAGACTTTAGGGAGGATATACTAAGCATATGTTCCTCCCAAGGGCATGCAGGGGAGGACGAAACCTCCGTTATCATGGCTATAAAACCAGAGCTCGTCAGGATTGAGAAAGCGGTCGGGGAGAAGAGAACCTCAAAGGTCAGAATAATCAGGAAGGATATTGGCCTTGAACTCTTTCCTGACGGAGTCAATGACAACCCAAAAGGAGCAACCAAAGAAAAGGGAGAAGCAATTCTGGATGTTATCAGTGAAAAAATCGCCCGTTTAATTTTGGAGTCTTAGAGGCGAAGTACCTATGGAAACCGTACTTGAGGAGATAGAAAAAAGAATAAAGCGGCTTGAGGCTGAGATAGAGCTGGCCGAACTAAGCTTTGAACGTATGGAAAAAAGCTTGAAAGGAGAACAACTGCTTAAAAAAGCCAGTTCGTATTCTTTTTATTATCTTATCTTTATGGTTATATGGATGATCGCTGGTTTGCTCTTTCTTGTTGGGCTTAAAAACAGACTGCCCACAACAAGCACTTTTCCTGTTGTTAAGTATGGACTGCTCTTTATTCTGATGTTTCTCATCCCTGTGGTCTACTTTGTGTGGATAAACAGAGAAACAGAGGAAATAACTACTGGAATAGAGCTCAGAGAAAAATGGGCGAGAACTGTAATCACTCGATTTTATATTCCCCTGAGAGAGGCTTTGGAAAAAGGAGATGAGGCAAAACTTGCAGAGCTTGCAGATTCCCTTCTTGAGAATATGGAGCTCGCACAGGCTGTTGAGAAGGTTCATGAGGGGGATCCGAAGATAATGGCCTATGCCCTTTACCTCTACATTCGACGCTCCCCTGAACTGAAAAATGAGATCAGAGAAGTCTCGGAGAGAATTACAAATAAACCCCTAAAAAAACTCCTTCTGTTGGCTATGAAAGATTTATAACAACTTCGTTTTCATCCCCTTATGGTGGGAGTATGAAATTTGAGGTTCTAAGCAGGGACGATATGATAGAGCTTTCAAGAGAGCTCAGCAGAGCTGGCATAATGAACAAAACAAAGGAAGAAGTCAGATGGGAGGTACAGCATTTTATGACAGTCAGAGAGCGCTATTCTGAGCTCGTCAGGATATCAGAAAAGTATCCATTTATCTGGGAGAAGTTGGAGGATATTCGTCAGGCTTTTGATGCAATCCTCTCAAACTGGAAGCCCGGAGAGGAGAAAAAAGTAGAGGATCTGTTTGACGAAGCCGACATAAACAGGCTTATAGTTCTGACAGCACTAATTGAGGGAAGTTATATTGAAAATGAGGAAAAGTTAAAGCTGCTCAAAAAACCTGAACTGGAAGAACTCATTCTTGAGCTTAGATTTCCTGTGGAAGAGATTGAAGATCTTGAAGAATTTGAGAGAGAGCTCAATGGCAGTCTTGTAGCGGAATTCACCCTCATGAAGCACTACTATGTTGAAGTGATGGAGATTGAGAAGGAGCTCATACAGAGGGCTGTTGATATAGCAGAGGACTATGTAACCGAAGAATCCTTAGTTGATGCCCTTTTTGTTGGTATAGCAAAATCTGTGCTGGCTGATGTAATACTTCAGCTGGCTGAGGAGAAGAGAAAGAAGAACGAGCTGATAGAGGCACTGCTCTCAAGAGAACCAATAGTGATTGAAGGCAGAAGAGAGAGAATAAACCTGTATTTTGACGAAGAAGCTATAGAAGACTTCCTAAAGGAACTGCAAGCTCTTGGATATCTTAAAATCAAAGGCAATAGAATATGGCTTTAAGGAATAAGAGAGGAAGAGGGAAAAATCTTAAAAATCAATCCTCAAACTTCCGATGGGGGTGGAAGGGATGGCGGTGCTCAAGGCCATAAAAATCAGAGACAGAGATGGGGGGATATACTTCCGCTGCCCAAGATGCGGGATGGTCTTCAAAAAGAGTAAAGACTACATAAGGCATATAAACAGGGCCCACGTCCATCTCTTCAAAAAGCCTGATGTGAAATGAAGAAAAGCCAAGACACTGGGAGCGGTCGACCTTCACTCCCTCATCCTTATCTCCTTTATTAGCCTGACTATGAATGTCTTACCTACCTTCTCCCTCGATACAAGCTGCTTCTTCTCAAGCTCCTGAATAATGCGGCTTATAGTGGGCCGTGAATATCCCGTGAGCTCGGGGAGATCCTCCTGTTTAACGATCCCGCCTTTTTCAAGCATTGCCTTTACAACGATTCTCTCTTTCTCAGTCAAAACTTCAATTGGAACCCTGTTTTCTCCCCACTTCTTCTTCGCCCAGTAGAGAACTATAGGAACGGTTATTGCGAGGGATATTAGGGCACCTATCAGATAGTACCACCATGGAGAAGTTTGCTCTTCCTTCTTTGGTAGGGTTATCTCAACATTTCTCCCGTACCAGAAGGTTTCATATCCCATGCTCTTGAGCTGTTTTTCCACATTTTCTGACAATCCGGCCCCTATCATGACAACCAGAGTCGGTTTGAGCTTTTTCAGGGCAACCACGGTATATTCAGAGACCGTATCATTTCGGGTCAGTAGAAGGGGATAGCCATAGTTCATCGCATATCTGGCTGCTGCCAATGCAGAGCCATAGTCATTGGCACTTGCCAAGATAACGGTTTCCGAACCCTTAGGGAAGAATGCCTCAGCCAACCTAGCGGCAGTTTCCGTTCTAACCTCCCCACCAATCCTCTCAGTAATAAAACCTATACTCATAAGCTCGTCTTGAACAGTATCGCTTACAGCCTTGGAGTTTCCAATTATTAGCACATGATTCCATCCAAACTGGGCATAGGACTGGAGCTGTGCCTGGGTTTTTATGTCGAGGTTTTTAGGATTAACAGGAAGAATTGGAACACCCAACTTCTTAGCATAAGGAAGCGCAACAATATAATCAATTAGATCATCATTCCTCACGATTATAAGATCATACTTTTTTTCATCACTCGCGGCATGTGTTGCAGGTATCAGCAAGGGAGTGAGCATGAGTGTAACAATCAGGATAATCAAAGGGGCTCTCTTCAATCCGACCACCAAAGAAGAAGTAAAACGAGGAACTTAAAAGGTTTTTCACAGCTCAAGAGTTTCCCCCGGCCTGAGGATCACAACCTCTGACAGGTTTCCAACAAGTTCTCTAAGTTCTTCGGGATCCTTTGCAATTGGCGGCCAAGTGTTGTAGTGCATTGGAATGACGTATTTTGGCTTCAGCAACTCAACAGCCTTAGCCGCTTCCTTTGGTCCCATTGTGAAATGTCCTCCAATCGGAAGCAGGGCAACGTCAATACCATAGAGCTCGCCGAAGAGTTTCATGTCCCCGAAGACATAGGTATCTCCTGCATGGTAGATTGTTACACCATCAAGCTCCACGATGTAGCCGCATGCATTGCCCACCATAAAGCCTTCCTCACCGCCACTTGAGTGCCATGCAGGAACCTGAACTATCTTCACCCCATCAACTTCCGTAGGACCGTAATTCATTCCTATAGCTGTTATCCCCTTGTTCTTTTTAGCGAGATAGTTTGCTATATCAAACATCGCCACGATTTTTGCTCCTGTTTTCTGTGCAATTTGCACAGCATCACCAACATGGTCGCCATGCATGTGGGTGACGAGAATCAAATCAACCTCCTCAAGGTCTTCCGGCTTCACTGCTGCAGCTGGATTTCCTGTTAAGAATGGGTCAATAAGGATTTTTCTGCTCCCTTCAATCTCAAAGGCGGCGTGCCCGAGAAATCTAATTTTCACCATCTCCACCACCGGATATAATAACCTCAGGCCATTACTTAAGTATTTCGCAGGAGAAGAGAGGGTAGCAGAAATGAAGATTAGTCTTTTTTCTATTTTTATCCATTGATGCTTTATTATGCTCATTAAAGCTTTGTTATTACATATCCATGCCCAAAAATACCTCACTGCACTCCTTAGGAAAGCTTATATAGACTTTCACCGAGGTTCATCACGGTGATTGTAAAAATGCTTGACTATTTCTTCACACCAAAAGCCATTGCCGTTATAGGCGCTTCAAATGATCCCCTTAAACTCGGTTATGAGGTGTTTAAAAATCTAAAAAGCTACAAAAAAGGGAAGGTATATCCAGTAAACGTCAAAGATGATGTTGTGCAGGGAGTAAAAGCCTACAGGAGTGTCAGAGAAATACCAGATGATGTGGATTTAGCAGTTATCATTGTTCCAAAGAGGTTCGTTAAGCAAACAATAATCGACTGTGGCGAGAAGGGGGTTAAAGGAATAATCCTTATTACAGCCGGCTTTGGTGAAGTCGGGGAAGAAGGAAAGCGTGAAGAGCGCGAACTCGTTGAAATAGCCCATAAATATGGTATGCGTATAGTAGGTCCTAACTGTGTGGGCATAATGAACACCCACAACAACATGAATGCAACTTTTGTCATGAATGCCAAAAAGGGAGATATAGCCTTTATAAGCCAGAGTGGAGCCTTAGGAGCAGGAATCCTATACAAAACAATTAAAGAAGGAATTGGATTTTCAAAGTTCATAAGCATAGGAAACATGGCGGATCTGGACTTTGCAGACTTAATGGAAGCTTTAGCCAACGATGAGCAAAGCAAAGCCATAGCCTTATACATAGAAGGCCTGAAGGATGGGAGACGCTTCATGGAAGTTGGCAAGAGGGTCAGCAAAAATAAGCCAGTCATAGTACTTAAAGCCGGGAAGAGTGAAAGCGGAGCGAGGGCTGCTTCAAGCCACACAGGTTCTCTCGCTGGCTCCTACAGGATATATGAAGCTGCATTCAAGCAGAGCGGAGTTCTTGTTGCCGAAACTATAGACGATATGCTTAGCATGGCGAGGGCATTCACCCAACCACTTCCAAAGGGTAAGAGAGTTGCAATAATGACAAACGCAGGTGGTCCGGGTGTTCTGACAGCAGACGCAATTGATAAGCATGGCCTCAAGCTGGCAGATCTTGAAAAGAAAACCATTGAAAGTCTCAGATCATTCCTTCCACCAATGGCGGCTGTGAAAAACCCTGTCGACATGATAGCAAGTGCCAGAGGAGAAGATTATTACAGAACAGCGAAACTCCTTCTCGAAGACCCTAACGTTGATATGCTCATAGCAATTTGCGTTGTACCGACCTTTGCAGGTATGACACAGACTGAACATGCGGAGGGAGTTATTAAAGCCATGAAAGAAGTTAATAAGGGTAAACCTGTTCTTGGCCTCTTTATGGCAGGATATGTTAGCGAACCTGCCAAGGAACTGCTCGAGAAGAATGGAATTCCAAGCTATGAGAGGCCAGAGGATGTGGCTTCGGCTGCTTATGCCCTTGTAGAGTTTGCCACAAATACTGGAATTGTAAAGGAGGAATGAGGTGATTCTGGATGGCAAAGGTTACGGACATTGTGTTATGGGACAAACCGGGGGAAAAAGTTCTCCTTTTGGGTAATCAAGCAATTGTCAGAGGTGCTCTTGAAGGCAATATAGCGGTCTTTGCCGCCTATCCCGGGACACCAAGCTCTGAGGTTACTGACACGATGGCAGCTGTTGCAGAGAGAGCAGGCGTTTATATGGAGTATTCCACCAACGAGAAGGTTGCCTTTGAGACTGCCCTATCTGCATCATGGGCAGGATTAAGAGCAATGACAGCAATGAAGCACGTTGGATTAAACGTTGCAGCTGATACACTCCTCAGTGCCGTCGGCATGGGTGTTGAAGGTGGATTCGTCATAATGGTTGCTGATGATCCAAGTCAGTGGAGCAGTCAGAACGAGCAGGACACAAGAGTTTATGGAAAGTTTGCCCTTGTTCCCGTCTTAGAGCCAATCTCCCCTAATGAAGCAAAGGAAATGGTAAAGTATGCCTTTGAACTGAGCGAGAAATTCAAACACTTTGTGATACTGAGAACAACCACGAGGAGTTCTCATGCAAGAGGAGATGTTGAGCTTGGAGAACTCCCAGAAGAAATAAAACAGGCAAAGAGAAAATTTGGAGCATTCAAAAAGAATCCACAGAGATTTGTTGGGATACCTGCCCATTCAAGGCTTTTCCATCCCAAAATACTTGAGAAGATTGAACTCATAAGAAAGGAACTTGCAGAGTGCCCGTTCAATTGGATTGAAGGCGATGAAAACGCAAAATTTGGTATAATCGCTCCGGGATTGAGCTATGCATACGTAAAGGAGGCCTTAGCATGGCTCGGTATTGAAAACCTCAAGATTCTTAAACTTGGCACTCCATTCCCGGTTCCGTACAAACTGCTTGAGAAGTTTTTTGATGGTCTGGAAAAAGTTCTCATCGTTGAGGAGCTTGAACCAGTCGTCGAGGAACAAGTTAAAGTATGGGCATTTGAAAACGATGTGAGGATACCAATTCATGGAAAAGACATCGTTCCAAGGATATACGAGATGACCACGAGAAGAGCTGTTGAGGCCATAGCAAAGTTCCTCGGCCTTGAGACTCCGATAAACTTCGAGGATCTCGACGAGAAGTACAAGAAAGTTCAGGCAATGGTTCCGCCGAGGCCGCCTTCACTCTGTCCAGCTTGTCCGCACAGAAACACATTCTATGCCATAAAGAAGGCCGCAACAGCCAGAGCTATATTCCCAAGCGACATAGGCTGCTATACGCTGGGTGTACTACCGCCACTTAATGCTGTTGATACCACCGTAGCTATGGGAGCCTCCATCGGAATAGGTCATGGCCTCAGCATAGCCCTGAACGGTTCCGTTGCAGAGGCGGAGCACAAAAAAGGTAAGGAAAAGAAGATCGTGGTTGCAACGATAGGCGACTCGACGTTCTTCCACACAGGACTTCCGGCTTTAGCGAATGCTATCTACAACCGCTCCAACGTTCTCGTAGTAGTTGTCGACAACCTCGTCACAGCAATGACCGGCGACCAGCCCAACCCCGGAACCGGTGAAACACCACACGGAGCGGGCAAGCAGATAAAGATCGAGGAGGTCGCAAAAGCAATGGGCGCGGATTTTGTTGCCGTTGTCGATCCATATGATATCAAGACCACTGTTGAAACCATAAAGAAGGCTCTTCAAGTTGAAGGTGTTAGTGTGGTGGTCTCAAGACGTGTCTGTGCCCTCCACAGGATAGGAGAGCTCAGGAGGGCCAGGATACAGTGGCCAATCTACCAAGTCAACGAAGAGAAGTGTACCGGCTGTAAAATATGTATCAACGCCTACGGCTGTCCGGCCATCTACTGGGACGCCGAGACAGGAAAGGCCAAGGTAGACGAGCTTATGTGCTGGGGCTGCGGCGGTTGTGCTCAGGTCTGTCCGTTCGACGCCTTTGAGAATGTCAGGGAGGGAGAACTATGAAGGAGTACAACATCGTTATCACGGGAGTTGGCGGCCAGGGAATCCTCACGGCGGCAAACCTTCTCGGCTGGGCCGCCCTCCGTGCGGGATATAAGGTTAGGGTTGGAGAGGTTCACGGAATGAGCCAGCGCTTTGGTTCAGTTATTGCTTATGTCAGGTTTGGGGAGGACGTCTACGGCGCAATGGTTCCTGAAGGAAAGGCTGATGTTATCCTAAGCTTCGAGCCTGTTGAGGCTTTGAGGTACATCAACTACCTCAAGAAGGGCGGCCTTGTCTTCACCAACGCGAGGCCGATTCCGCCAGTGCAGGTCTCGATGGGGCTGGCGAAATATCCAAGCATGAATGAGATCAAGAAGGTGGTTGAGGAGGATTTCGAGGCTAAGTTCATGGCCTTCGATGCGGAGGAGCTCGCCATGAAGGCTGGCAACGTCATCACCACGAACGTCGTCCTCATCGGTGCCCTGACCCAGACGCCAGGCTTCCCGCTCTCGGCGGAGCACGTTAAGGAGGTTATCAGAATCAGCGTTCCGCCGAAGGCTGTCGATGTGAATATGAAAGCCTTCGACCTCGGCGTTAATGCCGCAAAAGAGATGCTGGGGCTCTGATTTTTCTTTTTTGTTATCCTTGAACTCCAATGCCATTTTAAACATCTTTTCCAAAACCTCTCTGTGTTACCACCGATAGATATATAAAACAAAACCATGGATATTCCTGTAGTACTTACATTGGGAGGTAATACCAATGAGGATAACTGTTTATGATGGTGCCGATTCTATTGGTGGCTCAAAGATTTATGTTCAAGAGGATGATAACGGCGTTTTTCTTGACTTTGGAATGAATTTCGCCAGATACTCCCTCTATTACGAGGAGTTCATAACTGAAAGAACCGCGAGGGGAATTTATGACCTCTGGCATTTGAACCTAATTCCGAAACTCAACATCTATAGAAGAGATTTGATTCCGAGGGATTTAGATATCTCCACTTACCCAAAGCTCTCAGTTAATGCAGTTCTAATAAGCCACGCCCACCTTGATCACGTTGGTAACATCGCTCTTCTTGATGAAAACATTCCCCTTGTTGGTTCGCCAACAACGATTGCAATCATCAAGGCTTTAAATGATACTGCGGCCGGTGGTGGCCATTTTGGAATGGAGATTCCCTACTACAAAGTGAGAAAGAACAAAGATGAGGAAGGATATATCCTTGAAGCAGACAAAAAGGCTCACTATCCATCAAGGAAAGTAATTCTTACTGAAAAGGCAGGAACGCTTGGTGAGTTCCTATTTTATTCCATAAGATCTACAAAGAAAATAATCCCCAACGAGGTTAAAACCCTCGGTGAGGAGGAGCTGGGCTTTGAAGTCAAAGCTTTTCTCGTGGATCACTCAATTTACGGTGCAACAGCCTATGTAGTTGAAGGTGATGTTAGC
>Ga0256914_1001608_pt1 | contig 19977 bp, 19 predicted proteins | sample HulkmetaG_FD_191571 | JGI IMG/M metagenome (GOLD analysis project Ga0256914, IMG submission 191571) | Hydrothermal chimney microbial communities from Main Endeavour vent field at the Juan de Fuca Ridge, Pacific Ocean - Hulk | ecosystem: Environmental > Aquatic > Marine > Hydrothermal vents ... | reverse complement strand
AAAAGTTGCATTTAAGATAGTGGAAAAATTTACAAAAGAGTTTTATACATGGCTTGGTACTCTATCTGTTGATCCTCTTATCAAAGAGATTCGAGAGATGGCTAGAGATTGCTCTCAACGAGAGGTTCAAAAAGCGGTAAAAAAAGGGTACATTTCTCCTGATATGCAAGAACAAGTAGAGAAAATTTTGCATCAGACATTTAATATGTTTTTACATCAACCCACAAAGGTATTAAAAAGTGGTGCAGGGCAACCACAATCAGATACACTCGTTCAATCTATTCAAGTCTTCTTTGGACTCAATAGTAAACAAAAAAAGTTGATTAATACATATAAATGTGATTATCAAATTGAAAAAGATATTAAACAAAAGGATCAAAATTGAGATTTTCTAATCTATTTGCACCCACTTCAAAAGATGCTCCAAAAGATGCACTTCTACCTAGTCATATATATTTAGTAAGAGGTGGTTTTATCTCTCAAATAGGGAGTGGTATCTATAATTTTCTTCCATTAGGAAAAATTGTTTTGGATAAAATTAGAGCTATTGTAAAAGAGGAGATGGATAGAATTGGAGCTCAAGAGACTCAGCTTGGTTTTATTACTCCCTATTCACTTTGGGAAGAGAGTGGACGAAGTGAGAAGTTTGGAAAAGAGCTTTTACGATTTAAGGATAGAAAAAATAATGAATTTGTATTAGGACCAACTCATGAAGAGGCAATGGTTGATTTAGTCAGAAATCGTATAAAAAGTTATAAACAACTCCCTCTTAATCTTTACCAAATTAATACAAAATTTCGTGATGAAGCTAGACCTAGATATGGAATTTTGAGAGGTCGTGAGTTTTTGATGAAAGATGGCTATAGTTTTCATGAAAGTCATGAAGATTTAGAGAGAGAGTATGCTCTTATGCAAGATACATATAGCCGTATTTTGGATAGATTAGGGTTGGAGTTTCGTGTAGTTGAAGCTGATAGTGGTGCTATTGGTGGAAGTGGTAGTCGTGAATTTATGGTTTTGGCAGATAATGGTGAAGATGATATTGTTATATGTGATAGCTGTAATTATGCTGCAAATATAGAGGCTGCAAAGAGAGTCAAAAGAGAAAACCCTGATAGTGAAGTAGAGATGAGTAGCGGTAAATTTCCTACTCCTAATATCAAAAGTATTGAAGATTTGAGTAACTTTTTTAAGATTGATAGCTACTTTTTAGTTAAAGCAGTTGCAAAAAAGGCTATTTATGAGGATAAAGAGGAGATTGTAATCTTTTTTATTCGTGGTTGTGATGAACTACAAGATACAAAAGCTCAAAATGCTTGTGGTGCTTTAGAAATTGTAGATGTAAGTGAAGATGAGTTGGTTGCTAAAGGTATAGTTCCTGGTTTTATTGGTCCTTCTGTATCTGGTGTAGCAATTTATGTAGATAGTGAACTTGAAAATGCTAGTGATTTGATTTGTGGAGCAAATGAGAAAGATTATCACTTTATAGGTGCCTCTTTTAAAGATGAGAATATTAAATATCATGATCTTATTGCTGTTTGTGAAGGTGATAAATGTATCAAATGTGGTTCAAAATTATCTACTACAAAAGGTATTGAAGTTGGTCATATTTTTCAACTAGGCACAGGATATTCAGAGGCTCTAAATGCAACTTTTTTAGATAGAAATGGTAAAGCACAACCTTTTGTAATGGGTACTTATGGTATTGGTGTAAGTCGTTTGGTTGCTGTTATTGTAGAACAGTTTCATGATGAAAAAGGCATGATGTGGACACCTGAAAGTACTCCTTTTAAGTTTGATATTATTGTTTCAAATATCAAAGATGAAGAGCAGAGAGAATTTGCTAATGAGCTTTATAAAAATATGATAGATGAGAATATAGAGACACTTTTGGATGATAGAAGTGATAGATTTGGCTTTAAGATCAAAGACTTTGAACTTATAGGTTTTTCTTATGCTATAATTGTTGGAAAAGGTTTGAAAGATGGTGAAGTTCAGCTTGTTGATCGAAGAACTTTAGAAAAAACAACAATTTCAAAAGATAAAATATTTGAAGTTATCAAGGGATTATAGTTGGTTTATTTTATTATTTATTTTTTTATAGAAGTTATGGTAACTACTAATATCGCCTCTCAAATTGGTGGTTTAATGACTTTTATTGAGATTGTTTTGAGTGCTTTTATTGGTTTGTTTTTATTAACAAATTTTCGTTATACTCTCGCCAAAAGTATGAGTTCGGTTCTCTCTGGAGAGCTTACTGCTCAAGAGTTTCAAAAGATGAGTCTTTTTACTCTTTTTGGGGCTATACTTTTGATTGTCCCTGGCTTTTTTAGTGATATGCTTGGGGTATTACTACAGTTTACTTTTTTTGGTACATTTTTTGCCAAGAAGATACTGCATTTAAAAACAAATAAAACAACTATGCAAAGGAAAGATAATGATGCAATTGATGTCGAAATTATTGATAATATCAATACTAAGTAGTCTGTCGCTTTTTGCTAAAACTAATATAAGTGATCAAGAAAAACTTGAAAGAAGATTGATCTCTTATGTAAAAGATGCGATTAGTGTAAACCCTAATTTTAAACTTGAAAAAGTAAAAATTAGACAATCTAAACCTGTGGAAAAATTGGGTGGTAATTGGAGAATCTACTTTTTAGATATTGATTTAATTATGACAAAACAGAATAATCAGAAAATGACAGTTTTTGATAAACTATTTTCAAATGGTGACTTTATTGTTAAAGATTTTCTAGATATTGTAAATAAAGCTTCTCTAAAAGATAAGACTGTTCCTGATATGGATCCTGCTCTATATAGAAGAGATCATCTTTTATATGGTAATTTTGATGCTCCAAATAAAATTGTTGCATTTAGTGATCCTGTTTGTCCATTTTGTATCTCTTATATGCCAAAATTAATTGAGGCGGTAAAAGCACATCCCGATAAGATAGCACTCTTTTATTATCATTTTCCTCTTACTATGCTTCATGAAGAGGCTCCTACTATTATCAAGGCGGCATTGGTTGCTGAGAAAAGAGGTGTCAAGGATGTAATAGAAAAGGTCTATAAAAATAAATTTGAGCTTCGCACTGGTAATGAAGATGTTATTTTGAAAGCTTTTAATAAAGCAATTGGAACAAGAGTAACAAAAAATGATATTAAACAACAAGATATTTTGAAACATTATAGTGAAGATTTAGAGTTGGCTGGTAAAATGATGATTAATGGAACACCAACAATCTATGTAAATGGTAAAAAAGATTTTAAAAGAAACCAATATAAAGAGTTAATAAAATAGTGAAAAAACTTATTATTGCAACAAGAGGGAGCAAACTAGCTCTTTGGCAGTCTGAGCATGTTAAATCTGTATTAGAGTCTGCTCATGAGGGGTTAGAAGTAGAGTTAAAAGTTATGATGACTAAAGGTGATAAAATTTTGGATACACCTTTGGCTAAAATCGGAGGAAAAGGGCTTTTTACAAAAGAGTTAGAAGAGTCTATGCTTAGAGGTGAATCACATATTGCTGTGCATAGTCTCAAAGATGTACCCACTGAATTTCCTGATGGTTTAGTACTTGGAGTAATTACCAAAAGAGAAGATGAGAGAGATGCTCTTTTGAGTGATAAATATAAAGATATTGATGATTTACCACAAGGTGCGATTGTTGGTACAACTAGTCTAAGAAGAAGAATGCAAATTTTGGCTCTTCGACCTGATCTAAAGATCAAAAATCTTAGAGGTAATGTAAATACTAGAATTCAGAAACTAAAAGATGGTCAATATGATGCCATAATATTAGCCGCAGCTGGGATGAATAGACTTGGACTAAATAATTTGGTTGAATATGTATCTCCTATTGGGGTTACAAAAATGATTCCTGCTATGGGTCAAGCTGCTCTTGGTATAGAGTGTGTTGATAATCCTGAAATTTTGGAGCTGATATCTGTTTTAAATGATAAAACATCAATTATTGAGACTACTATTGAGAGAAATTTTGTAGAAGTATTACAGGGTGGGTGTCAAGTGCCAATTGGTGTAAATGCTAAAGTTGCTGGTGATATAGTTACTGTAAGATGTTGTGTTGGTATGCCTGATGGTACTGATATTATTAAAGAAAAAAGAGTTTGTAATAGTGCTGATTATAAACATATAGGTAGAGAACTTGCTGATGTTATGATTGAACATGGTGCAATTAAACTACTTAAAAGGGCTGAGGAAATGGCTTTAGAAGAAATTTTATAGGGAGAATATGTTATGAGGGATGCTATAGATTTATTAAAAGAGAAGAATCTTCTTCGTGTTATTGATGAAGAGGTTGATATAGATTTAGAGATTCCTCATATTGCCTATATTGAAGTAAAAAAAGAGGATTCAAAAGCTCTTCTTTTTACCAATCCTATCTCAAAAAGATTAGATAAAAAATATACTACTCCTGTTTTAATGAATGTTTTTGGTTCACATAAAGCAACTGAACTTTTTCTTGGAAAAGATGCTGATATAATTGCCAAAGAGATTGAAGATCTTCTTCATATGAAACCACCTCAATCTATTAGTGATAAGATTGGACTATTTTCAAAACTATTTCATCTTAAAAATGTTTTCCCAAAGAGATTAAATAAAAAAGGTATTTGTCAATACTCTATTAAAGGGGAGCGTGAGTGCTCTTTGTATGATTTGCCTATTTTGACAACTTGGTCAAAAGATGGTGGACCTTTTATTACAATGGGACAAGTTTATACTCAATCTCTTGATGGAAATATTAAAAATCTTGGAATGTATCGATTACAAGTTTATAGTGAAAATAGATTGGGAATGCATTGGCAAATTCATAAAGATAGTGCAATGTTCTTTCATGAATATAAAAAAGCTGGTAAAAAAATGCCAGTTTCTATTGCTATTGGTGGTGATCCTCTCTATACATGGGCAGCAACTGCACCGCTTCCTCATGGTGTATATGAGTTGTTAATGTATGGTTTTATAAAAGGTAAAAATCCTAGAGTTGTAAAATCTATTACAAATGATATATATATTCCTGAAGATGTGGATTTTGTGATTGAGGGGGAGGTTGATCCTTTTAAGATGGAGATAGAGGGACCTTTTGGTGATCATACTGGATATTATACTCTTGAAGAGGAGTATCCTGTGATGGATGTAAAGTGTATTACAGCCAAAAAAGATCCTATATATTTGGCTACAGTTGTTGGTAAACCACCTTTGGAAGATAAATATATGGGTTGGGCAACTGAGAGGATATTTTTGCCACTTCTAAAAACTACAACTCCTCAGCTTATTGATTATGTTATGCCTGAAAATGGTGTATTTCACAATTTGATTATTGCAAAAATGCAGACAAGATACCCCGGACATGCTTCTCAATTTATGCATGCTTTTTGGGGTGTCGGGCAGATGAGTTTTGTAAAACATGCTATTTTTGTCAATGATGATGCTCCTGATTTGGAAAATTATGAAGCATTGAGTGATTATATCTTGGATCGTGTCCAGATATCAAATATTATTGTGAGTGAGGGTGTATGTGATGCACTTGATCACTCTAGTGATAGATTTGCATATGGTGGAAAATTGGGTGTTGATTGTACTGAAGATAATGTAAATTTCCCTCAAAAAAATATTTTGGATGATGAAGTTTTATTCTCTAAAATAGTGGAAATAGAACCCACAATAAAAGAGATCAAACAGTATAAAACTTATACTAAAACACCTGTTTGTATGATTGCAATTGATAAGCAAGAGTCCATTAAAAATATATATGACAAGTTAAAAATTCTTAAAGAACATACAAAATTATTAGTTTTTGTAGATGTTCAAAAGAATGACTTATCAAATATATATATGTTGATTTGGCGTATTGTCAATAATATTGATGCTTCAAGAGATATATTTTTGGAAAAAGAGTTTATTGGTATTGATGCAACAAACAAAGGAAAGGTTGAAAATTTTCCAAGAAGGTGGCCAGATGATACAGATTGTGATAGAGAGGTTATCTCTAATTTAAGAAAAAGAGGTTTATTAAAAATTGATGATTCTTTCTTAGATAAATATTATATATAGTGGAATTTAGCATATGATATTTAAAAACGATATTATTCACAATAATTTCACAATTTAATAAAATTTTTTTTTCTTTGTCTCTTATAAAGCTATTTTTCTAAACTTATATTAAGGAACATAATAATAGAATCATTTAACTTTCGATTAATAAAAATAAATTATAGGAGAATTTTGAATGAAAAAAATTTTGTTTGCTTGTTCCGCATTTGCATTGTTAAGTATTTCCGCTATTGCTGATGATTATAAATATGAATTAAGCCCATATGTGGGTTATAACTTTGCTGATAGTGACTGTGTGATTGAGGATACTGTTGGTGTTGGTCTAAATTTTAATACTTATTTTGATAAAAACTGGGGTTTAAGATTAGCTTATGAAAGACTTCTTGATGCTGATCTTAAAGCAGTAGATGAGAGTATTGATGTAAGTAGATTTTATGCAAATGGTATCTATAAAAAAGCAGAGCCTTGGAAAAATATTACACCTTATATTGTTGCTGGTGGTGGATATGAAGCTTATGAAGATAGTAAAAAATTACCATGTGCAGGACAATGGTTTCAAGATATTGGAGTAGGTGCTAATGTTGCAGTTACAAAGAGATTAAGAATTACTCCCGAAGTAAAAGTACTAAGAAAAGATAAATGTGAAACAGTTGATGTAATTCCTACTATTGCATTAACTTATGCATTTGGTTTACCTGTGGAAAAATCTGTAGATAGGATTGTTTATCGTGATAAGATTATCACAAAAGAGGTTCCTGTAGAGAAGATTGTAGAAAAAATTGTAAAAGTGAATGTAGGTCACCCAATATGTACAGCACCTATTAGTTATGCAGATAGATGTGATGACTCCTATTATGTACAAGTTGCAGCAGCAATTCATTGTGAGGTAGATTGTAATACACAATTCAAAAATCAAGCTCTATTAACTAAACTTAGAACATTGGGATATGCGTATAGTTTTCATACAACAACCAATGCAACTGGACATAAAGTTACAAGATTGCTAGTTGGTCCATATCACTGTAAAAAAGATGCATTTAAAGAGTTGTGTGATATTAAAGCACAAGTCAAATGTGACGCTTTTGTTTATAGTAAGAAAAAATAAGTACCTATTATTTCTTGATATTTTAAACCATCGCCTTTTTGGGCGGTGGTAATTTGTTGCTCTAATCAAATATTTCTCCAAGTAACATTTTCTCCTTTAACTCTACAAAAGATAAATAAGATTTTAATATAGTTGAATAATAATTTAGGAATAAAATAGAACTCTTTTGATAGGATTGTACCCATACTTTTTTATATATTGGAAGTGAGTGCTTTAGCTTCACTTTCTAATATCTTTGTAGAAAAATTTTATATTAAATTATATTAGGTGAAAAGAATGAAAGCATTAGCCCTTTTTAGTGGTGGACTTGATAGTATGATTGCTGTTAAGTTGATGAGAGAACAAGATATTGAGGTTGTGGCACTATTTATTGATATTGGATTTGGTAGTAGTAATGATAAGAGGGCTCTTTTAGAGAGTCGTGCCAAGATGGTTGGGGCTGAATTTGAGTTTGTCAATGCTAGAGAACAGTTTATTCAAGATATTTTGTTTAATCCAAAATATGGTTATGGTAAAAATTTTAATCCATGTATTGATTGTCATGCAAATATGTTTCGTATTGCAAAAGCTTTGATGCCAAAGTATGGGGCTAGTTTTGTGATTAGTGGGGAAGTTTTGGGACAACGACCTATGAGTCAAAGATCAGAGGCCCTCAAAAATGTTTTGAAATTGGCAAAAGATGAAGAAGAAAATTTGATTTTGCGTCCTATGAGTGCGAAGTTGCTAGAACCTACTAAACCTGAAATAGAGGGCTGGGTTGATAGAGATAAACTTTTGGGGATTGAGGGAAGAAGTCGTGAAATTCAACTAAAATTGGCTGAAGATTATGGTTTTGAAGAGTTTGAATCTCCTGGTGGTGGATGTCTTTTGACAGAGAGTGCCTTTGCTTCAAAGATTCAAGATGTAATGGATCATGATACATTTAGTATTGATGATATTGATCTTCTCAAAGCAGGTAGGCATTTGAGACTTCCTGATGGTGCAAAATTGGTGATTGGTAGAGATCAAAATGATAATGCCAAATTGGAAAAGGTAGAGCATAAAGGATATATAAATGCAAAAGCTTTAGATATATCTGGACCTTTAGCTCTGATTAGTAAAGATGCTACTCAAAATGATAAAAATTTGGCTGCTTCTTTGATATTGACATATACTAAAGCTAATAAAGATATTGATGGTAGCGTGTTGATAGGTGATGAGATTATATCTATCAAGCCACTATCTACAAAAACAGAGGCACATCAATATTTTGTAGTAAAAGTATAAGTAAAACTTATTCTGTTGATAAATAGTTAACTTTTTAAAGTTAAAATTTAAGCATCATGAAAATTTTATTATTAGAAAACGACAAAATATGCTCTAAGAGATTAAGAGACTATTTACAGATCAAAGGTTTTAAAGTAGATAGTGTTTTTGATGGCGAGAGTGTTTATCTCTCTGTTTTTGAAAATAGATATGATCTATATATCTTTGATACACATAGTCCTGATGAAGATGGCTTTACTATCTTGCAAGAGCTTAGAAGTGCTGGTGATTTTACTCCTGCACTCTTTATTTCGCTTGATACTAATATTGATTCTATATCCAAAGGGTTTGCTGTTGGTGCAGAAGATTATATTAAGAGACCTTTTGATCCTGAAGAGCTATTTATTCGTATTAAGAGTAGATATCTTCAAATAGATACTATTAAATATAAAAATATTATATATAATCCCAAAATTAGAAAACTTCAAAAAGATAATGATATTGTCTTTCTTGGGGATATTCAATCTAATATATTTCATAAATTTATCACAAATATAGATAAAGTTATAACTTTTGAGGAGCTTTTGGAACTATTAGATAGACCAAATTCAAATGCTTTGCGTGTAAATCTTGCAAAACTCAAATCAAAACTTGATTTAGATATTAAAAATATTCGAGGACAAGGATATATATTGGAAAAAACTTCTATCTAATCATGCATATAATTTCAAATAATTAAACTTTTTATAAAAATAATAATAAATATTTTAATCCAAGGTAATACTTAGGTAATTCTTTTATTGTATCATTCTACGGTAATAAAAAAATAAAAAAACAGGAGTTTGTTTAATGGTAAAAAAAAGTCTTATTTCGGTTGTATTAAGTTTGGGGTTGTTAAGTAGTTCTGCTATTGCAAAAGATCGTTTTTTTAACAATAGCTTTTTTGATAGCGATAACGATGATACAAGTAGTTTTTTTCAAAATCCAATTGATGAGACTGAAGATCTTTTTGACTTTAGTGATAAAGACAAAGATGATGGACTAAGTCAAGATCAAATTGATGATTTAGAAGATTTGTATGAATTTGAAAAGCTTAGAAAAGATGTATACTCTACATTTGATGATATATGGGACTCTGATGAGCTTAAAGATCTAGAAAAATCGGCAGAAGATAGCATGGATGATATCGAAAAGGTTTTTGATGATTATGATCTTGACTTACCAGTTCTTTCGGATGAAGCAGGTGTTTTTGAGGATGAAGATCTAGAAGATACTTATGACTCTATTATTAAAGATGGTGAAAATTCACTAGAAGATGCTCTTGATGAGAGTCTTGATCTTGATAACAGTGACTCTAAGAGTTTAGAAGATATTTTAGATTTTGATAAAATCAATATATTTGACTAATCTAAGTGGGCTTTTTTGCCCACTTATCCCCTTTTTTGTTATCTAAAACAAAACCTACTCAATATTTCAGCTACTACTATTATAATACTACTTCAAATTTTTATGTTCCAAGGATAAATCATGACGATTACAAAAAGAGTTACCTTTATAGCTAAAGATGGCTGTGAAGATAAGATGAAAGAGCTACTCTCTGCAATGGTAGCACCATCAAAAGTGGAAGATGGATGTATCTTTTATGAGATATTTCAATATGAAAACAATAGAAAAAAGTTTATGGCTGTTGAGACTTGGAGAGATGAGAAGGCTTTGGATGGACATAAAGCATCAGATCACTATAAAGTATATAAGTCTAGTTATGAGCCTTATTGTGAGAGTAAATATACAAATGAATTGGAGGTATTAGGTTAATGTCAGTTCCTGAAGATGTAGGGTGTAATAACGATGTATGTATAAAAGCCAAAGAGTGTTATCGCAATTTGATTGCTTTAGAAGGTAAAGCTAGAGAAGTAAAAACTTTTGGTGGTACAAAAGAGAAGGGCTGTGGTAAATTTATACCACTTAAAAAGTAGTTCCAAAGATTGTGTTAAGTGCTAAGGCAAAAAATAACCTCATTATATTATGAGGTTATTATTTCTTTAGTGCTTATTTTTTAACACAATCTTTTTGGCTCACATCAAATCTAAAAAGCTCTTTTTTACTCTTTGCACTTGTATAAGTATATGAGATATCAATACCATTTTCCAAAAACTTTTTTGAAGAGTTGCATATTCCTTCTGTAATAGCTTTTTTCATTCGGCTTCTATCCTCTTTAATAATCATATCATCACTTTTATTTGTAGCATTTATCTCAAATGTATAGATTAGTGTCTCGTCTTTTGCTTCTATATTCATAAGTTGTGTAAAATTATCAATTTTTTGAGGAAGTTGACTTGATAACTCCTTGGCTGCTAGTTTGACAACTTCTTGATTTTGTACTTTTATCTTATCTGCCATTTCATCAGCAAAAAGAGTAGAGCTGAGAGCCAAAAAGCTTGAAATTATTATAGCTGTTTTTTTGATCATGTTTTTCCTTTTAGTATAGATTGAATAGATTTGGTAATATATTTGCACTATGGAGCCAAATAATAAGCTTGACAAAACCGTAAGAGAATATTAGATAAGTTGCTTCAATAAGTGTTTTTGTGAATTTTCTAGGATAAAACTCTATAACTTTAGGATTTTGAAAGAGTGAAAATTTTGGAAAAAATCTAGGAGTAGTATCAAAATATTCATCATACTCTTTTCCAAAAATCCCTCTAAGTTTCTGCTCTTCTGAAAGAATCGTACCCCAATGAGTAATCAAGAAAATAGCAATCAATAAAATTGATAGAGTAATAGAACCAAAAACAAGCCCAATACCTGCAAACCCCAAAAATGAGAAAAAGTATAGTGGATTTCTCATCATAGAGTAGGGACCATCTTTAATAACTTTACCACTCTTAAATCCAGATATATATGCAGCTGCCCAGATTCTTCCAACACCTGCCAAAACAATAAATATAAATCCAACAATATCAAAAAAGATATTTGGATGCCCGACTGAAACCATGGCTAGTACAAAAACCAAACCACCTAATATTTTTGAGCTAAGTAAGCGTCTCTTTTGTACATCCATATAACTATCCCTTGAAATAAAAAATTGATAGGACTATAACAGAAAAATCATAAATTTTTCTCAAAATTATCAAAAATCTCTATCTCTTGTTTGGTAAGAAGTAGTTTCCATTTTACCTCTGTGGCTCCAAACTCTCTATCTTGAAAATTAATGTTGTTTTGTTTAAAAAAATGTTCATAACGATTTACCAAATGATATGGTGTTGTAAACTCCCAAATTGACTTTTTTTCAAATTTGTGTAGGGTAGAGTGTGATATTACCTCTTTGGCAGATGAACTATAGGCTCTTATCATTCCTCCTACTCCTAGTTTGGTTCCTCCAAAATATCTTACTGTTATTATGGCACTCTCTAATATATCCTCACCTCTTAAAACACTTATAGTTGGGTTTCCTGCACAACCTTTTGGTTCTCCATCATCTGTGGAGTTTTCTACTATTTGATCAAACTCATTTAGGGTTCGATATGCCCAGACTATGTGGGTTGCTTTTGGATGCTCTTCTTTTAGTTGTTTTAGTAGTGGTTTGAAATTGGTGTATGGGGTGAGATATGAGATAAAAACTGATTTTTTTATCTCATATTTGGTGTTAAATGTCTCTTTTGTATTAAACATCTACTATTTTTTTATTACTCGTTTTGGAAATGCAAGTGCTATTACTAAAACAACAAGTGCAATTATATAATATAGATATGTAGGGATTGGCACAGGATCCCCCGCCGCGTAAGAGTGCATTCCTGAAAGATAGAAGTTTACACCTACAAATGTCATAACAATTACAGAATATGCTACTGTAGAGGCTACAGCAAAGTTATAAGCGTAATTTTTTGCTAGAGTAGGAACAAAACGGATATGAACCACAATTACATAAGCCAAGATTGATATCCATGCCCAAGTCTCTTTTGGATCCCAGCCCCAATATCTTCCCCAGCTCTCATTTGCCCATACTCCACCCAAAAAGTTTCCGATTGTAAGCATCATAAGACCTAATATTGCAGTCATCTCATTTATTCTTGAAGCCTCTTTGATACTTCTATCAATATCTGGTCTTTTTGGACTTCTTATGATAAATAGAATGAGTGTAAAAAATCCCAAAATCATACTAAGACCCAAAAATCCATAACTAGCAGTAATAACCGATACATGAATATTTAGCCAGTAAGATTTGAGAACAGGTACAAGGTTGGTTATTTGTGGATCCATCTCTGTAACAAATGCAGCTCCAAGAGTGATACCTGAGATAATACTCGTAAGGGCAGGGACTATGATTGAAAGTCTTGAAAATACTACTCCTGCTAGAGCCATTGACCATGAAACATATAACATCGCTTCATAGGCATTACTCCAAGGGGCATGTCCTCCTATGTACCATCTTGCTATTAATATCAGTGTATGGATTATAAATGATATAAAAAATATTGTTTGTGTAATCTTTACCACTTTTTGGATATTTAATTTTGGTTTTATCATCTTTGCCAAAATAGAGCCAAGAAGTAAAAGCCCAATTATCAGATATACAAAAATTAGTTTATTTGTGATTGAAAGCTGTTTAAAGATCTTTTCTGCTTGTAGTTTGCTTTTGCTTGGAATAATATCTGATGATATTTTGTATTGATATGCTTTTAGAGTATCAAGTTTTGCAGTTGCTTGTGACCAATCACCATCTCCTCTTGCACTATCAATTGCTGAAAAGTAATCTACAAATAGTTTTCTTACTTCATTTGATTCATCTTTAGGAAATGAATCAATAGCCTCTCTTACTCCATACCATTTTTTCATAGGATCATCGACTTTTGGTACTATTTTAAATAGATCACCTGTAAATATCATGTAGCTTATATTTAGTTTTTCATCTGCTTTAATTACTCTTCTATCAAACTCATTTCTTTTAATTGGTCTTTTTTGAGCTGCCTCTTGAGCGTAGGTTGCCAATTTATAACTTTTTTTATTTTGATCAAAAAAATCATTAAATGAGGCATACTTTTCACCATCTTTCATACCCAATATTTTTTGGAGTTTGGTATGTGTAATTTTGATTAGTTTAATCTGTTGCCAAGCTGCTGGATTTGTAATCATTCCTAATATTACTTGATTTGGATTCATATCATAAATGCTTGTCTTTTTGGCAAGTTTTCTCATGATCTCATTTGAAAATGTATCTATTGGTTTTACTCTTCCATCTACACTTTGAATCAATAGATCACCAAATGCATTGGCATGATCTTTATCATAACTTTGTGCCTCTTGTACTGCTTGGTCTATATTATCAGCTATGGAAGAGGATGGTGAAAATAGAAATAAAATAGCAAATAAAAGAGCAATAGTACTATTTTTGATAGTATCTTTTTGTACTGCCGAAGCTAATTTTCTAAATCTACTTTTTGGATTGAGTATTGTGAGTACAAAACCAATAGCCATGAGTAGATATGCAAGATATGTTGGAAGTTTTCCGGGATCATTGTTTACTGATAGAACTGTTCCTTTTTCATCTGTATCATAAGATGATTGAAAAAATCTGTAACTACGATAATCTAATACATGATTCATAAAAATCCTAAAATCTCTCTCTACTCCTCTCTCTTTGTCAATTAGAGTAACCTCACTTGCATAAGATGATGGTGAGCCAGAGCCAGGGTATCTCTCTAATTGAAAATCGTTTAGTTTGATTGCAAAAGGTATCTGTATTACTTTTGATCCCCACTCAAATAGAAACTTTTTACCACCAATCTCTTTAGTCACAGGAGTTCCTTTTGTCCCTTTTCCTCTTCCAAACATAATAACCTCTTTGGTATCTCCATTATAAGAGGCATTTACAACAAGTGCTGATTTTTGTGCAACATTCATTTTACGACCACCAGCTTGATCTGCATTTATAAGCTTTATAGTAGCTTTTGTATATAGATCTCTTGGTACTAGTTTTGTTCCCGCTACATCATATAATTTTCCGCTTTCAAATATATACTCTTTGTTTGGCTCAAATACTCCATTTGATTTATCTTCCATTTTTAGCCACTTCACCTCTTTTGATGATTTAAAGAAAAATTTATCATCTTTAGTATATATATTAAACCCATTTGTAGATTCTCTATTTAGAGTAATATCTATATTTTTTCCAGATATGATCTGTTGATCTTTTAAAATTTTCTCTTTTGGATTACTATTTGGTAGTAATAAAAGCATATTTATCATAGCTTTTCCATTCTCATTTTTGATAATCTGATTTGTTGCATTTGGAAGATAATCTTTGTACTCTATCTCTAATACTTTATTATTAAGATTTGTAGATTCTTTAAAATAGTTTGACGATATTTTAGACATGAGAAGCTTTTTCTCTATCAATAATTCATCTCCATTTTCACGATCATGCAGTTGTAAAAAAGAGTTGCTTGAAGTTATAAATTGTTGGGTATTTCCCTCTCGAATGTGCATAATACCTTCATATCCTATATATCGTGTCACAATTGCCCCTACAAGTGCAACAAGAAAACCGACATGAAAAAGTAGCGCTGGAATTTTATCTTTTTTAAAAAGTTTGTATTTGAAGATATTTCCAAAAAGGTTGATAGCCAAAAGAGCCATAACCAACTCAAACCAATGTGTTCCATAAACAACTGCCCATGCTGTCTCTGTGCCATAATCATTCTCTATAAAAGTAGCGACCGCCGATGCAATACCAAAAATTGCTGTCAAAAATAGCATAAATGGCATTGAAATTAAAAATTTGTATACTTTTTTCATATTTTCCCCTATATTTATACATATCCTTATCAAGAATTACATTTTTATTTAAAAGGGTAATTTTCAATTGGGATTAGTATTAAAAAGGATATTGTATCTTAAAATTTGTAAGAAAAGTTAACATGTGGTATAATGGTGTTTTGAGTTTTATAAGCTTAAAAAAAGATAGCTCTTATCTCCGCAAATAAGAACTATCTAAGTGAATGAGAGAGTGAGATATTATAAAACCCGCATTTTAAAATCTCACAATCTCTCTATTCAAAAGGAGTGTTGAATGAATTTGTTTACTCTGAAAGTATATGCTAACAAAGTAAACAAATAGTTAATATTTTCATTTTGTTATTATAGTTTCTTCACAAGCCGCACGATTTTCTTGCATTTTTCTAATTCTTCTAAATTTTTGAGCTTTTGTCTCTGCAAAATCTTCTATTTTTGAATCTTTATTATAGACTCTTTTACTATCTTTCAAAAAGTTATCTGCTATTTTAACTTTGATAAGATCATCTTTTGTATATGGTAGTTTTTTATTATAATAAAAAATGTGATAATTATTTGTGATATTCTCAAGAAATGTATAGACATATAAATCTACATCTGTATCATAAGAACTTTTAATAATATATCCAGAAAGTATAATATCAGGTTCTTTAACCTCTTTTGTCCATTTTTTTATCTTCTTTTTTTCACTTTTTTTGCATAATACAGGAGTATCTCTACTTGGTTTTATCATTCTATAGTTATCTGGATATGGCTTAACTACTTCAGTAGCTGTATAAATACTTTCAATATTTTCACCTATCTCTCTAAAAGTACAGCCATTGAATAAAAATAAGATAAAAATAGTTATTGATATTTTAATAGCGTTCATTATATTTTCCCTTTTTGATGTGATTATATCTTAAAGAGAATGTTTTTTTACTTTAATATTGGAGTTACTATACCATGTCATGGTATCTATATCTACATTGGTAGAGTATAATCTATAGAGATCATGATTGGCTTGAATATTTTTCCCTTTTTTTAGTTTTGATGATTCAAAAATAAGATACCAATCTACAAAATCTTTAGTAAGATTAAACATTCCCTCCCCACCCTCAATCATGATATATTTATAATCTTGTAGTTTTGAAAAAGTACTCTCTATAAAAACTTTACGATTTTTAATTTTAAAAAGAGGAATATCTCTATCAATATTATCATTTTTTGTATGTATTAGAATATCAGGAACTTTATCACTGTTAGTAAGCCTACAATCTAAAGTAGGTCGATCAGCTCGTACAGTGTCACCACCAATCACCAAGAGATCAATTTTTTCTCTTAAGTGATGTACAAATTGAAAAGAGGAGGGTGAACTTATAGTACCGCTATTATATACACCATTTAAATTTGTTGCAATTTTAAAAAATATAAATTGTCCCTTTTGATGCCATAATTTAAAAGGTGTTAATAGATCTAAACACTCTCTTTGCATTATAAATTTTTCCACTTCAATATTATTCTCTTTAAGATAATTGATACCGCCACTAGCCTCTGCATTTGGATCATTTGTACCACATACCAATTTTTTAAAGCCTAATTTTTTGATAAGAACTGAACATGGAGGAGTTGATCCATGATGATTACATGGTTCTAGAGTTACAAATATTGTGCAATCTTTAAATCTCTTCTTATGATGGCTAATAATATAATTATATTTATCTGTTGCATTTTCTATTGTTGGGAGTCTTTTATCTCCAAAAGCTATCATAGCTTTTTCTATTGCTCTTAGTTCTGCATGAGCAGTTCCTGCTTTGTGGTGAGCTTCGATAGAGATTATTTGATTATTTGGATCTAAAATAAGTGAACCTACTGCTGGGTTAGGGTAGGTTACTCCTTGATATTTCCAAGCCTCTTTTAGTGCGAGGCTCATGTAGAAGTTATTATCTATTACCATTCAAAATATGTTTTTGCTTTGATAATATTTGAAAAGTTTATGACTCTATCTTCTTTATTTGTTTTATCATATACAAAAATTTGTTTATCTTCAACTTTTAAAATTTTTGCTTTTATCTTTTCGTTGTCACTATCTGTTTGGATTTTTAGTTTTACCAAATCATTGATAGAGTTTTCAAAGTTTTCAATTTTTGTAAGCTGTCTATCAATTCCGGGAGAACTTACCTCTAATGTATATTTACCACTCATTGGAGGATCAATATCAAGAATTGGAGAGATGATTTTGGTTACTTTTGTACATTGATCAAGATTAATACCATCTGGATGTGAAATAAAAACTCTAAATATTTTTTGTTCACCCTCTGAAGTTATCTGTGTATCATAAAGAGATACTCCACAATCTTCAATGATTTTTTTAAGTGTTTTTTTATCCATTTTTTTTGTTTAACTCTCTATTTATCTGTTCAAAAAGTGTATCTAGGTGATTTTGTTTCTCTAAATTGTGATCAAATATAAATTTTAATTTAGGACAACGATACCAACCCTCTATCTGTTTACAGTGATTTTCTATATAGCTACTTGCTTTAGAGAGGTGTTTAACTATATATTTTTCATCCTCTTTATCTGTAAAGGCAGGATCCAAAAAAACTTCTGCATCATATTTCCCACGACTACATTTAACATCTAATACTGGTATATTATTGATTTTTTCATCTGATAGTGTAGCAATAGCTTCAGGAATCAGCTCTTTTAGAACTGACTCCACTCTTTTTATTTTTATACTTTTATCCAAAATATTTATACTCTCTTATAGTGTTGCTTTCTCTTCAACTTCTTTGAAACTCTCCAAGAAGTCCCCCGGTCTTACATCGCTATATCCAACAACACCGATACCACACTCATAACCTTTGGCTACCTCTTTGGCATCATCTTTGAATCGTTTAAGAGATGAAATTTCACCCTCATAAATAACAACACCTTCTCTAATAACACGAACCTTTGCACCTCTATGAATTGAACCATCAGTTACAATAGATCCTGCAATAGCTCCAAGTTTTGGTACATTAAATACCTCTCTAACTTCTGCTTGACCAAGATTCTCTTCTCTAATAATTGGAGATAATAGTCCTCCAAGAAGTCCTCTTACATCATCTTCTAGTTCATAAATAATATTATATGTACTAATTGTTACACCAAGTTTTTTTGCTTTCTCTTTGATTACACCTGTTGGTCTAACATTAAATCCTAAAATTACAGAGTTTTCACTAGCTTCTGAAAGAGCGATATCACTCTCTGTAATACCACCAACGCCAGAACTAATGATATTTACTTTTACTTCATCATTTCTAAGTTTTGCCAACATATTTTTAATAGCTTCAAGACTTCCTGCCACATCTGCTTTAAGAATAATTGGTAAGTTTTTGATTTGACCCTCAGCAATTCTTTCACCTAGATCTTCAAGTGTTACTTTTGTTGAACGAGATAACTCTTTTTGTCTAATATGTTCAGCTCTCTTATTAGCAAACTCTCTTGCCTCTTTGTCGCTATTTACACTCATCAAAATATCCCCAGCCTCAGGAATTTGGCTAAGTCCAAGTACTACACCTGGTTCACCTGGTTTGATCTCTTTTAGTGGTTTATTATCTTCACTCATTAATGCTCTTACTTTTCCATAAGCAACACCACATACAATAGTATCACCGACTTTAAGTGTTCCATTGTCCATAATTACTGTCGCAACAGGACCTCTTCCTTTTTCTAAAGAACTCTCAACAACCGTTGCTTTTGCTTTTTGATTAGGATTAGCTTTTAGCTCTAATAACTCTGCTTGAAGAATAACAACTTCTAGAAGTTCATCAATACCCTCTCCTGTGTGAGCAGATACATTAATAAATTCATGATCTCCACCCCAATCAGTTGGAGTAACACCAAGTTCTGCAAGACCCGCTTTTGCCAAATCAGGATTTGCATCAGCTTTGTCTATTTTATTAATAGCAATAATAAAAGGTACATCTGCCTCTTTTGCATGCTCTATTGCCTCTTTTGTTTGAGGTTTTACACCATCATCGGCGGCTACAACAATAATAACAATATCAGTCGCTTTTGCTCCTCTACTTCTCATCTCTGTAAATGCAGCATGTCCTGGAGTATCAATAAATGTAATTTTATGACCATCTTTCTCGACCATATATGCACCAACATGTTGAGTAATTCCTCCATGCTCTCCACTTGCCACTTTTGTAGATCTGATTTTATCAAGAAGTGAAGTTTTACCATGATCAACATGACCCATGATTGTAATTACTGGAGGTTTCTCCTCTTTTCCTTCCTCTTCCATCTCATAATCTTTTTCGTAATCAAACTCATCTAATGGATTAATAGTTGTAACTTCTACATTAAACTCATCTGCCAAAATTTCAATTGAATCTTTGTCTAGGAAATCATTTTTTGTTACCAATACGCCAAGAGTAAAGAGAACTTTGATAATTTCACCAGTTGTCTTATTCATCTTCTCTGCAAATTCGTAAACCCTAATATCCTCAGGAATCTCAATATTAGATACATTTACCTCTATATCATCATCTTTTCTTTTTCTTCTTCTTTTTGTAGATTTTCTACTGATACCTCTTTGTCTAATAAAACTACTATTTTTAGTAGATCTCATTTGAGAAGGATCAAGTTTCTTTTTAGGTTGTCTCTTCTCTTCTTTCTCTTCTGGTGCATTTAGATCAAAATCATGTAGTACAACCATCTCATCATCACCCATGACATCAATTGCATTTATTGACCCATTGCCAAAAATATCCATTCTTTCTGAACTATTTTGT
>Ga0256914_1001607_pt1 | contig 19993 bp, 14 predicted proteins | sample HulkmetaG_FD_191571 | JGI IMG/M metagenome (GOLD analysis project Ga0256914, IMG submission 191571) | Hydrothermal chimney microbial communities from Main Endeavour vent field at the Juan de Fuca Ridge, Pacific Ocean - Hulk | ecosystem: Environmental > Aquatic > Marine > Hydrothermal vents ... | reverse complement strand
TCCGATCACCAGCAAAATTAGAAAAACCAGGGAGAAGGGGGCGATGACCGTGACGAAATCTGAGAAGGGGATGTCGTAGTGCCAGTAGATGAACAGATTTTGTGGATTTCCGAAAGGCGAGAGCGCTGAGCCCGCGTTGGCCGCCAGCGCCTCGGCAATGACCAGCCACGCTTTGTGGGGGATGTTCAGGAGGATGGTCAGGGGCACAAGCGCCATCAGCGCCACATCATTGGTCACGATCATCGCGAAGAAGAAGGTCGCCAGCACCAATTTGATCGATATGAATCCGCCGCTTTCCACGCGACGGGCGATTCGTCTCAGGACGCCGTGGCGTTGCAGGCCCGTTGTGATGAGGAACAGCACGAAAAGCACAAACAAAATCTCGATGTCGGAGCGGGAATAGGCGGGAATTTGCCACGTCAGAACGGATGTTGTCATGAGTCCTGATGCAGACAGAATGAACAACCATTCGCTGGTGACAAAATCTCTGAATTTCTGTCTGCTCATGGGCGCGCTCCGACAGCGTTTGTGAGATGGATGGTGGCGAATTCTCCGTCAATTGTATAATCGCCCCCATATTCCCCCACAATTCCGCATCGATTCTCTCGCGGCTTTGTCAGGAAATGGTGTGCGAGTCAGTGGATGGGTTTTCGTGCAGGAACGCCCGATCGTCGCGGATAGACGGCGGGCGTTGACGCGATTTTGCGGATGATCACCGCCGTGCGCGTCTCTTCCCCGCCCGGAATCATCACCTGATCTACGCCCGCCAACTCGCCGCCCAGCAAGGCGATGGCTCGGGCGGCCGCGGCTGTTTCCTCCCCGGCTTTCGGGCCCTTGGGCAGCACGATGAGTCCGCCCGTCCGGGCCAGCGGCAGGGTGAGTTCCACCAGGGTGGGCAACGCGGCCACAGCCCGAGCCGTCACCAGATCGTACTGCTGACGATGCCGCGGGGACTGCCCCACCTCCTCCGCGCGGGCGTTGATCACCTCAACATTCAATCCCAAGGCCCGGCCCGTCTCCGCCAGGAATCGAGCTTTCTTGGCGATGGACTCGATGAGGACGTAGTGCAGTCGCGGCCAGGCGATGGCCAGGGGCAATGCAGGCGCGCCTCCGCCCGAGCCCACGTCCACCGCCTGCCATGGTTGCTGCAATAACGCCTCTACGGTCATATCGGCGTAGCGGGCGATGATGGGCAGCAGACTCAGGGCGTCCAGATGGTATTTTTCCAACAGAGAGGGCTCGTCTCGTAAGGCCGTGAGATTGACGCGGCGATTGGCCGTCAACAACAAATCCGCGTAGCTGCGTAGCAGCTCGAGCTGAGCGGAAGATAGCGGAACGCCCAGGGAGTCTAGGCGCTGCTGAAAGGTTCGCCAGGATATTGGGCGTGGGCGAGTCATGCGATCCTCACATCCTCGCCACCATCGGCCCGCGGGGTTTTGTAGATGTAGAAGAACGCATCTTGGTCCAGAGTCAGGTCCAGGATTTGGGGTAGATCGGGCAGGGTGGGAATGTGGGACAGGTGGGCGCGAGGAATCCAGTGGGGAACGCCTTCGGCGTTGCGGGCGTGGAGCTGGCCCGAGACATGGGCGCGGTAGATGAATACCATCACGCCGGGCAGCTCGCCCACTGCGTCGCCGATGAGCAGCCCGCGCAGGGTGAGGGTGTCCGCTTGCAGACCTGTTTCCTCCGTCAGCTCCCGGGCCGCGGCTTCGGATGGCGTCTCGCCCCGCTCCACATGGCCGCCGGGCGCGTTGTAGAGTCCGGGCCAGAGTCTCTTGTGCATGGCCCGTTGCAGCAGCAACACCTCGTCGCCGCGGGTGGCGATAATCAGCACGCGGGGGATGAGGATGAAGCGGGATGAATCGACGCCGTAAGGGTTGATGGACATGATTAGACAATCGAGCGACGCGTTTGCTCAGGCGGTTTCTATAAGTTGTAGATAGATGTCTTCCAGAGAATGGCGCAACTCGCCTACAAAGCGGATGTCAGCTCCCGCCTGCACCAGGGCCCGCACCAATGGGGGGTTCTGGTTGTCGGGATCATCCAGACGCACCATCAGCTTGTTTTCGATGGCGCGCACATCCTGGACGAAGGGAAATGTGCGTATGACGGATAGGAAGGCGGACGCGTCGCCGCTGAGGTGGAATACGATCTGGCGTCCGAACAATTGCTTCCGCAGGTTGGCGGGGGCGTCCACCACCAGCAGATGGGTTTTGAATACTGCAATGCGGTCGCATAGCCGGTCGGCCTCATCCAGATTGTGGGTGCAGAGAAATACGGTGCGGCCCTGTTCTTTCAGTTTGCGGATGTAGCCTCGCACCATATGAGCGGCTTCGGGATCCAGGCCTGCGGTGGGTTCATCCAGAAAGACCAGATCGGGTTCGTGTAGCAACGCCCGGGCCAAGGCCAGCTTCTGCCGCATTCCCTTCGAGAAACCGCCCACCGCCTCCTGGCGGCGTTCCCACAATCCCATCATATTCAGATATTTCGCCACCTGCCCATCTACATCCTGCACGCCGTAAAGCTGGGCAAAGAGCCGCAAATTGTCCTCGGCGCTGAGACGGTTGTACATGCCCGGCGTCTCAGTGAGCAGGCCCACGCTGCGACGGATTTCCCTATTCTGCTCTCCCACCCGATAGCCATTGACCACGGCTTCCCCCGCTGTGGGCCGGATCAAGGCGCTGAGCATACGGATGGTGGTGGTTTTCCCCGCGCCGTTGGGGCCTAAAAAGCCGAATATCTCCCCGCGGGCCACATCGATGCTAAGCCCATCCACGGCCGTAATCGGCTCAGCCTCCTTACGTTCGAAGATGCGGGTGAGACGTTGGGTGTGGATCACGGTTCGGTGTATCGGGATTGATCGAGTTTATCGGTGGGCGGGCTGAAATTCAGCGATTCGATGGGGATCGACTTGGCCGGCGCGGGGGCGGCCCCATCATCCTCCTCCGATTCGATGGGGCGGAAGTGGAAGATGATCATCAGGCCGGTGAGGGCCAGCACGCCGATGATGAGTTCGGTGATGGGGATGCTGAAACGAGCGGCGCTGAGCACGGCCACTGCGTCCACCAGCCAGTGCCAGCCCACCGCGACCCACAACCAGCTTTTGTTCTTCTTCAGAAACGCTTGCATGACGATGACCGCCAGAGATATCTGGATGATCAGCGTCGAAACCCGCTCCACCGCGCCCATCAGCGCCAGATGCCAGGGCATGGCCCAGAATGTCGTCATCTGTTCCTGTACCAGGGCCATCTTATCCGCAGGCAGCGCGGCCACTGAATCTGGATTATGCTGCAATGCGATCATGTTGACCAGGGTCAATCCGGCCAAAATGCCCAGGATCATGGCTTCGAATCCGCCATGTCCGGCCCCGTACATCAACGCAGATCGCCAGCTTCGGGCTTCTTTCAGGTTGTTGCGCAGGATGGAGTAGCGGGCGATCTCCTCGGTGATGGCCGCGGTGAAGCCGAAAACAATCGCCTGCACCCACACCGCGCCGCCGGGCCCAAGTCCTGGCGCAACCCGGGTCAGAATTGCGTTCAGCGGTAGATGAAAGAGCTGGGAGAGGATGAAAGCCAGCCCGCCGAAGAGAAACAGCCGCCAGGAGAGTTTGAACTTCCAGGCCAGAAAAATCCCCAAAAGGATGGGAATGAGGAGCATCAGCAGGGCGTTGAGGGCGTAGGCTGTAATTAGCATAAGAGCTCATTCGGTAAGATAGTCGCGCAATTTGCGGCTGCGCTGAGGATGACGCAATTTGCGCAGGGCTTTGGCCTCGATCTGACGGATGCGCTCGCGGGTGACGCCGAATTCGTTGCCCACCTCTTCCAGGGTGCGGTTGCGGCCATCGATGAGTCCGAACCGCATCTCCAACACCTTGCGCTCTCGTTCGCTCAGCTCTTCCAATATCTCCTCGACCTGCTCGCGCAGGAGCTGCTGGGTGGCAGCATCCACGGGCGCCGGTGCGGTTTCGTCCTTGATGAAGTCGCCCAGGAAGCTGTTTTCTTCGTTGCCGACGGGCGTTTCCAACGACATGGGCTCCTGGGCCATGCGGATGATGTTTCGCACCTTGGCCGTAGCCCGGCGCAGCGCCCGTTTTTGGGTCGGGTTGAGGGTTTTGCCTTCGGTCAGGGCCTGACGAATGGCTGTGCGCTCCTCCTCCGGCTCGATGATGTCCATCTCCACCGCGATCTCCTCAGGCGTGGGATCTCGTCCCAACTTTTGCGTGAGCTCGCGCTGGGTGCGCATCACCCGATTGATGCTTTCCACCATGTGCACGGGAATGCGGATGGTGCGGGCCTGGTCGGCGATGGCTCGCATGATGGCCTGGCGAATCCACCAGGTGGCGTAGGTGCTGAATTTGAAGCCCCGCGTGTGATCGAACTTCTGCACCGCGCGCAACAGGCCCAGATTCCCCTCCTGAATCAAGTCCAGCAGGCTCATGCCTCGACCTACGTAACGTTTGGCCACGCTGACCACCAGGCGCAGGTTGCTCTGAACCAGCTCCCGCTCGGCCTTTTTGCCGTCGCGGATGATGTGTTCGATGCGGTTGCGTTCCTCGTCGGGCAGGAGGGCCAGGAACGCCTCGGGCGGCAGTCCCGCTTCTTCGGCCCGCGCGGTCAGGTCCGCCGCCGCCTCTTGTCCCGCCTTGATGCGCTTGGCTATGGCGATTTCCTGTTCTTGAGTCAGCAGTGGATGACGTCCGATCTCCTGCAGATACTGTCTGACCGGATCGCTGACGCTGCCGGCGTCTTCCAGTATCTCATGGACAGGCTTGGTGTATTCCTCGGCCACTGCTGCTTCCAGTCCGCCCTCTCTGGTCAGCTCGGGCAGTGTCGTTTCTGCGGTTTCCAGCACCGGGATGTCGGGCAGAGCGTCGAGATCGGCGACGACCTCGGCCAATTCTTCTAACGGCGGCAACACCGCCTCATCTGGCGCATCTGCCAGAATGCCATCCGCGTCCTTTGTCGCCGCATCCTCCGGGGGGACGGATGCGCGTTCTTCTTTGGTTTTTTCGATTGGGGACGTGTTGCGGGAGGATGTTTGGCTCATAAATGAGATGGCAATCTCTGATGGGCAATCATAGGGGCTGATGGCGCGTCGGCGTCATGTTTTGCGCGAGGGCGCGTAGGTCGGACGGTTGTTGCTGGCCCAGCGTGCAGCCTGGGAGTAGCTCAGCATGGCCCGTTCCAGCCTGCGGCGTTCGACCAGGATCTCTCGCAAACGCAGGGCGAGGTCCCGGGACTCTTCGGGGTCTGTGGCCTCTTGCAGCGAAAATTCCAGCTGGCGCTGGGTTTCCTTGCCATGGCTCAGCCTGAGTCGAATGAGGCTGGTGACGATCTCTCGTTGTAAATGATGACGTTGGATGTGTTTGGGTTTCTCCTCCTCAAAATGTTGGGCGTATTCCCACAGGAGGAGGAAGCGTTCCCATACATGGGCGTCCTGTTCGGACATGAAGTCCTCTAGGTCGCCATCGGTGAAATCGAAACGGAAATCTTCCAGCGCTTCGAAGACCGCCCGGTTAAGGGGGTTGAGAAAATCCTCGATGTAAAGGGGATCGATTTGCAGATTGGCCAGCTCCTCATCCAGCCAGGATAGCAAAGATTGATGATGGAATAGAATCAGCCCCAGAAGATGCTCCTCGGGCCCGATAATCGGCGTTGCAGTTGCGGGAACGCCAGGGAGGGCGGCGCGCCTGGAAGGGGGGGAAGCCGCATCGGTTGGCGCGATTGCCTGAATGCCAGCATCTTCTAACCACAAGGGGGGCTCCTCGCTGCTGCCCAGAATGACGGCTTCGGGGGGGGAGGCCGGATCTGCTGGCAGTGGCGTTTGTTCTGGCGGGGGAGGGGGGGGAGCCGGCGGGGGAGCGGATGTGGAAGTTTTTCGGTTGCGAGAAGCGCTGCGGCGCTGGTTGCGCTCGAATTGTTTGAGCGCTTCCTCGATATCGCTCTCCCGCACGCGTACGAGGCCTGCAACCTGGCCGAGATAGTGCCTGCGCTGGATCGGGTCGCCGATCTTGCTGAGGGTGGGCAGCATCTCCTGGACGAATTGCGATTTGCCGTCGGCAGTGGTCAGATCGAACTGCTGGGCAGTCTGTTGGATGGTATAGTCTACCACGGGAATGGCGTTCTCGATAAGCTCCCGCCACATCTCGGAATCTTGACGCAGCACGTCGTCGGGGTCTTTGCCCTCGGGCATGATGGCGATGCCCACCTTGGCCAACATGCGTTTTTCGGAGCGGAATCCACGGGCGGTGGGGGTGAGGACGCCTTGCTCGGAGAGGGTTTCTTGGGCGATCTGAATGCCGCGCCATGCGGCCCGCGTCCCGGCCGCGTCCGCGTCCAGGGCAAAGATGAAGTTGCGGGAGTAGCGGCTGAGGATTTTGATCTGCTGGGGCGTGATAGAGGTGCCCATGGCCGCGACCACGTTCTTGAATCCGCGCTGATGGGCGCTGATGACGTCCATGTATCCTTCCACCAGCACTACTTGATCTTTGGAGCGAATGGCTCGCTTCGCCACATCCAGCCCATAAATTACCTGGCTTTTGTCGAAGATGGGCGTTTGGGGCGAGTTGAGATATTTGGGCTCGCCCTCATCCAGAATCCGGCCGCCGAATGCGATGACTCGTCCCTGAGCGTCGCGAATGGGGATGATCAGTCGGTTGCGGAAGCGATCGTACGCCCCGCCCGTATCTCTGGAAATAGCCAGTCCTCCCTGCACGATCTCATCCAGGGTGAAGCCCTTGCTTTTGAGATGGTTGATCAGATGCTCCCAACCATCGCGGGCGTAGCCGAGCTGGAACTTCTCGATGGTTTCCTGATTGATCTCCCGGCGTTCGAGATACGCTCGGGCGCGTTGGCCCGCCTGGCTTGCCAGCAATTGTCCCTGAAAATAGGACGCGGCCTGCACGTGGAGTTCGCGCAGACGGTCCATCGCGTCCCGCACCTCCGGTTTTGGCTCTTCCAGGCGCACGCCTGCTTCCCGGGCCAACATGCGCAGCACGTCGGGGAAGGGTAGATTCTCTTTCTTTTCCACAAAGGCGAAGATGTCGCCTCCCGCGCCGCAGCCGAAACACTTCCATGTGCCTGTTTGAGGGAAGACATGGAAGGAGGGTGTCTTTTCGGAGTGGAAGGGGCACAAGCCTTTGTAGCTGCCGCCCGACTTTTTCAGCGGCACATAACGCCCGATCACTGTCACCACATCCAACCGGTCTTTGATTTCTTGAATCGGTGAATTATGGGACATGGCGCAAGGGATGATGAGTGCGTAGGGCTCGGGTGATCACATCTTCTATTTTACACCATCCCCGACCATTCAGCACATCGACATGCTGATGCGGGGCGTTTCAAATGGGGGGCGGGCGTTCGACGCTGACCAACTGAGTTTGTGGGGCTGGTGCGTCGCTCAATCGTCAATAAAAAAGGCCCCCTTTTCAGGAGGCCAAGGCTGGGGGACAGGGATTCGAACCCCAACTAAGTGATCCAGAGTCACCCGTTCTGCCGATTAAACTATCCCCCAGCAACATCGAAATTATAGCAAAGAGCAGGGGGGAGGGCAAGTTTGAGCAGGGCAAGCGCGGCTGCTTTGGAAATCGGATGACTCATGTCAGGACGCTCCGGGTCTTTGGCTCAGGATGCCACCGTTGCGATAACTCGAACAGCGCCTGCTGCGAGCAGCGCCTGTCTGATTCTCCCCACATCATCTTTTTGCACCAACGCGATCATGTTGCCGCCGCGTCCTGCACCGCTGAGCTTCGCTCCCAGTGCGCCTGCGTCTCGCGCTGCCTGAATCAACCTCTCCAGCTCGGGCGAGGAGACGCCCATCTCCATCAAAAGCCGTTGATTCTCGTCCATCAGCGACCCTAAAACGGTGGCATCCCCTGTCTCGATGGCTGTGCGTGCTTGTCGGGCAATGTCGCCCGCGGCGTCGAACAAAGCCTCGAGGCGGGTCGGGTTTTGTTGCCACGCCCGGCGTACATCTCCCACCGCGATTCGGGTGGGACTGACCACCCCCGTATCGGCGATGAGCCAGTGCAGTGGATGGGCCATGGCAAAGGGCTGGGGCTGCTGACCGCGCACGAACCACACGGGCTGTTCATACGCCACTACCGTATTGTCGATGCCGCTGGGCGCGCCGTGATGGATTTTCTCGACCTCGTACACCAGAGCTGACACATCTGCATTCTCCAACTGCTCATTGAATCCGGCCAGCATGGCCCGAACGACGGCTGTGGAGATAGCCGCGCCGCTGCCCAGTCCTGCCGCCAGGGGTATCGCCGACGTCACCCGGATGCGCCAGGGCGGCAAGGGGCGCTGCAAACGCTCGCACGTCAGCCGTACAATGAGCGCCAGCGGATCTTCTGCGGGCGCCTGAGCCACCGCCAACTGTCGATTCAGATCCACCGCATCGACGATACAGCTATTCGCTGACCATATCTCGGCGCGGGCCCGCACCTGCTGCACTGGCGCGGCAATGGCCGGACGACCGTACACCACCGCGTGTTCACCGAACAAAATGATCTTTCCGGGCGCTTCCCCTCGGGCCAGAGGCCGCAACGTTGGCGCTTGGACAGGCTGAGATGGAGAGTTCATTGACGCAATGAATGGAGGAGAGAGGCAACGGGGAACAGGTTTACAGGCGGCAAGTCAACTGGCCCAATTCTATCTTCCACCTGCAACCTGTCACTTGCATTGGTGTCGATATCGGAGCAGGTTGGACCGCCGCTGGACTGACGCGAATTCAAGGTTGGATGGTTGCTCAAAGTTCCACAACTGCCACCAACCTGGCGAGCGCGGTGCGCCAAGGGCGGGCCAGCGTCCGATTGCCTGACTTCTGGCGGCGAGTCGCAGCATGAAACTTCCTTCATTTTATCGCAGAACGCCCGATTTCTCCATGACAGTTTGATCATTCTATCGCCAAAGGTCTTGACGAAGACGGGCGAGACTGCTATGTTGAAAGCAACATCGAAAATCCACGTTTGAAAACCCTGTCTTCTCCACTGAATTCATCTTATGAGCAAGCATCGTCTTTTTCCTCGCAAATCCCTCGTCATCCCTATTCTCGCCCTGTTGCTGCTGCCCTGGTTGGTCAAAATGGCCGACGCCACACCCGCGTCTCGCGTCCAGGCCGCTGGGTGGCAGCGCGTCTGGCGGGGAGAGGGGTTTCTTTATGCTCTCATCGCCTTGGACGCCCAAAACGCGTTGGGCGTTGGCTCTGACGGGCTGATCATCAGCACCGACAATGGCGGAACAACCTGGCACTATCAATCCCCTTATCCCGATGTCGATCTGCACGGCGTGGCCGCCGCGGGATTGAGTGTTTGGGCTGTGGGCGGCAATGGCGTCATCTTGTTTTCCAACGATGGCGGCGGACATTGGACGAAACAGGACGGGGTGCAACCCCAGTCTTTGCAGGATGTCTTCTTCCTTGATCCCAATCGCGGCTGGATAGTAGGCGAAAACGGTCTCATCCGCATAACCGAGGATGGCGGCGTCACCTGGACAGATCAGAGTAGCGGGGTCGGCAGTGTGCTGCGGGCCGTGGCCTTCGGCGATGAGAATCACGGCGTCGTCGTTGGCGATGAGGGCGTGATTCTCACCACCGACGATCACGGTCAGACCTGGACCCGGCGCAACGGCGTCACCTCCCGGCATCTGTTCGACGCAACCATGATTGGATCCAAGATCTGGGCGGTGGGGGCCGCGGATACGTTGCTCATCAGCAACGATTATGGCGAGAGCTGGCAGATCAAGCAAACCAGCGCCGGCAACGATCTGCACGCCATCGCGTTCGCCCCCGGACAGAGCGCCATCGGCTGGGCCGCAGGTCTGAACGGCGCCATCGTGAAGACGACCAACGGTGGGGCTTCATGGCAGCTCGTCTCCCACATCGATGGCAGCGAGAAATCAGGCCGAGACCTCTTCGCGTTGGCTGCTGGCAGCGGCGTCGCCGTCTGGGCGGGAGGCAGCGTTGTCGCCAGCAATGACGGCAACTGGGGTGGTCCGGTCAATCCTCACAGCTGGTTCATTTGGCAGAGCGATGACGGCGCCGCCTGGCGGCACAACATCGGCGGACATTATCCCCGTTGGTTCGATGTAGCCGCGGCTTCGGAAGATGTGGCCTATGCGGTGGGCGATCATCTGGATGTGCTCAAAACCGAGGATGGCGGTTATTCCTGGCGGGAGCTCTATCGCCAGACGCGATCCGATCCAGCCACAACAGGCGATGTGGCCGATGATTTCAAATCCTGGCTGATGGCGGTGCAATGTGCGCCCGCGAATCCCGATGATTGCACGGCTGTGGGGCGGTTCGGGTTGATCTTGCACACCCTGGATGGCGGTCAGACTTGGCGACGGGAGTACGCGCCTGGCTATGGCGGCTATGTGTACGATGTCGAGCGGGCCGCGGGCGGTAAGGGCGTGGCAACGGCGACGCATCATTACTTCCGCACCAACGATGGCGGCGCACATTGGGCCGACGCCGAAGGCCTTGGATTCACCCTCACTGGCGTGGACCTGGATATGATCACCCAGGACGCGGGCGCAATGGCCGTGCTCAAACCCTATCTCAAATACACCTGGGATGGCGGCGCGCACTGGGGCGATAAGACCCTCCCCGGCGCTTACGGCTCTTGGAAGTTCGAGGCGGTCAGTGCGGTGGACGCCAACAACGATGGGCAATTGGACAGGGTGTGGCTGGCGGGTTGCTCCCGCGCGCCCGGCGGCTGGGTGCACGAAGCGCCATGCATCTCCGCCGCGGTGGTGCGCTCCAATGATGGCGGCAACACTTGGGCCGACACCGTCCTGAACAGCGGCGTCCCCACTTTTCTCGCCATCGATATGGCGGATGAAAACGTGGGGTGGGCCGTGGGCGAGGGGGGCGGGCTGGCCGTCACCAATGATGGCGGGATCACCTGGCAAGTTATCGATGCGCCCGCCAGCGGCAAGTTGCACGGTGTACGCGCGTTGAGCCGGGATCTGGCCTATGCTGTGGGGGAAGATCATGTGATTCTCCAGTACAACGCGCTGGTGAGCCGCAATGTCAACGCACCGCCCCAGCAGAATACCCGCATCGACGGCGATCTCAACGATTGGACAACCGCGGCCGCGGGCACCATCGATGCCAACACTTCCGACACTGTCACCGGCGACATCAGCGACGCCGCAGACCTCAGCGCCCGGCTGCGCGTGCGTTGGTGGGAGGATAAATTATTCGTCGCCCTGGATGTCTCGGATGCTGCGGTCACCGATCACGATCGGGTGGAGATAGCGGTGGACGGCTTGGGCGATGGCTTGAACGGCTCGGACAATCATCACATCACTTTTTACGCCAAAGGCCGAGTGGAAAGCGATGGCATCCAGGTTGCCAGCGCCACGACCTGGGACGCCGACAGTTATCGGATCGAGGTCGTACTGCCCGCCTCGGAGTTGGGCGGCGACTTCACGGCCAATCACGCGGTGGGCCTCAATGTGGGTCTATTCGATTATGACAGCCATTTCGATCAGAAAAGCATCATCTGGAACGGCGACAGCGTCGATGGCAGTCCGGCGGGCTTCGCGTCGGTCATCTTGCTGCCTTTTGGCGGCGATACGCGCACCCTGGTCTCTCTTCCCGCCGGCAATCTCACCCTGGACGGGGATCTGGGCGATTGGAGTGGCGAGGAGTCCTTCACGCTGCGTACGACCAGCGCAGACACGCATCAGGGCGCGCCCATCACCGACGCGGACCTTAGCGCCGCCGTGCGCACCCGCTGGTGGCCCGACTATCTCTTCATCGGCGTGAGGGTTCGGGATGATGTGGTGGGCCCGGGCGACGCGGTGCATCTCTCCTTCGATGGCGACCATGACGGGCGCAAAGATGGCTCCCATGATTGGGAGATGCGCATCGGCTCCGATGGGAACGTCAGTGGCGGTTATCGGGCTCTGGCCTATGTCCGGCCCACTGGCGATGGTTATCAGATGGAGGTGGCTGTGCCTGTAAGCATGTTGGGCGGCGCTCTGGGCGATGGACGGGATGTGGGATTCGATTTCGGATTGGAAGACGATGATGACGGTGATGGCCGCGCCGACACCTGGCTGGTCTGGGAGGGGGCGAGTCCCAACGGCGTCTTCTCCGACTTCGGCGGCATCCGGTTAGAGGCTTACGAGATGGTGTTGCAGCCGGGCGTCAATGGTTATGACGGCGCGACCGACGCCATGTTGGATCTGTGGCACACGACCGCCAACTACGGTGACGCTTCCACCATCCAGTGGCGCGCCAACAGCAGCGGTCCGGTAAAGAAAATCCTTACCCGCTTCGATCTCAGCCCGCTGCCAGCTGATGCGATTGTGTATCAGGCCACGCTCTCCTACTATGCACTCAGCGATGATCTCAATCACTACGCCCAGATTCGAGCCTGGCGTATGCTTCGTCCCTGGGAGGAAATGGAGGCGACCTGGGAGCAGGCCAGCGATGCCGAATCCTGGGAAATAGCCGGAGCCACGGGCGCTGGCGATCGGGCGAGCGGTTACAGTGTGGAGCTCACGGCCAATGGTTCGGGCTGGTACAATTTCAACGTCAGTGGAGATGTGATGAAATTCCTATCTGGCGCGGCCGTCAACGCCGGTTGGCAGCTGGAGCCCAGCCCCGACTATTCACAATTCACCCTGGCCGCCGCGGAATATGCCACCGATGTGAGTAAACGCCCGCGGTTGACCATCCGTTACAGCCTGCCTGGCTCCGCAGCCTTCCCCACGCCCACGCCCACGGCCACGCCCACGGCCACGGATACGCCCACCATCACCCCACCGGCCACGGACACGCCCACCCCCACCATTACGCCCACGCCCACGCTGACGCCCACGGCCACGGATACGCCCACCATCACCCCCACAGCCACCGACACCTCCACGCCTACCCTCACGCCGACGCCCACCGATACGCCTACCCCCACGCCCACCCTCACGCCCACGGCCACGCCCGACACCTTCACCGTCATTCTGCGGTCGGGGCTGGACAATTATCAGGGCGTCAGAGACACATTCCTGGCAGGTCGCGATCCAGCCGTCAACTATGGCCAGGCCCCATTGCTGAATGTCAGCGATAAGGCCGACGATCGGAACCGCATTCTCATCTTTTTCGATTTGGGGTCTCTGACGACGGCAGACCTGCGACGGGCCGAACTCCGGCTTTACCCTGCCTATCTCAGCATCCCGCCGCAAGGTTCGGCCATCATCAATCGCATGAAGCGTCCCTGGACCGAGGATGGTGCGAACTGGCATCAGGCGCTTTTGGGGCAGGCCTGGCATCAGCCGGGCGCAGGCGGCTATGACAGCGATTTCGTAGCCGCGGCCACTGATATCATCAATGTGACATCGGATGCCGCCCTGTCATTCGATGTCACCAATGATGTGCGGGCCTGGCTGAATGGCGATCCGAATTATGGCTGGATCGTGCGTCTCAATGGCAGCGAACTGCTGATGGCGTTGGCCAGCAGCGAGTACGCCCGGCTGGACCTACATCCGGAGCTGGTGCTGACGGTAGGGAACGACGCCATTCTGGCTACGCCCACGCCCACGCCTACACCGCTGGCCACGCCCACTCCGGGCGGCGCTGCTGGCCCCGCCACCTTTGTGAAATCGTTGCACACTGGCTGGAACGCCTTTTCCATTCCCGTCCGGCCATACACTGCCACCCTGCCCGATGTGCTGAGTAGCATCGCCGGAAAATACAGCCAGGTGCGCTGGTATGATAACAGCGTCACGCCTCCCCGCTGGCGAACATTCGATCCTGCCAGCGCCAACAATGACCTCATCACCATCGATCACAAGATCAGCGTTTGGGCGCTCATGTCCGCAGCTGCGACGTTGGAAGTCCCCGGCGAACGGCAGACAACGACCACCATCCACCTGCGCCCGGGTTGGAATCAGATTGGTTTTCCCTCCCTGGCCGCCCAGCCTGTCGGCCTCGCTCTGGCGGGCATTGCCGGGAGCTTCGATCTGGTGAGAGTGTGGGATAATGACCAGATGCGCTGGCAAACCTGGCGACCCGACGCTCTGAACAATGATTTCGCGCTCTTGCATCCGGGCGATAGCGTCTGGATTCACGCCCTGGGCGAAACCGATCTCGTCCTCGTCAACAGCGAGTGAGCAAGGGGCGTCCCTGACGGGCCAGGTTTCTGGCCGCAGGGCTACGCCCCTCGAAGCCTTATGATTTTTCCGGCATGACGAATTTGTAGCCCACGCCCCGCTCGGTGAGGATGTATTGGGGTTTGCTGGTGTCTTTTTCGATCTTGCTACGCAAATAAGCGATGTAGAGACGCAGTAGCTGCACATCATCTTTGTACTCGAATCCCCACACCTTTTGCAAAAGCAGATCTGCTGGCATCACCCAGTTGGCGTTTTTGACCAGGTGGTAGAGCAAGCGCCACTCGGTGGGGCGCAGGCTGACGCGTTCGCCCTCCACGATGATCTCGCGTCTGGCGAAGTCGATCTGCAGGCGATCGTCCACTTTGAGGATTTGCGTGTCGGTGGCGGAGGGGCCGGATGTGCGTCTGAGAACCGCTTTCACCCGATCCACCAGCTCTTGTGGACTGAAAGGCTTGGTGAGATAGTCATCTGCGCCGCTGGAAAAGGCCAGATGCTTGTCTTCATCCTCATTTTTGACAGTGAGCATGATCACCGGCACGTCCGAGATTTCTCGGATCTGAGAAAGCGCTTCGAACCCGTCCATTTCGGGCATCATCACATCCATGATGACCAGATCGGGCAGTTGGGTGCGCACTTTTTCCACAGCTTCCAGGCCGTTATGGGCTGTGATGACGCGAAATCCCTCCAACTCGAGATTATATTGTACGAAGCGGATCATGCGGGGCTCATCATCCACCACTAAAATCATTTTTCCTGCGTAGGGATTGGATTGATTCATAGATCACTTAGAAGATGAAAGGCGAGACATGAACATGGAAACCAAACAACGTGATGATTGTATCCCAGCTTGTCTGCTTAGGCAACCAACCGGGGGCGGGCCTACTCCCTGGGCTCAGCGTGCTTCGCCTCGGCGGCCCGATGGCGTTTAGCCTCGGGCGAGCTATCATTCCCCACCAATCAGGCCGATACAGCGTCTCGATCGGTGAAAAATTTGACATGGCGGGGCTCATCCGTTATACTTGCCTTTGTTGTCGGGGCGTAGCGCAGCTCGGTAGCGCGCTTGAATGGGGTTCAAGAGGTCGGGCGTTCGAATCGCCCCGCCCCGACTGCGAGGGCCGATGGGAGACCGTCGGCCCTCCTTTTTGGCATATCCCGCCCCAATCCCTAACCCGGATAAGCCGGAACCAAGAAGGCATCTCACGCAAAGAGGCCAAGCCGCAAAAAATAAAGCAACAAGTAACTATACAGGTCTGCGCACTGACGCCAATTTCGCTACCAAAAGGGTCATTAACAATCCATTTCCTCAACCGTCATGCGTCCAACGTCAAGAGCGCATTCGCAACAGGCCATGACGCCTGACGTTTGCCGTCCAATGCCAAGGCTATCTTATCGGTTGGCAGCAAGCATTGCAGACGAAGACCTGCATAGTTACAAAGCAATCTCTTTCTTGACGCACTTTGCCGCTTTGTCTGAGAACGTTTTTAGCTCTGTGGGCTAAAATCTCATTGATAAGGCGCTAACGCTCCAGGCGATCGAAGAAGATCCACGTGGAAAGTCAGTATTTTGATCTGGATGAACAAGTCTGGGAGGATGGCATCGCCTCGCTCAGCGGAGATGAGCGCGCTGTGCTGGCAAGGATTCGAGAAGCCTTGCCCACAGCCGCTGACGTTTCCCGGTCGGATGTGTTTTTGTTCTTTCCCACCGGCGAACGCTTTTGTATCGCCATTCACGCTCGCTCCCACGCCATGACCACGCTTTATGAGGGGGTGCAGATCGGACGTTGCTTTACTCGCGAGGAGCGGCCATGGATGTGGCAGGCAGTGTACAAAGGGGAGTATGATTCCCATGTCTTGAGGGAAATTCCGGATGTCCGCACCGAGGTGCGGCAGCAGATGTGGCCTGTGCTGGGCGAATCGGGACAGGTGCTGGCGGCTATCGGCGTATGCACCAATGCGGTGGAGCTGGCCCGTCACAAACGGCGCTCCCGCTCCTTCCAGCGGGCGTTGACGCAGTTTTTCTGGATGTTGACCCGGGGAGAGTTCGATGGCTGTCAGGATCTGCCCCCATTTACGGACCGCAGCGGCATCATCTTTGTGGATGGATTGGGCAGATACCGCTATCTCAGTGGCATCGCGGCTAACGTCTATCGACGATTGGGCTATCTGGATGATCTACGGCTGCGCACCGTTGATGAGGTGGCCGCGGGCGATCATGATCTGGTGCGGCGGGCCTGGGAATACCGACGCTGCATCTTTTCGGAAAGTATCGTGCGCAACCGCATTTTGCAGCGCAGCGTCATTCCGCTCTTTGGCCAACCAGATCACCTTACTTTTTGGGAGCGGCTGCGCTGGGGTCAGAAAACCGGTGATCGATATGGCGCGTTGCTGTTGGTCAACGACATCACCGAAGATCGAGAGCGGGAGCAGGAGCTCAAAGTCAAATCCGCGATGATCAAAGAGGTTCATCATCGGTTGAAGAACAATCTGCAATTGCTGATCTCGGTTATGCGGATGCAGGCGCGCCGGGCGCAGACGGAGGAGGCTAAATCGCTTCTGAAAGAGGCCATGAACCGGCTGCTGAGCATGTCCGTTATTCATGAGGCCCTCTCTTATGGCGAGGGTGACGTGCTGAATTTGAAAGAGGTGATCATGCAGATTGTTCCTCAGACCCAGATGAGCATGACAGACCCGCAGCGCCATATCTCCATCAAAGTCGTCGAGGCCGATGACATCATCCTCCCCACCAACAAGGTGACGACCTGTGCGCTGGTCTTCAATGAGCTCTTGCTCAATGCGGTCAAGCATGGGTTCGGGGAACAACAGTCGGGCGAAATTCGTATCTATCTTCACGACCTGGGCGATCAAGCCGAACTCATTATGGATGACACCGGCTCGGGGCTGCCCGAAGATTTCTCGCCCGAGGAAAACGCAAGCATCGGTCTTGACATTATCCGCACCTTGGTGCAGGATGATCTGAAAGGAACGATAACATTTTCAACTCGAACAGAGGGGGGCGCCCGAGCAAAATTGCTCTTTCCCAAAGACGCCCTCGGAGGCCAAGAACAATGACATCATCACAACGAACACGTATCATCATTGCCGACGATGAGTCTCTGATCCGCCGCGATCTGCGGGAGATGCTGACAGACCAGGGTTATCTGATCATTGCCGAGGCCAGCGACGGCAAAACGGCTGTGCAATTGGCCCGGAAGTTGAAGCCCGACCTGGTGATCATGGATATCCGTTTTGAGGGCGACGACTTCGACGGCATCGACGCGGCCAAGATCCTCACCCAGGAGGACATCGCGCCTGTGCTTCTGCTCAGCGCCTACAGTCAGCGCGATTTGGTGGAGCGCGCCAAGGAGGCTGGCGTGGTCGGATATCTGGTCAAGCCTTTTTCCGAGGCGGATCTGGCTCCGGCCATCGAAACTGCGTTGGAGCGATTTTATGAATTTCGCGCCATCAAGAAGGAGGCGAGAGATCTGCGGCGCACGCTGGAAACCAGGAAGGTCGTGGATCGGGCCAAAGGTTTGCTGATGGACAAGGAAGGCATGACTGAGTCCGAGGCTTTTCGACGCATCCAGAAACTTTCGATGGATTCGCGCAAGCCCATGCGCGTCGTGGCCGAGGCTATCATCCTGGCCCATCAGATTCGAGAAATGGAGGAATGAGATTCCACCGGGGTTAAGTGGACTCCAGAAAATGTTTTAACTCCTGATGGGAGTCTGGCGACCTGCCACATGACGAACGAGGAAGAAGATTGACGAAGCTGGACGGTGGTTTGCTTCGTCCTGCGTCAAGGCGCCCACCATCAAGTCACACGCCTTGACATTTCACGCTTCACGTTTCATGCCTTGACATCCAAAAACACTTATTTCAAGGCAAAAATTGCGTTCAAGCATACCATCTTAGTGGTTATGAAAGTCAAATGATTTGTAACTACTAACGTACCCGACTTCAATCACCACAAAGGCACAAAGACACCAAGAATTTCAAAGCTTTTTCTTTTCTTCGTGCCTTTGTAGCTTCGTGTCTTCGTGGTTTCTAGCCGGGCCACCTTAGTAGTAACAATGATTTTACAGCCTCTAGTCTTCCTGCTCGATGCTCCCCAGCACCATCATCTGCGAATTTCCTTCCACACTCTGCCCCACTTCCACCACTATATTTTTGACCACGCCCTCCCGCGGCGCCCGGATCTCGTTCTCCATCTTCATGGCTTCCAGGATGATCAGCGGGGCGTTCAAGGCCACGGTCTGCCCTTCTTCCACCAGGATTTTCACCACCAGGCCCGGAATAGGCGCGTTGATGGGTAGGTCGCCATCTCCCGCGGAGACATCGGCCCGGCTGCTTTCCATGCGCAGCTGCCGCTCATCCGCCACATCCACGGTGAACGTATTGCTTCCCAGCGTCACCCGATACCCGCGCTGCTGCTCTTCCACCACCAGCTCGTAGGATTGGTGATCCATGAGCAGTGAATGCAATCCCAGCGGGCCCACCTGAAGCAGATCCGCTTCTACAGAGACGCCATTCACGGTGATGCTCCCTTCGGGAGTGATTTCGATTTCGTAAGTGGTTCCGTCCACCTGGGCGATATATTTCATGGGGGCTCCGTTTTCTGATTCTCTGGTCTTCGCAATGCAGATGCGTCATCCCTGGTGCTTCATCAGTGGAGACATGGATTCACCGCTGTGAATGCGGAAGATGGCCTCGGCCAGCATGGGAGCAATCGAAAGCGCTTCCAGCTTGGGATGCTGTTTTTCCTTGGGGATGTGAATGGTGTTGGTGACGATGATTTTCTTGATGTAATCGGCCTCGCTCAGACGCTCCAGGGCGCTGGGCAGCAGCACCGGGTGGGTGATGGTCATAATGACTTCGGGACGAGCGCCCGCCTCCACCAGGCTCTTCACCTGTGCGATGACGCTGCCTCCGGCGATGAGATCGTCGAAGACGACCGGCGTTTTCCCTTCGATATCGCCGACGATGGCGGTGGTTTCGGTGGATGTAAAGCTGGTGCGGCGTTTGTGCATCAGCACCAGAGGCAGATCCAGGAGACGGGCGAAACGACTGGCAAGCTTGGCCCGTCCCACATCGGGCGCAACCACCACCGGATCGATGAGCTCCATCCGCCGGACATGCTTGGCGAAGACGGTCATGGCCGAAAGCGGGTCCACCGGGATGTTGAAGAAGCCCTGGGTGGCCTCTGCGTGGATGTCCACATAGATGACCCGAGACGCTCCCACATTTTCCAGCATATCGGCGACCACCCGGGCGCTGATGGCTTCCCGGCCGCGGGCCATGCGCTCCTGCCGGGCGTAGGGGAAGTAAGGAACCACCACATTGATGCTGTGGGCCGACGCCCGGCGAAAGGCATCGATGTAGAGGATCAGCTCCATCAAGTTGTCGTTGACTGGCGTGGAGCAGGGTTGGATGATGAAGATATCGTCATCCCGCACCAATTCATCGATGAGAATATGAATCTCAGAGTCGGGCAGCCGCCGGGCCGTGCTGCGTCCCAATGGACGATTGAGCAGGTTGGCGACTTCCTCGGCCAGAGCTGGATTGGCATTGCCGCTGAAAATGCGCAGCGTATGGAGGTTTCGAGACATGGGGCGTACGGTCCTTCTGAGTGAAACCGGCGCTTTCAGTCTCTATTATACGGGCTGAGACGAGGTATCCCAAAGAATCCGCGTAAATCTGTTGAATCTGTGTCATCCGCGGCGAATTGAAATCGTCGTGACGTGAATCTGGCATCCGTTGCGGCCCAAGCGCCTTCTGGCTTCTAGAGCGCCGCCTTGATCTTGTGCACGAATTCCGCAGCCGCGGCCACAGGATCATCAGCCTGCTGCACGACTTTGATCAACGCGGAGCCCACGA
>Ga0256914_1001606_pt1 | contig 19994 bp, 21 predicted proteins | sample HulkmetaG_FD_191571 | JGI IMG/M metagenome (GOLD analysis project Ga0256914, IMG submission 191571) | Hydrothermal chimney microbial communities from Main Endeavour vent field at the Juan de Fuca Ridge, Pacific Ocean - Hulk | ecosystem: Environmental > Aquatic > Marine > Hydrothermal vents ... | reverse complement strand
TGGTTCGCTTGTATGGGGACACCCCCACCATCTTGTCCAAGACCCCCGTCAACCTGACACCTCATACATGGTATTCTCTCGCCATTTCCATCATCAATGGAAAAATCCTCGTCAAATTGGATGGAAAAAAGATCCTTCAAGTTATTGATCCCAATCCCCTTCCAAGAGGGTTTCTAGGACTCGGATGCGAGGGAGGCAGCAATATCGCGTTCTCTAATGTGAAAATCCTCCTTCCCTCCTCGAAGATTGGCTTTTCACCTTCACTTAGCCCTCCCAAGAAGGGGACGAAAGAGGCGGATTTGATAACGGTTTCGAAGATTCTTCCCATCAATGTTCCAAAAAATTCTCCTAAACCCGGTCATATCGTACAGATCAGTCCCAATGTTATGTCAATCGTCACCCGGCCTCTAACACGAGCGAAGATGGTAGCGACTTTATTGAAAGATAAAGATTACGGTCCCACTCTACGGAATCTAGCAAAAAAGAAGAATCTCGATTCCCAGACTCTTCAAAAGGAAAGTGTCACGGGAATGCCCGTTACCCAAGACGCCCATGTTTCAACGCCCAACACCTTGCTCGACGCCTACAACAAAGGCGTTCGTATCAATCTTTGCAAGGCGTGGCCCACCTATCAGTTCCACGGCCACCATTATGCCATCGCAACGGCAATAGTTGACAATATAACCGTATTTCTGTCGCCTACCCTAAAAGACATGATCCAGAAAGGAACCATCTGTCTTACCGGATACGAATTTGGCAAACAGAAAGGAAAGGGACACGTCTACGATCCTGGATTTATCGAACTTTACCTTGACGTCCCAATGGGAAAAGGAACCTATATCATCGCCATCCAAGTCGTTCAGCCCAATGGTTCTCCCATCTCATCCGATAGTATTTCCCTAAAAACGCCAACAGGCTGGGTCAAACTCGTACCCACCAGCGATAAAAAGGCATGGATAGGAACGTGCATTTTATCGGGGAAGGATGCCCAAACCATGTGGCCCAGTAGTTTCCTCCAAATGGCAGCGCAAAAGGGAAAAATGAGGCGAATCGGAACAAATATCAGCATCTACTTCGCCAGTAAGGGCGGAGAAATCTATAAGAAGAGATTTTTCCTGGTGGGGAACATCACGTTGACTCGTCTCTGAATCTTCTTTCTTTCGTTCCGCGGTGGGAAGGCTCCTTTTTTTGCCTTTCCCGCCTTCTTTTGTCTTAAAACTACTTCCTTCAAAAAGGGGGATTTTTACACTCCTGTTGACAAATATGAATAATTCAATTATTATAATTTTAGTAACAATAAAAGGATACGAAAGAGATGTTAAAGCTACCTACCAACGTGCGTTACGGAATTCGGATGATCATTACATTGGCAAAGGCCAATCGCCGCATGAACACGAATGAACTTGCCAAAGAGATGGATGTCTCACCGCTTTACCTCAGGCAAGTTGCTATCCCATTGGAGAAAAACGGTATCATCAAGAGCGCAAAAGGCGCAAAGGGGGGCTATTCCCTTCGGGTCGACCCCGCAACAACGGATCTCTACACCATCATCAAAGCAATGAACGAAGACTTTTCTCTCCTTTCTTGCGTAGATTGCTCGGATGCCTGTTCTCGAAGTAATACCTGTATCAGCCGTGACCTTTGGATCGATCTGAGCCGCACCTTAAAGACAACCCTTCAAGCGATGACCCTCCAACGTTTGATCGAGGAAAAAGCAGGCAGGAAAATAGGCAAACTCGTAAACAATCATCCTATTAAAACCTCTGATGTTCAAAACGCTTAGAGAAGATATCAAAACCGCCCTGGAGAGAGACCCGGCCGCCCGGAATTGGCTCGAGGTATCGCTTCTGTATCCCGGCATGCACGCCATTTGGATCCATCGGATCGCGCATTTCCTTTGGAAGAGACAGGCGCGTTTCTTGGCCCGAACCGTGTCGTTTTTCGCGCGCGCGATTACGGGAATAGAAATCCACCCCGGAGCCAAGATAGGTAAAAGATTCTTCATTGACCACGGCGCCGGTGTAGTCATAGGAGAAACAGCAGAAATCGGAAATGACGTAACCATCTATCAGGGTGTCGTCTTGGGGGGTGTATCCTTGAAAAGAGAAAAGCGTCATCCCACCCTGAGAAACAAGGTGGTCGTTGGAGCCGGCGCCATCATTTTGGGACCTGTTGAGATCGGAGAAGGGAGTAAGATCGGAGCAGGTTCCGTGGTCGTTACCAATATTCCCCCTTTCACCACGGCGGTGGGAATCCCCGCGAAACCGGCCGGACGACACACCCTTTCCGACAACGTGGACCTAAATCATCACCTTGTCCCCGATCCCATAAAGCGTGCCTTGGAGCATCTCACAAAACGGATCGAAGATCTAGAGGGAAAAATCAGTTCAATAACGGACAGTCCCCCAAACAGAGAGCTTACGGCGATGGGTAGAAAAAAAACGGATCGGATCCAAATGAGGGCATGAACCATGGAAATAGAAGTGAACGCCAACTTCAAGTTGCATGGGATCTTCGACCCTCCCTGTCATTTCACGTTCCCAAAAAGGATGACATTGAAAGAACTGCTACAATGCCTCGATACGAGATGGGCTTCCGTTCATCTCATGAATAACGATGAGCTAGGCGATGACGTCTCAGAAGTTTTTATCAATGGAAAACGCCATTTCGACTTGCCAGGAGGGCTTGAAACGAAGTTACGCGAACAGGACCGTATCCGAATCGAATTGTATATGGCACCTTTGGGAGGAGGATAACATCCCGTGAATGATCTCACTCAGGCGGAATTCGAGAGATACAATCGCCAAATCCTTTTCAAGGCGTTTGGAAAAGAAGGTCAAAAAAAGTTAAAGGCCTCCCACGTCCTCGTAGCGGGAGTAGGAGGGTTGGGCTCCCCCGTTGCCATGTATTTAGCCGTTTCGGGAATCGGAAGGCTCACACTCGTCGATTCCGACAGGGTATCCCTTTCGAACCTGAATCGGCAACTTCTCCACTGGGAAGAGAATATCGGTCAAGAAAAGGTCCTTTCCGCAAAAGACAAACTACTCAAAATGAATTCGAGCATTCATGTTCGTGCCGTGCATAGTCGAATCGCTTCAGGCACGTGCGCCCCCCTCCTTGAAGAGGTGGATGTCGTGGTCGATTGCCTCGACAACATGCCCGCCCGTTACATCTTGAACCAAGCATGTGTGGAAAGAGGGTGCCCCCTGATCCATGGGGGGGTATACGGAATGATGGGACAACTTACGACGATCATTCCAGGCCACACGCCGTGTCTGGAGTGCCTCTTTCCCCGCAGACCTGAGGTGAAGGAAGACATTCCCCTCCCGGTGTTCGGCCCCACCGCGGGTTTGATCGCCTCCCTTCAATCACTGGAGGTCATCAAACTCCTCTCGGGAATAGGTGAAACCTTACAGGGAAAACTCCTTTATATCAACGGAGAAATGATGGAATGCGTCACGGCGGAGGTAACAAAAAAAGGCGACTGTCCCGCGTGCGGCTTTCTCCGATAAGTCCTACGAAGGAAGGATAATGACTTCATCCCCGCACTGAATCCGTCCCCCCATCAAAACTTTCGCAAAGACCCCCTCGCGGGGCATGATGCAACCTCCAGCCACACGATAGATGGCACATCGGGCGTGACACTCCTTTCCAATCTGGGTAATCTCCACCACCACCTCTTTACCAAGCCGCACCCTCGTCCCGGGCGAAAGTGACGGCCAGTCGACGCCAGAGGTGGCAATATTCTCCGCGAAATCTCCAAAACCCACATTCAAACCGCGCAACTTGGCACGATCAATCGCTTCTCTGGCGAGAAAACTGACCTGGCGATGCCAGACCCCGGCGTGGGCATCCCCTTTAAGCCCGTGGTTTCTCAACACCATAGCCGACATGACGGGTCGTTTACGAATTCCCTTACGACGACTTATGGCAATCGCTTCGATTTTACCTCGTTTCATCCTTAAAATGGCTCCTTACCCAACGGCTAGAAATCTCCTTCAACCCCCTGAGAGGAAATAGGTAACGGTGATTTCATCCCCCTCGTTTACCGGCATGGACAACTCATGGGGATACACGCTTTCTTCATTCACGTAAATCTCGAGATAGGCATGGAGCCGGCCAGGTTTGGAAAACAACTTATCTTCGAGGAAAGGAAAACGCCTCAAAAGGTTCTCGATACAAGCTCCTACCGTGGCTCCCTCGGCAATCAGGGAATCGGTAGGAACCTCTCCCTCCGCGATGAATGGATGCAGACGAATTGTCACAGGCATCGCTTCTCCATGATTCTTTTCATGTTTGTCGGGCACTTCACCTTTTCTTTCCCATATCAGTTACATTTATAATTGTAACTAATTTAGTAATATTTGTCAAGATACCCCTCCTCTTTCGTTTTGCTGAAAAAGAAAACCGAAACGACTCCCTAGAAAAGAGCCTTACATTTTTTCCGAAACGCCGATCCGTTTCTTATTTTACCGTGGGAAGCTCCTCCCATCGGGTAGTATAGCGGGGAGATCGGTGGGAACGATTCACCCGCCACCGCCTCTCCAATCCAGAGGTCGCCAATCGAACCGTTTCCGAACCGTAACGGCGGTTGATAAGGTCCAACGCCCGCATCAGGTTGCGCTCCTTGCCGGTTCTTTTCGGTGGAGAAAAAAGGTTTGGCTGCCACATTCCCTCGCGGCTCAGCTCTAAAAGCATGACTCCCGCCTTTTTATACAGATACCCTTCCTTGAAGATCCTCCCCACTCCTTCACGAGCAACTCGCACCAGCTCCGGCGTATAATTGGTAGGATTCTCCAGTGAAATCGTCACGGCGTTGGCATAGTGGGGCCCTTCTTGGTAAGGGTTGGTCGTCAAAAAGACATGCACACAAGAGGTAAGGAGACGATGTTTACGCAACTTTTCCGCCGCTCTCGAGGCATAAAGGGCTACCGCCTCCTCCAGTTCCTCCCGGGTTTCCACCTTTCTCCCAAATGTCCGAGAGCTCAAGATTCCCTTTCGAGGAGGCGGGACCTCCTCGAGGGGAAGGCAGGAAATCCCCCGAAGTTCCCAGACGAGCCGAAGCCCCATAATGGTCAAGTGACGTCGAATCCAGGTATCGGGGGCATCCCTCAACTGGCGGGCCGTGTAGATCCCGCGGGACCTCAACGTCTTCGCGTGCCGCCGTCCCACGCCCCACACCTCCTCCACTCGGACCTTCTCCAGCCAGTCGTCCACATCCCGGCAGGCCGCGAGATTGAAGATACCGCCATGCTTTGAGAAGGCCTTCGCGATCCGGTTGGCCACCTTGGCCAAGGTCTTGGTTGTCGCAATCCCGATGGAAATGGGGATCCCCGTCCATCGCTCCACCGTTTCTTTCATCTCTCTCGCAAGGGATTCCGCATCGCCCGCCATCCTTTCAGGAAAGGACACAAACGCCTCATCAATGGAATAGATCTCCATGTCTGGGGTGAAACGGGACAAAACCTCCATGACGCGCCGGGACATATCCCCGTAAAGGGAATAATTGGAAGAAAATACTCGTATGCCATAGCGTGCGATTTGCGCACGATATTTGAAAGCAGGGGCTCCCATCGGAATGTCGAGGGCCTTGACCTCTTCGGAACGAGCCACGATGCATCCATCATTATTGGATAGAACGATAACCGGCTTCCCCCTCAACGCTGGATCGAAAACTCTCTCACAGGAGACGTAAAAATTGTTGCAGTCTATCAGAAAAAAGAGCGATGCCATGACAGTCCTTTAAGACAATGAATGGATCACATACGTCACGACTCCCCACACGTGAAAATCCGCTTCCGAGGATATCTCCACGGCGGGGTAGAGGGGGTTTTCCGCCTCAAGGAATATCCTCCCATCCTTTTTACGTCGCATTCGCTTAACCACCAATTCCCCATTCAAGGCCGCCACAACCACGGCTTTATCGTGCGGTTCCACCGCTCGATCCACGATCAGAATGTCCCCCGGATGGATACCGGCTTCCACCATGGAATCTCCTTCCACTCGAACAAAAAATGTCGCGGCAGGATGACGAACCAGATGGGTATTAAGGTCAAGGGTGTTTTCGACAAAATCGTCGGCAGGGGACGGAAATCCCGCCGGCACGCGGGCACCATAAAGCGGGAAAGAAGCCGGTTCCGCATCACAGTCGGGAATCATGATCTCCCATTTCATCAACGTGTCCTCTCTTCCATTCTGGAAAGTTCCCACTTTCACCCTACCTTTCAAAAAAGACTACCCAACCCTCCTTTCCCCGTCAAGCCCTCCCGTGCGGCATACCCCTCTCATCTTGCCACATTTCCCCTTCAAATGGTAAATAAGACGCATGAGTGAAATCTTGTCCCCAGACAAAAATCCAGCTTACGGGGAGTGGACATCTCTTCCCGATTCCATCTGGAACACCCTTGAAAATCTCAAGGATACACCATGGCCAGTGGAAATCATCCGGCAAAGTCAAGGAGGGTATCACCTCCCATTTTTGGGACACATTCTCCTCATCTATTCCACCAAGCGGCACATGGAATGGAAAGACCTTTCTCGGACACCCACTTTTCAAGAAGGCCTCGTGGCTCTCACCTTCCTCGCCAATTTTAAGATGATCTCTCTGAGTAAGAAATGGATTACCCCCGCCGAACTCCCGGGTGGAAGAACCTTTTTCAGCCCAAGATCCCACCCACCCAAGACCTCTTCCATCTTAAAGGCTTGGGAAAACAGGCCAGCGTTTTTTCACCGCGTGATGACGCAGCTCGGCGCCACATCCCTCCCTCACGGTGATGAAGCCTTTGAAATTCCTTGCCTTCCCTTGCTCCCTTTCCGGTATGTTTTTTGGGAAGGGGAACCTTCCCTTCCCTCCAGCGTCACCCTTTTAGTCAATGCCACCGCCCACCTTTTTCTCCCTCTCGATGTGTTATGGGCCCTTATCAATCTAGTGGACGAGCGATTCACAGATCACCACCCTCTTTGCGAAGGGTGTCGCGAAATGGTATAATGAGATAGATAAGCCGGAGGGGGTAGACAACACATGGAGATTAAAGATGCCCACTTCTACGAGATGGTCGTATCGGCGGGAGGAGCGCAGCGGAAAAGCCGCGTTTTCAATCTTCGGATCGAGAAACTCCCCAACCAGCCAGATCGGCACCAGATCTTCTACTACGATTGCGGAACCACTCACACCTTCCAAGGAAAAATCTTGGAAGACTCCGAAGAGAAGCTTCTTTTCGAGATTGATGGAGGGAAGGTATTCACCTTTCGCCCCCTCAAACGCGCTATCTCAAGGTAGGTTACTGTCCGCATGTAGCGCAGCTCGTCGCCGAACACCCGGCGCACGAGGAGGTTGATCTTCTTTCTCCGCCGATGTAGGAACATGCGGACAAGAGTTTACGAACCTTCGCGGAATTACAGAAAGGACATTCTATCTCTGTCTCATCTCTCCGTTTAACGAGCTTCTCAAATCGAGAATGGCACGCCTCACACTGATACTCATAAATAGGCATGTTGGTCCCCTCTTTACGGCTCGACATAAAAAAGGGGAGAAGATCTTTTCTCGATCCTCCCCCCTTTTCCCTCTTCTCTTTTCCTAAATTGCCCCTAACACGGGGAAGGGATCGACAATAACCTTTTCCAACCCCACATCCGTCGTTGTCGCCCCAAACGCCAGGCCCATCAGCTGACTAAAATAGAGGATGGGAAGATCGTAAAACACACCAAACGTGTTTCCAATCGCCTTCTGTCGCAGATCGAGGTTGGACTGACAGAGCGGACATGCCACGGCCACGCAGTCGGCGCCGGCGTCTTTCGCCCCTTCGAGGATCTTGTTCGTCAAAACCAGGGCGGCATCCGTCTCCGCTAGGCTCATACTCACCCCGCAACAATCCGTCTTGAAAGACCACTCCACTGTCTCTGCCCCAATCGCCCGCATAAGCTCATCCATGCTCTGGGGATTCTCCACATCATCAAACTGGGCGATATGGGGCGGCCGGGTCAACAAGCACCCGTAATAACACGCCACTTTCAACCCCTTCAAAGGAGTGACTACCTTTTTTCGGATCTTCTCCAGACCCACGTCGTTGAGGAACACGTCAAGTATATTCCGCACCCTCACATTTCCCTTATAGTCGGATTCCAATACCGTTTCCACTTTCCCTTTCAAGTCGGTATCCTCCGCCATCTCTATATTCGCCACCTTCAATCGAGTCAAGCAAGCGATGCAAGGAGCAATGATTTGATGAAGACCCATCTTTTCCGTCTGCACCAACGTCTTGGCCGGCAACGCTATCGACAAGAGGTGCGAAGTCGCATGGGCCGACGAAGCGCCGCAACAAATCCAATCGGGAACCTCAATCAATTCCACATCCGTAAATTCACAACAGGCACGGATCGACAGGTCATATTCCTTCGCGGAAGACTCCAACGAACATCCAGGATAATAAGCATACTTCATGATTTCGACTCCTCAAGCTTTCTCACATTCTCAAACAGCTTTTTTACTCCCTTCAGGTCCTTCACCTTATGAGGAAAGAGCTTCAGCTTTCCTTTCGCAAACATAACAGGCCCGAGATCCGCGTCTTTCAGAGGATCTTTCAGCATAAGATTTAAGTCCATGGCAAATCCCATTTCATAGAGTCGACCGAAACTTTCAACGGACCGCAAAAAAACCTTGTGAAAGGCTTCAATCGATTCGACGGGAATATAGCGTTCCTCCTTGAACGCCATTTCTCTCAAGGCATCCATCACTTCAACAATCTCGATGCCTTGAGGACATCGCGTGGCACACGTCTCACACGACACACACCACCACATCGTATCGGAAGAGAGGACCTCTTCCCTCAATCCCAGTTGAATAGCCCGCATCAATTCATTGACTTTCATCTTCATCTTGAAAGCCATCGGGCATCCCATCGTGCATTTTCTGCATTGATAACACGTCAATACGTCTTGACCACACAGTTCCTTGAGTTCCTTGGCAAACGCCGTTGTATCACCTTTCACCGCCACCTTCATACCAATCTTTTCCTCCACCTCTCTCTTTCTTCACCTTCACAGGTGTCGTTTCTTTATTTCGCAACCACGGGTAACTTGACGGTAAAACAGGTCCCCTGATTTTCCACGCTTTGGACGTCAATACTTCCCAAATGGGCATCCACCACCTGTTTCACAATCGAAAGTCCCAACCCCGTTCCCACAATCTGTCGCGTCTTTTCCGTCTTCACGCGGTAAAACCGCTCGAAGATTCGAGGGAGATCCTTCTCGGAGATGCCAATACCCGTATCCCTGACATCGATCCGAATATAATCTCCTTCCCTTTTCCCGCTGACTTCCACCAGCCCCCCTTCCGGAGTGTATTTAATAGCATTACTGATCAAATTGGTAAAGACCCCTTCCATATTGGCCGCATCCGCATTGACCGAGGGAAGCCCTTCCTCCAATTCGAATTCCAGGGTCAATCCCTTCTGCTCCGCTTGGGGTCGCATCAGCTCTACCACCTTGGCAAGCAAGGCACCAATATCCACCGGCTCCATGTACTGCACCTGCATTCCGGCTTCAATCTTGGAGAGATCAAGAAGGTCCTTCACCAAATCCAGGAGTCCCTTGGCACGTTCCTTTGCTCGGCCCAACATGCGTGCCTGTCGCTCATTGATCTCACCGGCCAACCCTTTGAGGATCACCGTCAATTGCTGCTCAATCGCCGCCACCGGCGCTCGGAGTTCATGGGTCACCATCGCGACGAAATCCGCCTTCATCCGTTCCAATTCTTTCAATTGGGTAATGTCCTGAAGCACCGCCACACCACCCAAAAGGGCACCATCTTCATCGCGAACCGGCACGGCATGGCATCGAAGATAGATTTCCTTTCCATCCGTTTGAAGTTGGATCTCCTGGCTCACACCGGCTAGGTTCTCCTCTTCCCCCCTCAAGACATCCTTCACCGCCTGGGTCAAGGCCTCCACTTTAATCTGATCAATCGCCTTTCCCAACACCTCTTCCACCGAGATTGAAAGGAACCGCGTGGCCGCGGGATTCAACAAAGCCACAGACCCATCTTTATCCACTACCAACACGCCATCGGTCATACTGTTAATGATCGTGTGCGTCTTGCTTTTCTCCTTGGCCACGTCTTTGAGGCTTTTTTCGGCCTCTTTGCGGAGGCGTTTCGCCTCCTCCTCCAACGCCTTCTTCTCAAGCGCCCGGTGCACCACAATGCGGAGCTGGTCAGGTGTGAAGGGCTTGGGAATAAAGTCGTAGGCCCCCTTCTTCATGGCTTCCACCGCCGTATCCACCGTGGCATACCCCGTAACGACAATTACCAATAATGAAGGAGCTATCTCGCGGACTTGCTCTAGGACCTCCATGCCACTCATCCCCGGCATCATGAGGTCCAGAAGCATTACATCAAAATCATCCGGTGATTCCTTGACCTTCGCGAGGCCTTCTTCCCCATTCTCGGCAGTAACAACAGCCATATTTTCTTTCGCAAGGATACGACTGCTGCCATCCCGCATGATGGCTTCATCATCGATAACGATGACTTTCGGCTGTTCCACGCTCTCTCCCTAAAAGGCGGAAATTATTTTGCCAGAAGCGCCTCGATTCGGCTAACGAGCTCCTCAGGCTCCACCGGCTTGTCCATGTAGTCCTCCGCTTCCGTTTCGAGTCCCATCTGCGGCGTATATTTCGTTGTCGTAATGTGGGACACCACCGCCGTGAGGAGAAGGATAGGAATCTCCTTCAGCTCCGGATCCGCCTTCAGTTCCTTCGCCACGGCATACCCATCCTTATCGGGCATCATCACATCCAACACAATCAGATCCGGATTCTCCGATCGCGCCTTTTCCAATCCTTCAATACCCCCATACGCTGCCGCCACGTCATACCCTTTGCTCTCCAGGATCATCGTTACCGCTTCGACCAGATCAGGATCATCATCAACAATCAAAATCTTCGCCATTGGAAACCTCCTTTTAATTTTTAGCCATTTTAGACCTGCGGACGGGGATACAACCCCGCTCCCTTTACGATCTCGGGAACTTTTTCTTCCCATTCAATCGCCATTACATGAACACCACTGACCCCCTCGATTTCTTTCAACCTTTGAATCGTTTCAATGCATATCTTGATTCCTTCCTCGGCACGCTTCTCTTTCGGTACCCCCTTCAATCTCTCGATGATCTCATCCGGAACATCCATTCCCGGCACCATGTTTTTCATATACTTCGCCATTCCCACGGATTTCATTGGGGTGACGCCCGCCAAGATATAAACCTTCTCGTGAAGGCCACGGTCCCGCACCCCCTTCATCCACTCCTCAAATTTGTCAAGATTATAAATACATTGGGTTTGAATGAAATCGACGCCCGCCGCCACCTTCTTGGCGAGACGGGGCACCCGTATCTCGAAGGGATCGGCAAAAGGGTTGCATGCCGCTCCAATAAAGAGTTTGGGGGGAGGTTTTATCTCCTCTCCTTCGATGAACTTTCCTTCATCGCGCATGGTCTTTACCGTGTGAATCAGTTGGATGGAATCCATATCATAGACGTTTTTTGCCTTGGGGTGGTCTCCGAAAACCTGATGGTCTCCGGAAAGGCAAAGAATATTATTGACTCCTACCGCCGCCGCGCCCAAGATGTCGCTTTGAATCGCAATTCGATTCCTATCACGCGTAACCATTTGGAGAACGGGATCCAATCCCATTTCTTTTAAGATAAAACAAGACGCCGCGCTCGACATCCGCACCACCGACGTTTGATTGTCTGTGACATTCACGGCATCAACCGCACCCTTCAAAAGCTCTCCTTTCCTGCGAATGACTTCCGCATCTGCCCCCCGCGGCGGTCCACACTCCGAGGTAACGGCAAATTCTCCCTTTTCCAGAACTTTCTCAAGACGGCTGGCCGATTTCATAATCTCAAATCCTCCCTCACAACCTTTCTCGGTCCACCATCTCGGCTGGTAGACCAATCCTTGATGGGAATATACTCTTCGTAACGATCCAGTTGCCCCAAGGATTTCAAGCGTTCAATAATCAACTGCCATCCACACACGATCTCTTTGTTGACCTCGCACTTTCCCTCGGACGACCCTCCACAAGGACCATTGAGCAAACTCTTGGAACAACGGGCGATGGGGCAGATCCCCCCGGTCAGGTGGAGGACACAATTTCCACACGCCTGACAACGTTCCGTCCAGTAGCCTTGCTCCTCCGTCACTCCTATGAAATTCGTATTGATAGCGGGAAGCACGGGAATCTCGGGATAGGACTCCGCCACAAACTGGACGCCCGCCCCACATGCCATGGATAAAATCGCCTGGTAGTTGGGAACCATGGAGCGAATTTGTTCGATATACTCATGATCGCATTGCCGTTCGAGGGTGAATTCCTTGATCTCAATGCTCCGCCCGTTCTGCTCGCGGGAGAGCCGAAGGGCCGCCGACAAGATTCCCACCTCTTTCTCCCCACCCGCCGAGCAGACCGTGACACACTCCCGGCATCCCAACACGATAATCTTCTCGAAGGGATCGATCATCGCCTCGATCTCTTCCATGGGTTTTCTCTCTCCCACAATCATGACACATCCCCACCTTTCTGGGCTTTGGCCTTTTTTATGGGGCTCGGCCCAAGCTTTTTTATCCTTTCCACCATTTTCCTCGCCACCTCCGCAAAACGCGGACCCATGGCGGCCGACATGTTGAACATTTCCAACCGGTCTCCCCCAAATCCTATCTCATCGAGAAGCTTCTTCGCATACTGAACCCGTTTTTTCGCCCGGAAATTTCCATTGATAAAATGGCAATCTCCCTCCATGCAGCCTGCCACGTATACCCCATCCGCCCCGTCTTCGAACGCACGCAGTAAATGGAGAACATCCACCTTTCCCGTGCAAGGGAGGCGGATGATTCGAACATTGGGGGGATACTGGAGCCGCATGGATCCCGCGAGATCCGCTGCCGTATAGGCGCAATAATGACAACAAAAGGCCACGATTTTCGGTTCAAACCCTTCTTCACTCATCACGCTGCCACCTCGTTTTCATCATATATGGCATCACACTTGGCTATGACCTGAACATCCCTAAAATATTGAAGCTCAATGGCCTTGCCCGGACATTCCGCTGCGCAAACCCCACACCCATGACACTTGATGGGATCGATCTCGGCCTTTCCCCTTTCATTGATAACCGGCACCGAGTAAGGGCAGGCGCGGACACACGTGAGGCAAGCCGCACATTTTTCCTCCTCCACCACGGCCACAACACCGCCAACGGAGATGGAATCCCGGGCCAAAATCGTTCCCGCCCTCGCCGCAGCCGCTGCCGCTTGAGCAATCGATTCCGAAATGGTTTTAGGCGAATGGGCAAGGCCACAGACATAGATGCCGTCCGTCGCAAAGTCAACCGGGCGGAGTTTCATGTGGGCCTCCAAAAAGAAACCATCCGCCATTCTCGGAACCTTCAGCATCAACGCCAATTCCTCATTTTCCCTTGGAATTGTCGCGGAGGAAAGCACAAGGGTGTCGGGATGGACCGTTATTCGCCGCTTGATGAGGGGTTCGAAGAACGTCACGGTCAATCTTCCATCCTTCTCTTCCACCACGGGTTTGTCTTTCACGTCATATCGAACAAAGACGATTCCTCGCCGCCGCGCCTCCCTGTAGTACGGCTCCATCAACCCATACGTTCGTATATCACGATAAAGAACCATGACCTGGGCGTCGGGGTTCTTGTCCTTGAGCCGCAAGGCGTTCTTGATGGCTGTGGAACAGCAGACCCGACTACAATAGGGACGCTCTTCATCCCTTGACCCCACACACTGTATCATCACCACCGTGTTCTGGCCAAGGGAGAATTGGGGCTCTTCCACGAGTTTTTTCTCAAATTCGAGCTGGGTCATGACGTGTTCGTTCTGGCCGTAGAGATATTCGTCGGGCTTCAATTCCTCTCCACCTGTCGCGACAATCACCACCCCATGTTCCAGCTTTCGATAATACATCCCTGGCGCCACCATGATGCCGGTCGAAAAGTTTCCCTGTGTTCCCGAAAAATCGACGACAAGGGCATTGGTAATGACGTGGATTCTTTCATCTTCCTCTACTTGCTGGATCAGGTTCGAAAGAAACGCTTGAACGTCCTTTCCCTCAATGGTGAAATGGATATTCTTCAGGTTGCCCCCCAACTGCGGCTCCTTCTCCACGAGGAAGACCTCGTATCCCTGCTCGGAGAGCTTCAAGGCCGCCGTCATCCCCGCCACGCCGCCTCCGATGACCAATCCTTTCTTGATGATGGGGAGAGTTTTTTCATGAAGGGGAACCAATTCTTTGGCGCTGGCCACCGCCATACGGACCAGGTCTTTTGCCTTTTCCGTCGATTCCGAGTGCATGTGCATGTGCACCCAGGAACATTGATCCCGGATGTTGGCCATCTCGAAAAGGTATTTGTTCAAACCCGCCTGACGGATGGTAGATTGAAACAGGGGTTCATGGGTCCTTGGAGAACACGACGCCACGATGACCCGGTTAAGCTTATGTTCCTCGATCATCTCTTTGATATGATCCTGCGTGTCCTGGGAACAGGTAAAAAGATTGTCCTCCGCGTAGACCACGTGCGGCAGGGTCTTGGCATAATCCCGCACAGCCGGCACATCCACGACCGATCCGATATTGACCCCGCAATGACACACAAACACCCCGATCCGCGGCTCCTGCCCCTCTACGCTGATCTCCTCGGGAATTTCCTCATGAACCAATTCTTTCCCTCGTGCCTCCGCGAGAAGCCCCGCCGCATAGGCCACCGCGCTACTCGCCTGGGAAACGGTCTCGGGAATGTCCTTGGGCCCCTGAAAGGCCCCACAGACGAAGACACCGGGACGCGAGGTGGAAACGGGGGTAAACGGGTGGGTGTCGCAAAAACCATGCTCATTCAGGTCAACCCCTATCCTCCGCGACAGCTTCCTGGCCTCCCTCGAGGCCTCCAGCCCCACGGAAAGGACAACCATCTGAAAGGTTTCGTGAACCAGGTTTCCATCCTCATCTTGGTACGTCAATATGAGGTCCTTCGTTCCCGGATCCTCCACCACCCGAGAAATCATGGATCGCACGAATTTAACCCCGAACTGGGTTTTCGCCCGCTCGTAATAGGCATCAAACCCTTTTCCAAAAGCCCGGATATCCATGTAGAAGATGGTGGTTTCTATACCTTCCAAATGCTCCTTCGCAATAATGGCCTCCTTCGTGGCATACATACAACAAACGGAGGAACAATAGGGATGGTCCGTATCCCGACTACCCACGCACTGGATGAAAGCAATCTTCTGGGGAATATCCCCATCCGACGGGCGCATGACGGTGCTGCTATAAGGACCCGTGGCACTGAGCATCCGCTCAAACTCGATGGAGGATACCACATTGGGATACCGTCCATATCCATACTCTCCCTTGTGGAGAGGATTATATTCATCAAATCCAGGAGAAAGGATAACAGCTCCCACCTGGATCCTATCTACCGTTGGGGGGATCGTGTAATCAATCGCATCCGCCTCGCACACATCGGCGCACACCCCACATCCCAGGCAGCGGCGGCAACTCAGGCAGCGCTTGGCCTCCTGAATCGCCATCTCCTCGGTGAAGCCTAGCTGAACCTCCTCGAAGGTCCTGATACGCTGCGCGACCTCCTTTTCCGGCATGGGAACGCGGGGTTCTTTCTCGATCCCCTCCCGCACATCCTCTACGGGGAAGAAGGTTTCTTCCAGTTCCCTTCCAGCCTTCAGATCCTGGCCCTTCAAATAGCGCTCGATGGAGACGGCCGCGCGCTTCCCCGCCGCCATGGCGTCGATGGCCATGGCCGGTCCCGTAACCAAATCACCACCCGCAAAAACGCCGGGGAGATTGGTTTCCAAAGTCAACTCATCGGCAACCACTGTTCCTCGCCGCGACATCTTGAACCCAAGAGACTCGAGAAGGGACACATCCGTACTTTGCCCGATCGCAGGAATGACGACATCCGCCTCAACGGAAAACTCGCTTCCCTTCACGGGGATGGGCCGACGCCTTCCCGTGGCGTCTTCCTCACTCAAGCGCATCCGCACAAACTTCACCCCGGTGACCTTCCCATTCTTACCTTCAATGGCCACCGGCGCCACAAGGTAGCGAATCGATATACCCTCTTCGAGAGCTTCCTCGATTTCTTCTTCATTCGCCGGCATCTCTTTCCGGGATCGGCGATAGCAAATCTCAACCGAGTCTGCCCCCGCCCTCAGGGCACTACGAGCCGCGTCCATGGCCACGTTTCCCCCACCAATAACGACAACATGCCCTTTCAACGAGTTCAGTTTTCCGAGATTGAGATCCCTCAAGAAATCAACCCCTGGCAAAACCCCTTCCAGCTCTTCCCCCGGTATGTTCAATGTTTGGTTGCGATGGGCTCCTGCGGCGAAAAAGACGGCCTTGAATCCCTCATTTTCAAGATCCTCAAAGGTTTTGTCCTCGCCAAAGGCCACACCCGTGTGAATCTCCACCCCCAAGGCCCGGATCGCATCGATTTCCTTATCCAGAACCTTCCTCGGAAGCCGATAATCCGGTATCCCCACAGCCAACATTCCTCCCGCGACCGGGAGTTTCTCAAACACATGGACCTGATAACCTTTCAAGGCCAAGTCGTTCGCACATGTTAAACCCGCTGGTCCCGCCCCAATAACGGCTACCTTTTCTTCCCGCTTTTCCCGCACTACCGGAATTGGAATCGGTTTCCCTGACGCCTCTTCGTAGTCCGCCACGAAACGTTTCAGCGCGGCAATGGCAATGGGCTCATCGACTTTGCGCCCCCTGAGGCACATCGTTTCGCAAGGATGACTGCAAATTCTTCCACACACAGAGGGGAACGGTAACTTTTTCCGTATGATAGCGAGTGATTCCTCATACCGTCCCTCGGCAATCAATCCCACGTATTCGCGCACATCCAAATGGACAGGACAAGCAATCGCACACGGTGGATCCTCCTTATCAATCACATAGGTGGAAGGAACGGCTTGGGGATAGTTGATATAGATAGCGGAACGCCCCGTCTCTCCCTCGTTATATTCACTCAAGACCTCCAAGGGACAGTTCTGGGTACACAGTCCGCAACCGGTACACTTCTCGGGATCGACCCGTTTCGTGTGTCTCGCGACGGTTGCCGTGAAATTTCCCGGTTCCCCTTCCAAGCTCATAAGATCGGCATGCGTTATGAGTTCGATGTTGGGATCCCGCGCCACCTCGACGAGCTTCGGAGACATGATACACATACTGCAATCATTGGTTGGGAAGGTCTTATCCAACTGGGACATGGTCCCCCCAATGTTCGCCCCTTTTTCCAAGAGGTAAACCTTGAATCCCGACTCCGTGAGGTCGAGAGCCGCTTGCATCCCCCCGATTCCTCCCCCGACGACTAGGACCGAACCCTTTTTCTCTTGGGTCATGATAAACCTCCCGGCGCGGTATAGCGGTAATAGGGAACCTTCCCATCCTCAATATGATCAATTTCCACGAGATTTCTCCGGCGTAATTCCACAATATGACGCAACACATCAGCCGGTTCCATACCTACATCTTTCGCGATAACCCTCACGGGTTTTACCTCTTCCGCAATGGCCTCACATACACGGCTTCTCGCTTCCTCCCGCTTGAGTATCTGATCCAACGCTATTTGAAACTGCCTTTCGGTATAAATTTCCCCATACACATTCTTTTCTTCCACCATAATGGGCTTTTTTTCCAAAAGGGCACGAATCTTCTTCGCGCTAAAAGGATCCCATTTTTCAATGAATGCTAGTTTTTCTTCCATAGTTTCCCTCACGCGTCACATTAATCCCGCATTTTCGAGGACCCCTCTCGGGTTCACAAAATGCTTCTTCCAGTGTCCTTGAGGAAACGAATGCCCCAACGCCAAGGCTAAAAGCTCCGTGATGTAAAAGACGGGTAGGTTTGCGGGATGATTGTACTCCGGTTTGCTCCCCGACTGCATCAAATCGAGATTCATCTGACAGAGGGTGCAGGTCGTGACAATGGCATTTGCTCCAACCCGTTGAGCATTGTCCAAAATATGTTTGCTCAACCGGCATACGATCGATTCTTCCGTGATATTCAGGCTTGCACCACAACAATCCATTTTCGAAGGCCACGGAACCGCCTCTGCCCCCAAGGCCTCTACCACGCGATCCATGTAAACCGGGTTCTCTTGGTCATCGGAAGCCTTCCCATGAGGGACTCGTGTCAAGAGACACCCATAATAGGAGACCACTTTCAATCCCTTCAACGGCCTTTTCACTGCCTGTTTAATCTTTTTCAATCCCACATCATCAATCAAGATCTCTAGGATATTCCTGACTTCCACGCTTCCCTTATACTCTAACGGTTCGATCAGCTCGTTCACCTCCAAGAGGAGCTCTTCATCTGCTTGGAGCTTACGATTCGCCAGCAAGAATCGATGATAACACGCCGAACAGGGGGCAAACAGAGGTAATCCCTCCCTCTCCGCAATCGCCAAATCCCTCGCAGGCAAGGCCATCGCGAGAGATTCGTTCAGGCTGTGTGCCGCCGTGGCACCACAACAATTCCAATCCGGAACCTCTTTCAACTCAATCCCCAAACTTCCAAACGAAACCTTGATGGAATCGTTGTACTCTTTCGCGGAAGAATGAAGGGAACACCCCGGAAAATAGCTGATCTTCACGCCCATTAGCCTTTCCTCTTTGATGCACGGTCAAATATTTTCTCGATCAATTCCTTGTTTCTTACCTTTTGGGGGAAAATACTCATCTTTCCCATAAAAAACATCTTCATCCCCAGTTTGGCATCCTTCAGGAACCGCCCTTCCTTCAACTCATACCGCGCCAGTAGCTTTGTTTCATTAACACGCCCATATTCTTTGAGGGAGTCGAGAAACAGCTCGTGGAAATGAACGATGTGGGATTTCGGCGTCGTATCTCCCTGAGCCTGATACGCCAGCCGTCGCAGCGTATCCATGACTTGAGCTATGTCTATATCGTTGGGGCACCGAACACTACACGTGTAACACGTGGCGCAGATCCATATAGAATCCGCGCTCAGCGCCGCGTCCCGCATTCCCAGTTGGACGTAGCGAATCGCCTTGTTGGGCGGCACATCCATCTCCGGAGCCAAGGGACACCCGTTGGTGCACTTCAGGCATTGGAAGCACGCCATGACCTCTTCACCTGTCAATTGAATAACTTTCTGCGTAAAACCCGGATCGACAACGGATCCGTCAGAAACTTGTATCCTCTCGGATGGTTTCACCTTTCTGCTCCCCTTTCACGGGTAGGATGATGCGGAAGGTGGTTCCTTCTCCTACTTTGCTTTCCACATCGATCCGTCCTCCGTGTTTTTCCACGATTCCATAACATACCGCTAAACCCAGTCCCGTCCCTTTTCCCACCTCCTTCGTGGTAAAAAAGGGATCAAAGATCTTGGAAAGGTTTTCCTCTGGAATACCAATCCCCGTGTCGCTAAATTCAATCGTCACATAAGACTCATCTTCACTAAGGCGCGTTTTGATCGTCAACTTCCCATTTCCCGCCATCGCATCCGCCGCATTGACAACCATATTCATAAAAACCTGTTTAAGTTGACTGGCATTCCCCATAATCTTCGGTAGAAAGGGATCCAAATCCTTAACAATCTCGATATTATGAAAAATGGCCTGATTCTCTAGGAAGAAAAGCCCATCCACAATGGCGCGATTTACGTCCACGGGCTCGAATTTCGGCCCGCTCTGATGACCGAATTCCAAGAGGCTCTTGACGATTTCCTTGCAGCGGGTGGTCTCCTGGACGATGCGCTTGATGTCTTCCCGCTTGGGATCGTCTTCCGGCATGTCCTCCAGCATGAGGCTGGCGTAGATGAGGATCCCCCCCAACGGATTGTTGATCTCGTGGGCCACACCCGCCGCTAGCTTTCCTACCGATGCCATCTTTTCCGACTGGACGAGCTGGAGATGGGTCTGCTGGAGCTG
>Ga0256914_1001605_pt1 | contig 19996 bp, 33 predicted proteins | sample HulkmetaG_FD_191571 | JGI IMG/M metagenome (GOLD analysis project Ga0256914, IMG submission 191571) | Hydrothermal chimney microbial communities from Main Endeavour vent field at the Juan de Fuca Ridge, Pacific Ocean - Hulk | ecosystem: Environmental > Aquatic > Marine > Hydrothermal vents ... | reverse complement strand
AAAGTTAGAAGAAATAGATAAAGCAATTGATAATAAGAGAAATGAGATATTCTCAAATCCAGAAGAAATTGACATAGGGGATTTATGAAAATGGGAAGTCTATTTTTAGAAATAATAAAATATCTAGAAGAGATAGATAGTAGACCAAGAGAGGTAGAACAATTCTTTATATGGTTGGAGAATAGTGGGTTGATAGATTTAATAGAATTAGAAGGTTATTATTTACATATATTAGAAAAGATTAAAGATGAGAATGTGTTAGTATTTGGCGTTGGAATTTTAAGAGATTTTGAAAATAAATATCCGGAAATATTTAAAGAATACCGTTTACATAAGATTTCACAAAAATTGTTTGAAAATGACTAAAACAAATGATGACTATGCAAAGCCAGAGAAGCCTTTAATCTTAAGATTAAAGGAGACAGGTGAATACTACGATTGGGAAGACGAAATATTTGAGGACTACGAAAATGGGTTGGAACAAGATAACTGATAAGATAGAATCATTTGGTGAACTATTGGGATTATTATTTGAAATTTATTTAGATTATAGAAGTAAAAAAATATGATTTCCTTTTTTTGAAAAATTAGGAAATTTAAAGATATTTCTCACTTGAAAATAATATGATTTTTGGTATAGAAATATTTTTTTATTTCCTATTTTGTAAATCAATTAGGAAATTTTAAAATCCAATTTCCTAAAAAGATATAAGATAGGAATAGGTTTATAAATCCATAAGTTGTAATATATTTATAATGGATAACTGCAAGCTATGTAAAGAAAGGGGTAAGACTTGGGAAGGTTCTGACCCAAGATGCGCTTTCAGGAATGGAAGGTTTAGCAAAGACAACTGGAATTGTGCCACAATTAATCGATTAAGAGAGATTATTGATGAGCATCAGGATGATTTTACTCATTATTACAGGGATGATCTTGCAACGGGAACAACAGGTATTATATATTGCTGTTATGACTTTGATGAAGATGTTTATGGTTTTACATTGATTATGAAATGGTATAAAGATAGAGGTTCAGTATATAATGCGTTTATTATAGATAATGATGGCAATATACTTGATTTAACAGAGGAAATTGCTTTAAAAATAATTAACTCCGTAAAGAATATTGAAAAATGAAAGAAAGCATAGATAATTTTATTTACTATTTGGTAGATAAAATTGCTAATAATAATACTGAAATTAGAATTCAAGAAGTTTTAAGAAAGTTCGATGATTTGTTTGGTGATTTTAGACAGGAAGAAAAAAAAGATGATATTTGAATATAAGATGTTGGTATTAACATCTTTCAACCTTGGCACTTTATTTGGAGTATTTTTAATGAAATTTATTTATAATAGATATTTTTGGAAAAATGAAAGAGATAAACCTTAACAAGCGAGGAAATTACGGCTCAAGCAAGGATAAAGCTCTGACACCAACAGAGAGAGGGATACTAGAGAAAAAAATTGATAATGATAGGGATAAAGTTCTGTTCTTAGTGATGGTTTATGCAGGCTTAAGGGTTGGTGAAGTTGAACAATTAAGGTTTGAATGGTTGAAAAAGGTGTATGATGATAAAAAAGATAGACAATATTTAGTTATTCATATACCTAATGAAGCAAAGAATATTAGGAATAAATACAAACTCTGGCGCCCGAAAACAAGAAGAGAAAGATATATTTATTTGTTTGATAGTGACATTTATAACGAGATTTATTTTTTCTTGAAAACACACAACAACTTCGGGATATCTGTCAGACAAATCCGTAACATTGTCTATTCCTGGGGTAAAATCCTTAAAAAGAATATTTCCCCTCATGCACTTAGAGCAACTTGTCAGAACTATTGGAAGTATGAATTAGATCTTAAGTTAGAGGTAATTAGTTATATGTTAGGGCATATTAATGTTAAGACTACTTTAAGCTTCTATGATACAAGAGATGTAGCTCAAGTTGAGAGTTATCTGTTAAATATATACAAATATTAGTTAATATATATCAATTAAATAATATATACTCATTTGAAATATATATTTACATATACTTGAAAATGGTGGAAAACAATTTATTGGAATATAGGCGTTGGGATAGTTATATTATCAAGATCCAAGAAAAGATTTTTGAGATTGCAGAGCTTGAACCTACAATTTATTTCAAGAAAGACAATTTTGTATGGTATGTTATGAAATTAAACTCATTAATCAATATGACCCAAATTTATATTAAAGACCATAGAGAAACAATTTCTAAGATAGGCTTATTAGTTAAATATGTAAGGTCTAGGGAGTTCATAATAGTGTTAAAGAATGACATTAAATATATGAGACAGGAAAATACAGACTTTGTGGTTCCTGCGGAGAACTATATAGAGAAGGTAGAGCTTGCAATAAAGATATTTGGTCTATTACAGCTTAATTATAGTGAGTATGAATTAATCCCTAAGATAAGGAAACAACAAGTAAAGTTAAGTGATGCAATAGAAGACATTGAAGAGAAGTCTTATGTATGGTTCCAAGAATATTTAGGAGAGCTTTGAAAATGAAAATAGATCTAAAAACCAAAACTGATGTTTTGAAGTTTGCAAAATATTATCGTATCCCTTGTGTAGATGGTAAAAGACATAAAGTATATTATCCTACACCTATGGATTATATTGTGCGCTTAGCAATTGAGAGGGCAGAGAATAATCTTGATACTTTAGTTATTATTACAGGTAAAGTTGGTAGTGGTAAGAGTAATATAGGTATAGGGCTTGGTATTCTTTATGAATATTTAAAAGGAAGAAAGCTTACTCTTGATGATATTTATTTCACACCTGAAAACTTTTTAGGTGCATTTTATAGTAAAGAAAACGCTACAAAAGCTTTAATCTATGATGAAGCAGTAACAGGTGCAACAGGTAGGGATTCAATGAGTATGGTTGGTAAATACCTAAGAAACGCATTAATTACAAAAAGATATAAGAGACATTTTATAATCCTAAACATAGATAACATTAAGGAATTATCTGACAAAGTTATAGAGAGAAGTGTTGTCTGGATCCATGTATATTATAGAAAATACTATAATAAATATGTTAAAGGAATATTCAAGATCTTCCCTCCAGAAGTTGCAGAGATAATCTGGGAAGATCTAAAAAATAAAAAATATCTAAGGATAGATTCACACCCTTTATTTAGGAGTAATAGATTATCTTTCAAAGCAAATTATTACTTAAATATTAATTTTACTGAAAAAGAGTATCAAGAAAAGAAAGAAAGCGAGACTAATCAAGACAGTGAACTATTGAAAAGTATTACTAATGTAAAGATAACTAATAGAATTTATTCTGCGCCTGTTATCCTCAAGAGAATTATGAAAGATTATAACATTACAATGAAAGAGATAGAGAATAAGTATAATATTAATCATGTTACTTTTCACAAGTTATTCAAAGATGCGAAATTGATAGAAGAAACAATGAAAGATAAATTAATACTTTCTAATGAGTAGTAATAAAACCTTTATAATGTTTTTAAAAAAAATTTAAATATTTCAAAGTTCTTAATATAATTGCCATGGAACTCAGTTTAAAGAACATTACTGCGGTCTTATTAGTTATTTTAGGTTTAGTTGGGATACTAGGTGCGTTATACATGGTCTTCATGATTAACGGCTTAGTAGTTGGAACTACTGCAAATGTTGCTACAAGCGGCGACATCAATGTGTCAAGTGCGATGCAAACTCACTTGAGCGGTATGGAAGGCAAGTATGTAACAGCAGCAGAGTCATTAGAAAGCAGAGTAGGACTTGCGATTCAAATCTTTGCTGTTGTGATCATACTTGCATTATTCGGGCTTGGTGGATACTTTGCTTACACTAAGATAAGAAATAAAGGGTTCTAATCCTAAATAGGATTAAACCTTTATTCTTTGAAAGATGGAAATCAGTTTAAAGAATATAACTAATGTATTATTAGTAATTCTGGGTTTAGTAGGTATCATCGGAGCTTTATACCTAGTGTTTATGGTTAATGGATTAGTAGTCGGTTCTACTTCTAATGTTGCTTTAAGTGTTATTAGCGATGGTAATGCTAGCACTACAACAACAATGGAAGGACATATTGCAAAGATGGAAACCCAATATATCACTTCTGCTAACTCTTTAGAAAGCAGGGTAGGGCTTGCGATTCAAATCTTTGCAGTAGTGATTATCTTATCCTTATTTGGATTAGGCGGATACTTTGCTTATACTAAGCTCAGAAGTAAAGGTAGTTTCTAAATACCTTTATAGGTATTTAGTTAAATTTATAAACTCTTAATTTCTTTTATTCTTATGATATTACAAATACTTTATACATATTTTCTAATATCTTCTGTAGTAACGATGTATATGTATTTTAGTAAGGTTAATAGTAATAGAGAAAGGTTAGATATATTAATAACTTTATTTATCCTAATTTCACTAACATTCTGGGTAAACTTGGAGTTTGGTTACTACTTATTTTCAATAATAACCTGTGCAATGGCAAACTTTTATTATGGAAGACTTTTAATGGTGAAAAATACTGGTAACTAATGATATAAAAGTTGTGGGATATATTAATACTTCAGAACCTACTTTAGTGGTTGTTCTTAAGATAATATTTGTTATTCAATTGTTAATATTATTCTTTATCTATTATAACAGATGGAAAAATTTATAAACTTTAAAATATAAATAATATTATGGAATTTAAAGAAAATATTAAAGAGGTTTTAGAAAAAATTAAAGAAGAGACTAATACTTTATTCTATGAAGCAAATTTGATTGATTTAATGTTTATATATAATAAAACATTTGATAATTTATTAAAACAAATAAAATGAAAAAACGATATTTTATTTTACTATTAATTTTAGTATTATTAAGTGGTTGTACTAGTATCGCTACCTTTCCTGACGATTGGATCGATACAAAGAGTAATTCTTTAACAATCATAGAAGAAACTCATCATCAGATTCATTTGGGAAATCATTATAGATACGAAGACTATTATATAATACCAACAGGAGGGGAATATTTATTGTTAATTAATACAACAAGTAAAGAATTTCATTTGAATTATTATTTTTCGTTCGAATATGGCGAAGGAGAATTTATTTTGTATTACAATCCTGTTATTAATTTGAGTGGAACTGAAATTAGTTTTATTAATTCCAATCTAAATAATTTCACAACAGTTTCAACAGTTAAATTGTATTCTTCACCTTCCGTAGTAAGCTACGGTAAAGTATTAGGAAGAATAAGATTAGGAGATAGAAGAGAAAGTATGAGGATAAGTCGAGAAGACAATGAAATAGTAATTCCTAAGAATAGCCTTTTGTTATTGAGATTCATCAATTACAATACTGGGTCTAACATTGTTAATGTTAGATTAATAGGTTATGCTTGAAAGGTTTTGAGATATATTTAAAAACTTTATTCTTTTATATATATATGTGGAAAGTGAATATCTTGAGGAAGATTATTCTGGCGAAGCAGTAGAGCTTGATGCTAATGAAGCTACTTTATTAGAAAAACTCTTCAACCCTAAATATTACCTTGAAGAGTTCGAGAGAAAGATGAACGGCGAGATTAGAAGGGGTAACCAGTGGGTTAAAGTTAGACCTGCACTAGCAAGAAGTGAGTTTATTACTAAAGCGATCATGAACATGAGCGCTATCATTAACACTAATAACATAATGACAAACTTCGATGATGAGGCAGACTTTTACAGTATTTTGGTGGAGAATGTTGTAGCATTCTTACAAGCAGCATTAGACGAACCGACTATCAAGCCAGAGGATTATTTCCAGGTTTATTTGATGTATAGTAACCCATTAGAAATGTTCGCAAGGTTAGTCATAGGCGCTCACGCGAGCGATACAATTAAACAGATCTTGACTAAAACCTATAAAGAGCTTCCAGCCCCAGAACCTAAAGGTTTCAGTTTATTCGGAGGTAGATAAAAATGGAAAGTCTATTTTTAGAAATAATTATTGTTGTTTTAATCTTTATAATCTTTTTTAAATTAGGTTACGAATTTGGAAATAAGATTTTTAAGAGGTAGAGAATTAAAATGGTATTCAAATTATTTAAGAATAATAAAAATAAAGACAAGAAAGATGATGAAAAGAGCCTGAGCAAGATTACTGCTAATGAGGTTAGAGTGATTATTGTTAGTGGTGTAGAGGATACACCCGTTCAGGAAGATTCTTTCATAGCAAAGATAATAGTTGATAGGTTTGATGGTGTTAAATACATGGTTAATGAGGACAAGAACTTCAAAGAACTCTATCCCGATAGAGACGATTCTTATAACTTCAACATCCCTGGTAAAACTATCAATGACAAGAAACAATGGCTTATCAAAGAGATTGATATTCTTAAGAAGAAGCTTAAGGACTACAACAAAAACCCTTCTAAAGAATATAATGAGAGAGACCTTGAACTTAAGATAAAGATCTATGAGAATAGATTATTAGAATTAAAACGTGGTTTGATTGATAGAGAGGGTAGCCCAGTTTATATTGGTGATAAAGGTTTAAGAACTTTCTTCTTTTATAGGACAAGCGGTGAATTAATGCCTTTAAGATGGGACTTAAAAGGCAGTAGTATATACAAAGACATAGCTTATAAGAAAAAACAATCAACAGTAGCGTATCAAAACTTATTGAGTAAATATAGTGCAAAGATTAGGAGAACTGTTGAAGCATCATTGGTTTGGTTATTAATAGTCTGTGTTCTATGGACAGTGGCTTTGCTTATAGGGAGTGGTTATTTATTCACTAAGTATAAAGAGTTTGGAAAAATGTATGATGAGACAAAGATTGCAGAACTAAAAACCCAGGCAGAGAATAGTTTATTATTTTGTAGTAATGTCTTGCAGTCCCAATTATCTGTTGTCAAGAATTTAACAGACTTGAACAAAAAAAACATTGAACTCCAGAGCAAATTTATGATAAACAGAAATACCAAACTAAGGAACATAAATTCAAGCTAGAGAATGGCATCAGAAGATATTATCTTTAGGTTGATAGATTTATAAATATAGAAGTGTATAATAATTAAAATGGCGAACGAACTAAAAACTATCGGTTGGATAATGTTAGGCACTATGTTAGTAATGTTTATAAGTTATGTTAAGAATAATTTGACATTACTAAACTTCACTCTTGGCTATTTATTAGGCTTAATTACTTATGAAGTGATATTATACTTAATAATAAATGAAAAATGAGGCATAAGACTAAATCAAGTGAGGAATACTTCGAAGAATACTTGAAAAGAAAAGAGAAAATTAGATCTTATTATAAAGACCTAAAAGAAAATAAAAAAGCTTATAAGATATTTGGAGAATTATTCTTATCAGAGAATAATATAATAGATTACATATCTAATTTTAAAAGTTTTATCGATGACTAAATTAAGGATGGAGACCCAAGAAAGAGAGAATTATAATATAACTTTCTTTGGAGTTATATTTTTATTAGTGAAAAACATTTCCAAGTTAATAAAATACATGTTAAATACAGTTTTTAGGATAATTTTTTATAATATTTACACTTTTATGATAACATTATTATTCATATTCTTATTAATATTCATCAAAATATTATCAACCTTATAATAGAAAGATTTATAAACTACCACTTTCAATAATAAATAAAATGAATTTAGCAGACATTGTAGAGATAAACCAAAGGTACATGGTTCTGTATACATTATTGTTCTATTCTTTATTATTCTTATATTCTACAAGGAAGCTTGTAACAGACAGGATAAGTAAAGCTATTGTTCTTGCATGGGGGAAGATATTGAGCTTTGTATATCTTCTTAACTTTCCTTTAATTTTGTATTTCTACACATTCCAAAAGGCTAACTTTGAGAAGTTTATGATACTTATAGTAAGTATATATGGTATAACTTATGTAGTATTATTCGCAACATTCCAAGCATTCACGCTTGAGATGTTTGCTAAGATTGTATATTATCTAACAGGTTATGATCTAAGCAAGAAATTAAAATTAAAAAGGATTAAGTTTTAAAGATGGCTAAGCGGAGTAATATGATATGCTATAAAACTCAAGGCGGGGTTCTCAAGTGGATAGACAAAGATTTATATAATGAGATTGTATCACTCCAGAAAAGATTAGAAGAGGTATATGGTAAAAAAGTAAGCTTCAGGGCGGCGTCAAAAATATATGTAGGGTTCAAAAATGAAAAATAAAAAAACTATATTTAATCTTGGATTCTTGTTAATTCTTGGGATAGTTATTACAGTTGTAGGTGTTTTCATGTATGCTTTTATATATGAAGTTATTGGTCAGTATGGTATAACAACAATTTATAATGTAAGTAATGATTTATACAATCAAAGCATGTTCTCTTCAGACATAAATAATTATATTTCTGATAAATATGTTAAATATTATTCTCTCAATATAGTTCCTGATTATATTACTATATTTTTGCTAGGAAGTTTCTATTTATACGCTTTAGCTGTTGCAATAGTCAGTAGAAAACAAAGGAATGTTGAATTCTTTAGTAATCTAACAATCATTAACATGGTCTTGTTGCTTATAATGAGTATAATCTCACAAGTTCTAACATGGTTCTGGAAAGAATTTTTCATAGATGTAATGTATAATCTACATTATTCAGTGTCTATAACAGAGTTTGTTATTAATTACTCAAGCGAGATCTTCTTTTTCATGTTCATAAGTTTAATATTCATTAATAAGATAGAATTCTTCGGTAGAAAGAAGAAAGAAACTTACGAGTTCGAGGACCTTGAAAGAGATTTAGCAGAAGAGGAGGTGGGAATATGAAAATTATGAAATATCTATTAGGCTTGTTTGTATTTTTGGTCTTGATAAATAGCGGTTTTTCTGCTTTAACAGATAATATTACAGCTTATTGGACTCATGATAATGCTAATACTGCAGGAACTATATCAATTGATGTTACTGGAAATGGTTATAACGGAACATTATATAATGGAGTTACTACTGGAACAATAGGCATTATCAATGAATCCTATTCTTTCGATGGAATAGATGATTATGTTTTAACAACTCTAGGAGGTAATTTTGATGACTTCACGATAAGTGTATGGGTAACAGATATAGACACAACAATAGCAAATAAAGATATCTTCTCGTCATTAGCAACTACCAATGATAATCGTATTATTCTTCGTAGCTATTACGGAAAACCTACTTTAGTTATACAGGCTCAAGGCGGAACTACACTAGTCCTAACTGATACGTATACATTAGGGAGTTCATTCACGCATTGGGTGGTAACAAGACAGGGTTCGACAATTAAATTCTATATTAATGGAATCAATACCCTAACTAATAACTCATTCACTGACCTACAAATCCAAAACTTGCAAAATATCCCTATAGGTGCAAGACATGATTATTCTGGGGTTATTGACCTATTTTATAAAGGAAACATTGATGAAGTAGCAGTATGGGACAGAGCCCTTAATTATACTGAAATTCAAAAACTTTATAACAATGGAACAGGTTTACAGTATCCGTTCGAATCTGCACAACCTCAAATTAATTTTGTTAACATTTCATTACAAGATGGAACAATAACAAATACACCTTACTTAGAAATTAATGTAACAGTTGAAAATATTTCCACGAATAGTAATATTAATATTTCTTACTCATTAAATGGTGGAAGTTATATTCAATTTGTTACTAATAATTTGATAGGAACTTTGGATTTAAACTTAACAGATGGATTATATAATATAACTTTCTATGCTTGGAATAATGAGACTAATGCTACTTCAGATACTATTTACTTTGAAATTGATACTTTCAGACCAAACATAACAAGGACTAATATTACAGAGATTAATACTTATACTATTAATGTAAGCACTTTATTTACCTATAATGATACTCACTTAGATACTTGTTATGTAATTATAGAAGGTAATCAAATAGGTTGTGAGGATAGTTATACATTTACTTATAATGGTAATCAATCAATAGAGGTTTATGTTAATGATAGTGCAGGTAATGAGAATAGTTTAACTTTTTATTTATTAGTTAATCCTTATCAGTATTTTAGGTTTAAAGATGAAAACGGAACTTATATAACTAATTATTATGTAGATTCAACATTTGTAAGTGGAGAATACTTTATAGTAAAATTATTAGACTATATAAATACAAATACAACTTTTGAGTTTAGTAAGGCAGGTTATGTGACTTCTAGTTTTACAGTAGAATTCACAAATACAAGTGCTTATAATGTTACTTATACAATACCTTATGCTTTGATTAATATTTCAATTTACGATAGAGAAACTAGAGAATTAATAACTCTAAATGCAACGATTAAGATTAGTGGCCCAACTGTCATCCAAGGTAATACATCAATAGGTAATTTTGTATATTCAGATTTAACTATGCCATCAGGAGATTATTTATTGGAAGTGTTTGTAGATGGTTACACAACAGAAAGGAAAGAATTTGTATTTAGTAATCAAGAAGAATTGAATATTAAAGTTTATCCGCTTAACAAATCTAGCTTATACTATGGTGTTATACAAGTAATAGTATTAGACCAATACCAAAATAGAGTTGCAAATGCAAAAATTAAATTATTAGAATATGATTATGATCTTAACGGATTCTTAGAAGTTTGGGAGGATAGAACTAATTCTAATGGGGAAGCTTTTATTCCTGTTGAATTATCACAAAAGAGATATATTATTAGGATTATAGACCCAATAAGTGGTAAAAGCTATGATAGTTCTACAACTGGTGAGGTGTTCTATGTTGATGCTGATACTAGGACTTATATAATCCAAAGTGGTAGTGTTATCTCAAGAGATACTTTTATTGAAGGAATTCATTTCAGTTACATAGTGAATGAAACATTGAAAAAACAAAATAAATCACTAATATATGTAAGTTATACAGATTCTACAGGATTGTTAGAAAAGATGTGCTTGGAATACTTCGAAGTCCAAGGCTTAAGAAGAACTAAACTAGAAAATCTCACTAAATGTATAGAATCTAGCAGTGGTAGCTTCTGGAGTGATATTATACAACTTAATCTTTCTAAAAAGAATTATGAAGTAGAAATTGTAGGATACAAAGATAATCAAAGGATATTATTTACTACAATATATTATAATTCTGCAAACTCTTTCAGTGGCTTGATAAGTGGCTTGGGTATAGAGAAGATAATAATACTATTCTTATACATATTAAGTATTTCATTATTATTCATAACTAACATGGTTCCTGTAGGAGTATTTGCATTAATAGGAACTACTCTAATAACTAATATACTATTCCCAAGCATTATCACAGGAGTAGTATCAAGCTTTATAATCTTGATACTCATTGGATTAATATATTCAATGAGTAGGAGGGAGTAAAAAATGTTCAAAGCACGAGATTATGTTATACTAACCTTTATTGTAATGTTATTCAGCCTAGCAATGATGAATTTAGGTATAAATCTATTGACAAATGAGAATGCAAAGCTAAGTGATGAAAGTAAAGATTATATTATTACTTACACTTCATTAGCAACCGAAAAATTTAATACAAGTGAGTTTGAGTCATCTATTGCAAACTTAGAGGAAACCCAAACAAACTTAACCCAAACACAAGAAAATTATGATTTCAGTAGAGAATACATAGACTCTTTAAAAAAGCAAAGCAAGATTAAGTTTATATTCACGATGGTTACTAATATGCCAACATTTGTAGTATTGAGCTTAGGACTAAACTTGGATGATTATGCGTTATACATTAATATTATTGGCTGGTTCTTAACAGTCGCAATATTAATAGTAGGAATATTATTTATAAAAGGTGTAATCTAAAATGGCAATAGACTTAAATAAACTAAATAACATAAGCAAGTTAGAAATAAACGAGAGTTTGATACGAGGTAATATATTAGATAACGCAGCAAATAATATGCTGAATGTAATAGGAGATACATATTCATATGTAGTATTCTTTATATTGTTTATTTATTTGTTTTATGAATTCTACAGAAAAGATGGTTATTTCATGTATGATGTTGTTAGATCTATAAATATAAGCAGTGGGATTACATTAATATTTTCTGTAGTTATGATAGTATTAGGTTATTCCAGTAGTTTTAGGGTTGTAGTAATCTTCGGGTTCATATTTATGTTTAGTTTATTTGGAGTATATAAAACTAAAACTCAAGGAATGTGAAAAAATAAAAAAATTTATAAACTTCCTAATTCATTAAAAATTATGGTAATCTTAAAATACAAGGACAAATTCGTATTACTGAACAGAAAGAGAAACAGAGTTCTTGGCATTTTTTCTGCTAAAGAATTGGCTCTAAAGAGAGAAAAACAAATAGAATACTTCAAGAGCAAGAAAAAGGGCAATAAAAAATTCTTCAAATTCTTTAAAAAATGATACAAAGAATAGATGGTAAATTAATAAGAGTAAGACAAGAAGCTTTGACAAAATTACAAGCTCAAAGACAAAAAGAAAAACAACAACTTGCTTATAAAGAGGCTGCCCAGAAAAGAGAAGCAGAGCTCAATAAGATAGCAAGGGAGATTGAACAAGAAATAAGAAACACAAACTTTACTTCTATTAAACAATTTAATGATTATATTAATTCTTTACCTGTGGAGATTAGAAAAAGAATACATATTAACGATAGCTTCTTAAGACAAACAAGAGAAGATGCAATAAAAAGAGCAGAATATATGGTTAAAACTATTAAGAAATGGATTAAAGAGGAGGATAGATATGACAGAGAAAAAAGATACAAAGGAATGTTAGAAGTTTGGAAAGACTATCTAAATAAATTAAAGAAAAATTCTGATATAGTTTATAGAAAAGAAGATATAGAAAAACTAGCAAAAGCAAAAGGTAAAGAATGGGAATTACAAGCAAAAGCTAAATTAAGAGCAAAAGAGGCTAGAAAGAAAGCAAAAGAAGAGGCTAATGCATTAGAACAAGCACTAAAGACAGGTAATGTTAAGAAGATTAAGTATGAAGCAGGAACAGGACTAGTTAAGAGCATAACCACTAAGGAAGGTAAAACCTTTGACCTATCAAAATACGATGTAAATACAAGGAAATCTGCTGATATTTTTGGTCAAGGGAGTATTCTTGCCAAGCAAAATAAAGATATAGAAAAATTAAAACAAGAAAATATAAAAACTTTTGAGAAGGAAATGAACAATGTATTAAGCGGGAAAAAGCCAGATATAAACCTACTTAAAAAAGGAAAAATTACTGCAGACCAGTATACTACATTAGTTAGAGCTTATGAAACAAAAATTAAACCTGTTCAATTCAAAACACCTAAAGATGCACAAAGAGCTCTGAAATCAGCAGATGATTGGACTAAAGAAGTAGCTTTCAAGAGCCTGGTTAATTATAACATAAGAGAACTTAATAAGCAAGGTATTAAAGATATTAAACCTTTAAGCTTTAAAGAAGACATTAGTAAATTCGTTAAAACCAATGAAAAGGTAAACAAAAAGATAGAAGAGCTAAAGAAAAAAGCGGAGAAGGTTAAAAAAGCAATCAGTAAAAAAGCACAGGAGGATATTATTTCACAATTGAAACAGAAATCTTTAAGCATTGAGGAGAGAATAAGAACAGGCCAGACTGTTTCACCTAAAGAGTATCAAGAGTATAATAGAATAGTAACAAAGAACTTAGATAAACTAACTAAAGAACAATTACAAGGCTTAAAAGCGTTCGTGTTATCACCAGTAAACTATGGTAGAAGCTTAGTTATAAGGAGACAAAAAGGAGAAAAGAATCCTTTGTTTAATGATATAAAAAGCTTTGGTAAAGGATTATACAAGGGCGGTGTAGAGCCATTGATAGAGCTAACAAAGCTAAGCTATAAAGGCCTTAAAGGCTCTGTTAGGATATCATACGAGTACGGTAAAAGGCTAGCAAGAGAGGCACAGAAAGGTAAATTTGTCCTTGATGATGATATAAAAAAGCTTACAAATACAATTATCAAAGGTGCTAAAACAGTATATGATAAAGAAGAAAAAATCAGAAAATATGTAAAAGACCATCCTACTGAAGCGGCAATGCTAGCAGGTTTGGCAACTGTTAGGCTAGCAGAAAAAGGAATAAAGAAAACATATTCAAGTTTCCAAAAAGACCCTGCAATGTTCTTGGGTGAAGCATTAGGTTTCATAATAGGTCAAGATATAGTATTAAAAGGCGTTAAAAGAGCAGTGACCACTACAAGAAAGCTTTCCCCATATTATGTAAATGTTGAGGAATGGTTAGGTAAGACTGCACAAGAGATGGGAACTTCTAAAAAGCTTATCCAAAGATATTATGGTAAAAAGGTTAGCTTATACCATACAACACCCGCAAAAATCAAAGAGCTATTCAAAAAGAATTTATTGGAGGTAAAGGTTACAGGCGGCAAAGGTCTTGACAGGAAATATTACTGGGCACAGAAATATTTACCAGAGCTTGAGTTCAAGCTCGGTGGTAAACAAAAATATACAGAGAAACAAATAATCCAGAAACTTAAAAAGTTAGGTTTTACGGAGAAACAAATACAGAAAAATGTAAAACTATACTCAGAAGATCATTTATATTTTGGTAATGATAAGATTTATTCTTATTACTTAGACCCTAAGAAAGGCGGTAATATAGTAATGGTTAGAGATATAAAAGTAGCAAAGTTCCCAAAAACAATTGAAAACAGGATTAAGAACATAGACAAGCTTACTGAAAAAGAAAGGGTCAAATTAAGAGCCGATATTAACAAATACATCAAGAAACACCCAGACAAGTTCTTCCTATCACCAAGAACACTATCTAAAGGCTTTGGTGAGTTTGAAGTAGTATTACCTGTTAAATCCAAACTTGCAAAGATAAGCAACTTAAGAAGTAAAGCGTATAAATTCTTAGGAGTGGATGCAGGGACAGAGTTCACTTATATTAACAGGATAGACGATTTTGTAGAGATACAAGAAGCAGTAATAGGAGATAAATTGAATGATAAAATATTAAAGAAAGGTCTGAAAGACTTTAAAGACAGGTTAAAAAAGAAGTTCAGCAAGAAAAAATTAAAAGAAGAAATCAAGAAATGGTTCAAGGAAAACTTTACAAAGGAAGGAAAGTTAATAAAGAAAAAGAGATTAGAAAAGATAAAAAAGCTAGAAAAAGAATTGATAAGAGAAGGAAGAATAGAAATAAGACCTAAGAAAAAAGCAATTAAGAGAGTAATAAAGAGGAAAATCTCTAAGAAAAAAGTAACAAAGAGAGCCCTAAAGAAAGTAGTAAAAAGAAAAATAAAAGCTATTGAAAGACCAAAAAAGAGAGTTAAAAAAAAAGAAGCAAGGAAAATAACAGTAAAGAGAACTCCTAAGATAGAAATAAAAGTTAGACCAATTAAATCAAGAGTTAAGAAGGTTAAGGTTAAGAAAGTAACTCCAAGAATAACAACAAAGCCAGTACTGAGAGAGGTACCAAGAATACCTAAAAAACCAGTAACAAAAGTACCAGAGATACCAAGCAAGTTAATCAAGATTAAGCTTACAACAAATTATAAACCAAAACAACAAAAACAGCCTGTGTTTGACATCAGATACAGGGAAAGAAAAAACAAAAGCTTACCATTCCATCCTAAAAATAACCCTGTAGTAATAAAAATAAAAAGGATAGGTTTACCTCTTAATAGTGCTTTCATGAAAGGTGCTACAATAGTGGATAATTCCTTGATAAGAAGCTTTGAACTAATCCCTGTCGGTGTTAAAAGTGTAAAGGATAGGAAAATCAATAGTAATCTATTAAAGAAATTCACATTAAGTAAAAGTAAGAAAGTATTAAAGTTTATAGAAAAGAAGAAATATGTTAGAGATACCAAAGGCGAAAAGAGAGAACTTAAGAGAGTTAAGAAAAAATAGAAAAATATATAAACCTATGAATTAATTCATAAATTATCAAGAATGGCAAAGAAAAAAAAATATGTTAAAAAAATTCATTTCAAGAGTAGTGAAGCTTACAGGAAATGGTTAGCATATAACTTTATCCATCATCCTAAAGAGATGTTAAAAGCACCTCATAAGATTGTATTCATAAGAGGTAAAAAACATAAAGTAAAACATAATAAGAAAAAAATTAAGAAGAAAAAAAGATAAACATAAAAAACAGACTTAGAAATATATTCTTTTATATCCTATAGAACAAATATAAGCCTCATATTAAAGACTTTTTTACTTCTCAATTTTTTATATTATTATAAAAAATCTGTTAAACTTTTTTGGAACTTCTCAAGAAAGGCAAGCTCTCTTTCTATGTGGTCTATCTCTCTCTTAATTCTCTTAGTAATACAACCTGCTTTAGCAGCCCTATCATGAAGCTCTCTAAGCTTCTTTAACCTTTCTTTCCTGCATTTAATCTGATAAGTATAAACTTTTCTCATTTTTCCTCAAAATCTCCGAATATTTCTTTGAATTTATTTATAACAAACTCAAACCTATTTAATATTTCTTCTTTATCTATATCCTCATTGAATTCTAATACTAATAAATAATTATCATAAAACCAATCCAAATAAAACCTAAAATCCTTTATTGCTTTTTTTACATCATTTTCTTCAAAAATACCTACTATTACAGCAGGATGAACATCCTCTTTATTTCTTATATTATAATCTTCTACATAACCTATTTTATCTTTGAGTGCCATTTTTCAAGTGGTCTTTGATTATTCTTTTGACTTTGTAACTCATGTCTTTGACATAGTATGCCTTGTAGTTATCATTAGAGTTATGCAACTGCACTATAAACATGCTATTAATCCTTAAATTCTTCTGTTTTGCCAATAACCAACGGTAAAAATTAAGCTGTAAAGCGTATTTATAAAAATTACAATCCTTTACATCATCAATTGGTGGTTTAGCATAGTTGTTAGTTTTTTTTGAGAGATTCTTAACCCTTTTCCAATCAACTAATACATAAGATTTACTATCCTTATCATAAAACACGGCATCAATAGTGCCTGCTACCTTAAGATGCTCGTCAAACACTATTAACTCGCTACTGATAAACTCTAAATTTTGAGTATTATCCAAAAAGTCTAGGAAATAACTGAATTCTATATCTAAATTATTATCTAATTCAGTGAATTTAGGGATTTTTTTATGTTTCAAGTAGTTTCTTATATGTTTATGCAAAAAAGTCCCTAATTTTGTCTCTGAGTCCAATTTTTGTTTTATCTCTTCCTTACTCATGGAAAAGTAAGGAGATAAATAATCCCTCTGCCAGTAGTCATAATACTTTTCTATAATCTCATCGGCATCAAACTTACTAAAATACTCACTAAGAAGAGTAGTAACTGATACATACTCTTCTCCATTATGAACATACTTATGTTCTGATTCTATGAATTCCATTGTATATTCCCGTCGTCGTCTATTAAATCCTTATATACCCAGTAAAGCTTTCTGTCTTTATGAGCAAGGAAATATCCTTGCTCTATCATGTCATAAGCTTCTTCGTGCCACTTTTCGTTGGTTGTTTCGATAATCTTAGGCTGTTCTGTTGCCATTTTTCTTTGTATATGTTCTAACTAAGTCTGCTACAAGCTTGTTTCTTAACAAAACAACATCATCTAAGAACTTAGTTACATCTTCATAATCTTTCTCTTTAAGCATCTCTATAGCATGCCATTGGCATGTTATAGCAAGCTCTAATATATTGATTTCATCAACTTTTACATCACCTACATTAACTTTCTTTGGTTCAGGTAACTGCTCAATAGCAATTACTCTATCATTATCGAGAACTACCTTAATTTTAGAACCTTTCCAATCTTTATATTTAAGAACCACAAAATCTTTAAGTGGTTTATTCCCTGATGAAATATAATACCAATCTTCATTATTATTATCATCTGCTAAACAGATACTATTATTTTTCTCGGAAAAAGCTTTCCAAGTTCCTGTCTTTGCGATTAGTTTATTATTTTCTTGTGCCATTTTTCTACTTGTTAATTACTTTCCTAAGAACATAGTTTATAAACATTTTCCTTACCCTTGGAACCTTTCTTTTCTCATATATGATTTGGATTTCCATAGTAATATAAATAAATATTTATTTATTTATAAACTTAACGGTTATAAAACAAAAAATTATTATTTTTGATAAAAATATTTTAGCAGGTAAGTGTTTAGAAATATTTTTAAATAATTATATATTTAAATAAATATGGCAAAACAGAAAAAAGTAGATGATGAAGAGAAAGTGATAAGAACTATCGTTCTAACAAAAGACACGGATATTGCTTTAACAACTAAAGCAATCTTAGAAAGAAAAGACAAATCAGAGATAATAAGAGAGTTAATAGAAAAATATATTAAAGAATGATAATCGGGATTGATTTATCTTTATCTAACACCGGGATAGCAATACTTGGTAATAAAACAGAGACAAAGAGCATCAAGGTTAAATCTTATAAGACTCCTATAGAGAGGCTTATTGAGATAAAGAATAAGATTCTAGATAGTATAACAGGAAATCCTTTACTAATTGTTATAGAAGACTACGCTTATAGCACTGTTTACGCTCATAAGCTCGGAGAACTGGGAGGTGTTGTTAAAGTAGCAATTAAGGAGAAGTTCAGTGATGTTAATATAGTATTAGTCCCGCCGACTATACTGAAGAAATTCGTTACAGGGAAAGGTAATGCTGAAAAAAACATAATGATATTACACATTTACAAGAAATGGAAACGAGAGTTCAGCGATAACAACCAAGCAGACGCTTTCGCTCTTGCTAAGTTCGGTGAGATGCTTCTAAGCATGAATAAAAGCAAAAAAGATTCTATCCTAGCAAATAAAATAAAGAAGTTATGACTATATCAGTCCCGTGGTGTAGTGGTAAGCATTCAGGACTTTGAATCCTGCGACTGCGGTTCGAATCCGCACGGGACTATTAAATAATAAGATTATGATTTATTTATATATAAATTTTTTTAAATTTCCTAATTCTTTTTTAAGAAAATTCATATTTTGGTATACATGTATATCAATGTAAACCTTATAGATTTACACAAATTTTAAGGTTATAAGGCTTCTACTATTAAAATTTTGAAGATTTGTATTTTTGTATATCATGTATATCACTTTTACACAAACGCACAAACTTAACCAAATATAATATATAATATAAAATATAAAATATAAAATATAAAATATAAAATATAAAATATAAAATGATATACATGATATACATATTATATTATATTATATTATATTATATTTATATAGGTTATATTAGGTAAATTCATGTATATCAATTTGTATATCACTACGTATATCAGTATATCTTTTTTAGAGGTTTCCAGAGTATTAAAACCGAAAGATTTATATATAATATTGTATTTATACAATATTATGGTAAAAATACAATATGTTTTGAAAAGGAAAGTAATTGTAAATCGTGCAAGTGGGCATAAGTTTATTATGTTACCTAAGAAGAAATTTCAAGAAGGAGATTATGTTATAATTAACGAAGAAACTATAAGTAAAGTAAGAAAAAACGGAAATTATTTAATTGCTACAGTTCCTAGAGAATTTGAAGAGAATTATGTAGATGTTAAGAAATTAGAAATATTTGGGGGTGATTAAATATGAATGAAATTACATTTAATAATATAAAAATAGAAAAAGATGATAATTTAAAAATTTTTCGTTTATTTAAGTTAATAGATAAGGAAGATGGTGTAAAGATTAAATCTTCAATTCCCTTCGGTGCTTTTAAAAATATAGAAAAAATAAAAAGAATTATATATTCAGTTTCAGATACTGTTGATATTGAAGAAAAAGAAATAGTGAAAATAACTAAAGTTAATAACAAAAAGGATATTGATAGAGTAGTTGAATTTGATTTAGATAATACAGAATATATAACTTTAGGTAATTCTATAAAATTAGGTAATAAACAAGATGAATTATTAGAG
>Ga0256914_1001604_pt1 | contig 20005 bp, 15 predicted proteins | sample HulkmetaG_FD_191571 | JGI IMG/M metagenome (GOLD analysis project Ga0256914, IMG submission 191571) | Hydrothermal chimney microbial communities from Main Endeavour vent field at the Juan de Fuca Ridge, Pacific Ocean - Hulk | ecosystem: Environmental > Aquatic > Marine > Hydrothermal vents ... | reverse complement strand
GGCGGGCGGGTGCGTTTCAATTTTGGGGCAATTTGTCTAATGGTGCACTGGCCGAGTGAACTCAGGCTCTGCAGGCGCTTCGCGCCAACGGTCGCCCTACGGCGACCTGGACGGCGGAGGGCGACCGCTGGCCGCAGGCCAGAAGCGCCCGACTTGAGTCGGCCAGGAACGCAAAAAAGCGCCCCCATTTTGAAACGCCCCCTGGCGGGCTGGCATCTTGATAAAATTGTGCATTCATGTTAGAATACATCTGCAAATGAGGTATGTCTCGTCATTTCATCATGGGGATGAAAGGTTTCGACGGGACAGATATTCGTTTGCGTGCTGCAAGCCGAGGCGCCTGACCTCGTTAAAACGGGCAACAAAACAAGTGCCAAGAACACTGGCAACGCCTTCAACTTCGGCTTCGCCCGCACCAACGCTGTCGCGCTGGCTGCGTAAGCAAGCTGAAGCAGGCTTGGCCGCTTGAGATAGCGGTCACGGCCCCCGATGCGGGACTCGGCAGCGCATCGGGTCGGCTGTCATAGACTGCAGAGTGCTGTCTGGCCGACGCCGATACGCCAGGCAAAAGACCATCGGCTAGCCCGTATGGCGGAGGTGGTCACAACCCTCCCGCGGGCGAAACGGCTGTTGTGACTAAGCTTGTAGACGTACGCAGGCGACTGTTCCGGACCGGGGTTCGATTCCCCGCATCTCCACCTGCACCAGCGCCCTCGGCCAGTGGCCGGGGGCGTTTCATTTGGCGGCGTCTCCAGAATTCTTACGGTTTGCTAATGGTCATCATATGCAGGGCTTATGTTGGCGGGGTTAAATGAAAGCGTAAGATGCGTCAGCCAAAAGGGCTGGCCAAAATCCCGAAAATCAACACATCACCACAAGGAGATGATAAAATGAGACTGATGACCGTTCGTGATCCCTTCACCCGTGAGATGGAGGCTTGGCGCAACGCCGTGCTGAACGAAATGCTGAATGAGGTTCCCGCATCCACTTACAGCGACGACCGCCCCTGGGCCCTGGCGCTGGATGTGGCCGAGACCGAGGACAAATTCATCGTCAAAGCTTCCCTTCCTGGCATCAATCCTGATGATCTGGACATCACCTTCACCGACAACGTTCTGACCATCAAGGGCGAGATCAAGCAGGAGCAGGACATCGAGGAGGGCAAGTATCATCTGCGCGAACGCCGCTACGGCATGTTCCAGCGCAGCATCGCCCTGCCCGTGCCGGTGAATGCCGACAAGATCGAGGCCGTTTACAAGGACGGCGTGCTCACGCTCTCCATTCCCAAGGTCGAGGAAATCAAGCCCAAGAAGATCAGCGTAAAAGCCAGCTGACGCTTTATTTCATCGCATACCCTCTCATCACGCCCGGACGCGTTGCTCAACGTCCGGGCGTTTTTATTGGGCGTCCGCGGCGGGGCGACTTCGGAAAGCGCGCCAGGATGTTGTACAATGCAGTCGTCGATTTCTGTTACGCATCCGATTCGCACTGCTCATGGCCCGACGCATCCGCCTGACCGCTATCCCCCTCATCATGCTCGCCCTGCTATGTCTGGCTTTCGGCTATTGGGGACGCTGGATCTCACATCCAGCCGCCAGCCTGAACATCCTGGGCGTGGATCTGCCCGAGTACGTCAAATTCGTGCCCGAGGCCCGCTACGGCGTGATTCCCGTCAACCGACTGGTTTTCTTCGCCATGCCCATCTCCCTGTCCCTGGGCCTGATCCTCTTTGCCAGCCTGCGGACGCCCATCGCGTTGTGGCTGCGGGGGATGGCCGGATTGCTGGCTTTGCCCGTGGCGCTTTCCATGCTCCCTCCCGCCTGGACGCCTGGCCTGCTGATGACGCCAGAATTTCGCACTCAGACGCTGATCATCATGGCCCTGATGGGCGCGGCGTTTCTCATACCCTTGTGGAAGCAGATCATCCCCGATTGGCTGCGGGGAGGACTGCTCATTCTGGCGGCGCTGCTGCCCATTCCCGCCATCAGCGCTTTTTTCCGACTCCTGCCCGCGCTGGAAAAGCTCTACCATCAGCCGCTGAATCCCGGTCTGGGCCTTTACGGGCTGATAGCGGGCATGGCGTTGATGGCTGTTAGCGGCGGATTGTTGCTTTACGCGGCATGGGGGGGACGTTCATCTTCCGCCGCAGCTTGAACGTCGTCCTCCACTCTGAGCCGGGGCTCGCTCTTTTCTGCGGGGTGCTTGCCCTGGATATCTGCATAAAAAGCCCGGATGAAATCCATATCCGCTGATATGTCGCCCGTGGGATGAAAGCTGGGGCCAAAACCCACCCGTTTCCGTCCATAGTCCACAAAGCCCAACACGATGGGCGCTCCCGATTCTTTTGCGATGTAGTAAAAGCCCGATCGCCAGTAATCGGTGTGGCGTCTCGTGCCTGCTGGCGGTATGACCAGCACCAACTCATCCCGCTGGGCAAAGGCCTGGGCCATCTGCTGCACCATGTTGGTGGAACGACTGCGTTTTACCGGAATGCCGCCCAGCGCCCGGGAGATGAAGGACATCGGCCCCTTGAACAGCTCTTCCTTTCCCATCCACCGGATCCGGACGCCCAAGATATTGGACACCAGAAGCAGATACATGAAATCCCAGTTGGATGTGTGCGGTGCGGCCACGACGACGACTTTTCGGGGTTCGGGCAGTTGGCCGACGAACTCCCATCCAAACAGATTCAATAATTTCGCGGCAAGCCAGGCGCTCATGAGCGTTGCGTGATGAATGGCAACTCTTCACGCACTCTCCCGTGCCACGGAGCGCACGCAGAAGGCCTCACAGACGCGAAGAAAGCAATCGAAAGGCCCGCGTCTGCGCCCGCTACGAATCTTCGTGGCAAGGAAGTCGTTACGATGAATGTTGCTGGCGGAGATGAATCAGCAGCCAGGGCTGTGGCCGTCGAGGCTGCTGGCTGGCGTCCAGAGAGGCGTCAGCACATTATCTATTGTAACAGATGTCCGATACCAGTCCACATTATTCACGCGTTCACGACGCTCGGCATTCAGCGTCGCAGGATTGGGGAAGATGCCCAGGACCTCACCCTCGGGCTGTTTATACGCCGCCGCGCCAGCCCGAACATGGATCTGGCATTGCCCCGGCTGATAATCCTCATTGGCGCTGTCTCCAAAGAAAATATGAACACTGGCATGCGCTCCCGTCTCGGGCGAAAACGCCTCGATGACGCCCGGCGAGCCCGCGGGCTCGTTCACCGAGAACTGCGCCGACCAGGTTCCTTCGCCGCCAACGCCGACATGAGGCCCCTGCAAGACCACAGCCCTCTCAGCAATGACCGCGCCATTCTGATCTTTGACCCGCACCACCACATTGCCCTCATGCAAACCCTTGCCTACGCCGCTCACCACAAAGGTGGCGGGCAGCACGGCATTGGCGGGCGGCGAGGTGATGCTGATGGCCGCGGGAGAAGGCGCTGGCGTGGGCGTAGGCGGCATGGGCGTAGGATAGAACGGCGGCTGCGGCGGCATGGGATACACATTCAGACAAGGAATGATGACCGCGGTGTAGGCGTAGGGATAGTATTGTCCATTGGCCCGCCGCAGCGCTGACACCGAAACGCCAAATCGTTTGCCGATAGAATACCAGGTGTCGCCGCGGATGACCCAATAGCGGTTAGGGGGGATAATATAGCCTTGGGCGTGAGGCAGCCAGCCTCGATCCCACACATTGGCGCAGCCGCCGCCACCCCCGCATCGATTGGGGACGGTGAGCGCCATGCCCGCCACCAGATGGCTCGGATCCGGGCCGATGATCGCCTGGTTGAGCGCGTAGATTTCTTGCCAGGATGTGCAGAACCGCCGCCCGATGCTTGCCAACGTGTCCCCATGTCGAACAATGTAGGTGGTATAGCCATACTGGAATTGGGGCCCTGCCGCCTCGCCGGGCGCGGCCGTCAGCATGGGAACCGTCATCGCCAGCAGCACCGCAACGATGATGATGACGAAAATTTTTTGTTTCATCGTAGACTCCCGAAGAGAAGAGGGGGATGTGGGGGATGCGCTCGAAGCATAAATTGAAGACGGGAAAACGCCGAAAAAGTTATGGCGGGGCTATTCTCTCCTTGCGAACCTGCGCTCCCGGCTTTATAATGCGCTGTCGGCCTTCGACCTTCGTTATCATCTGACCCGCCAACGATCATGCCACCAGCCTTCAAACTCAAATCCAACGAAAACTACGTCATCCAGCTCGAGGTGTTCGAGGGGCCAATGGACCTGTTGCTGCATCTCATCGAGCGGGAAGAGCTTCCCATTACCGCCATCAGCCTGACGAAGGTGACGCAGCAATATCTGGATTACATGGCGACGCTGGAAAAACTGCGCCCCGACGACATCGCCGAATTTCTGGTCATGGCCGCAAGATTATTATACATCAAATCTTCAGCGTTGCTGCCCCGGCCCGAACCTGATGATGACGAAGAAGAGGAAGACCCGGGCGAGGCCCTGGCCCGGCAACTGCGGGAATACAAACAATTCAAAGAGCGGGCCGCGTTTTTGCGAGAGCTGGAGGCCGGCGGTTTGCGCACCTACGTGCGTCTGGCGCCGCCGCCGACCCTGGAAAAGCGGCTGGACCCCGCGGGACTGAGCGTCGACGCCTTGCTGGATGCGTTGTACGAAGTGTTGGAGGAGATGAATCCCCCGGCTCCGCCTGTCCATAACATGGCCCCGCTTGAGATCACCATCGACGAAAAGCTGGAGGAATTGGAGGCGCTGGTGCGACGGGGCGAACCTTTCCGATTCAAGCAGATATTGCGCCAGGCCCGCTCTCGCACCGAAATCATCGTCACCTTTCTGGCGGTGCTGGAGATGATCAAGCAACAGCAAGTGCGGGTGGTGCAGCCCCGTCCCTTCGACGACATCCTGGTGGAGCCGCTGCCGACCGGGCCAGAGCTTTCTCTGTGATCGCAGTGAATCTCACAGGCCAGCCATGCCCGGTCTCTCATCTGGCTTGGCTGCAACTTACGCCCCCATGACCTCGCGCAAGGCGTGCAAATAACCATCCGCCACGGCGGTGGGATGGTAATTTTCGCGGGCGAAACGGGCTGCGTTGGCTCCCAGTTCGGCGGCGTGAGCCGCGTTCGACAACAATCGAGCCAGGCCATCGGCCAGGGCCTGCGGATCTTCGCTGGGAGCCAGATAGCCGGTGCGGCCGGGCTGCACCATGCTGGCGACGCCGCCCACCCGGGTGGCCACCACGGGGCGGCCTGTGGCCATGGCCTCGGCGATGACCATGGGCGCGTTTTCCATGCGGGAAGTCAGCAACAAGACCTGGGCTCGCTCCATGGCCGCGCGGATGCCTGTCTGATCCGTTGGTCCCAGAAAACGAACCGCGTCCCCCAATGGCGCTGCCATATCTCGCACCTGACGCGTGAACTCAGGCTCCACGTCCGTCCTCCCCACGATGTCGAGGGTGAGCCGGGGAAAGGCGGGGCGCAAGCGCATCATGGCGCCAATGGCGATATCCACACCCTTGCGCTTGTTCAGATGCCCAACCAGCAGCACTCGAAAGGGCTCGGGCTGGGGCGCAGGGCGGAAGAAGAGGGGGGCGATGGGATTGTTGATGCGGTGAAATCGGGCCCGGGTGCGATTTTGGTAGCGTTGGATGACCATATCGGAGATGGCGACCAGATGCCGGGCCCGACGCAGGGTCTGTCGCTCCTGCCAGACTTCCCACAAGGTGGCCGCGCGGGTGAAAACGCCCCGGCGAGTCCAGAACTCCTGGCCCGGAAAACCGTGGATGGTGTGTAGCACGGGAAATCCCATTTTCAGCGCCGCCGCCGCGTATTCTGGCTGATGCGAGGAGATGACGTCGGGGGCCAGGGCTTCCAGCGCCGGCCGCAGCAGGCCCGGCGTGCGCAGCATGTTGGGGATGATGCGAGTTTCCCGGGCGTCCAGATTGTGCTCGATCCAGCCTGCTCGGCGGAAGGTTCCCGCGGGCGCGCCGCGCCGGTTCTGGATGAGATGCAGTTCGATGTCGGCCCGGCGGGAAAGCTCATCCCGCAGATTGGCAATAACGCTCTGGACGCCGCCCACTGGAGGCGCGTCATCGAAAGGGAATTGACCGAGGATGGCGATGCGCAGGGACATGATGACGGCGGGTCAATGTGATGGCAATAGGGTGCGATAGGCCGCGAGGGTGGCGGTTGTGACCGCGTCCAGGCGGTAGGGCGCGGCGGAGAGCCGGGCGTTTCGGGCCCAGATGGCCGCGTCCTCTTCCTGCGAGAGCAAGCGAGCCAACGCGCGGGCCAGCGCGTCCGCGTCGGCCGGCGCGACCAGCAGGCCGTTGCGCTCATGTTCGATCATCCAGGGCACGCCGCCCACCCGGGTGGCGATGACGGGGCAGCCCGCGGCCAGGGCCTCTTCGATGGCGACTGGCGCGGTTTCTTGCCGCGCGGGCAGCACCACTCCCACGGCGTTGGCATATTCTCTCAGCAACGCGTCTCTATTCAGATTGCCCAGAAAATGCACGCGATCATCGATGCCCGCGGCCGCGGCCATTGTCCGACATGCCGCTGCGAAATCGGGATTGGAGGTGTTCTCTCCGGCGATGCGGAGCGTAGCCTGCGGAAAGTCTCGCGCTATGGCGGCAAAGGCCCGGATGAGAATGTCGACGCCCTTGCGCGGGATGACCCGGGCGGGCGTGAAGAGACGTCCGGGCTGCGGCTGGGGCCGAATGTCGAAAAAGGCGTCGGCCACCGGATTGGGAATGTCGATCCATTGCAGGTGCGGATAATCGGCAAAGGCCTGACGGATGTAGGGGCTGATGGCGATGACGCGCCGGGCGCGGCCCAACACTTTTTTTTCCAGACGGGCGTCATATTGCCAGGCCAGACGATCTTTCCATCCCAAGGGGCCGCTGCGCTTGGCCTCCTCATATACGACGCCGTGGGCCGTGAGGATGACGGGCCAGAAGCCATCCTGGGCCGCGGCCGCGTAGTAGCCGGTGCCGTGGGCGTGGATGATGGTGGGGCGAAAGTCGTGGGCTGTCGCCATCAGCTTGCGCCGGATGGTGCGATGTCCTCTGGCCCGGGGCAGCCGGGGGATTCCCAGCCGGTAGATGGTGACGCGCCCATCCTGCTCCACCTGATCCGCCGCACCGGGCGACGCAGACGCCACAGCCACGACGTGCGCATCGTCGCGGGCCAGCGCCCGGGCCAGTGCAGCGACAACTGCCATGACGCCGCCGGTCACGCGCCCATCCTGTCGGGGATAGGGGCCAAAGAGGAGGATGCGCATGGGGACGTTCACTCCTGGCGAGACGCCGCGCCCGCACCGCGCTCGATCAGTTCCAGGGCGAAGGCCAGAAGCAGGGCCAGCAACAGACTGGCGAGTATGCCGATGAGAAGGATTTGCGGCGTGTGTTTGGGCTCTGGCGCGTGGGGCTGCCGGGCGGGCGAGACGACTTCGAGATAGCCCTGGCCGCCCTGATCCACCTTCAGCCGGGCCTCGTTGGTTTTATCCACCAGAAAATCGAATGAACCTTGCTGCACCCTGACGTTGTTCTGCAGCTCGGCGTATTGATCTTGCAAACCCATGAGGAAGGTGATCTGCTGTTCCCGCTCATCCAGAATGCGGTCATAATCCTTGATCGCGGCCTCGTGGCCCGCGGCGATGACCTGCTGCTCCTGCGCTTTCGCTTCCAGCTTATTGGCTGCGTCCAGCAGTTGGGTGATCTTGGTGCGGGTGGCGGCCGCGTCGGCTGGCGAGATGTAGACCGCAGCGCTGCTCGTCGCATCGGTGGCGGTGATGGGTTGGGTGTTGGTCACGGTCGCTGTGCCGGTGATGGGCGTTGTCTCGCCCAGATCGCGAGTCTGGCCCGCATCGAGCTCCGATTGCAGGGTTGCGGCCTTGCTTCGGCTCTCCTCCGCCTGCTGCCGGTAGCTTTCCGCCAGCGCATGCGTCCTGGCGGCCTCGGTGCGCAATTGGTCTCGGTCTGCGGTAAGCCGACGCAGGAAGTCCTGTTCCGCGGAGATTTCATCGGGCAGGGTGCTAACCTCGTGCTCCAACTGGAATTTTTGCAGGGCCTGACGGGCTTCGGCCAGAGCCTTGTCCTGCTCTTTCACCTGCTGGTTCAGGAAGTTGAGGGTGTTTTGCGCAGGAGCGATCTTGATGGCGCGGAATGCCTCGATGGCGTTTTGGGTGTGGACGGTGACGACTTCTTTCGCCAGCTCGGGCGATGGCATTCGCGCGGATACGGTGATGAATTCGGTGACGTGTTGGGTGTCGATGCGGCTGATGAGCTCTTCGGCCGACATGTCCAGATTCAGATCGGCAATGGTTTTCCAAGCCACCCCAGGGGAGCGGATGACGTCGTAAAAGTCGTCATGGACCGATTGCAGCTGCTGTTCGGTGGTGAGGATGGGCGTGCGGGAGAAGAGGGAGACGAGAAGCGTATCGCCCGGCAGAACTTGCAGCCGCTCGGTGGCGATGTATTCGGGCTGGCTGACGAAGCTGATGACGAGAATTGCGGCCGCGGTCACAGCCGGTAGCAGGATGAAGAGCCACCAGCGTTTTTTGATGATGTCGATGTAGTCGGAAAATGTTTTTTCGGGGGTGTTGTTCATGGCAAGGGGTGGGGCTGGATGTTGTTTGGGGCGTTTGGTTTTGGTGAGCGTCAGAAAGTCGCCTCATCGAGAAATCCCTGGATGATGCAGGAGAGGGTGGCGACTCGCTGATCCCAGGTGTTCTGGCGGGCTGTCATCCGGCGCTGTTCTATCGCCTGTAGATCGGTTTCTTCCAGGGCCCGTTGGATGGCCCGGATGAAGGCCTCTACATTATCTTCGATAGCCAATACATCGCGAAAATTCTGTACGGCAGGAATGCCTGTGCTGACGATGGGACGCCCTGTCGCCAGGTATTCGTACAGCTTCAGGGGGTTGATGTTTTCGGTCCATGACGTATGCGCGTAGGGCATGAGCAGGACGTCGCAGGCGTGCATGTAGCCGGGCAGGTCGGTCACGCGCTTGCGTCCCAGAAAGTGGACGTTGGGAAGCGCTTGCAGGTCGGTCAGGGCTTTTGGCTCTTTGAACAGGATGGGGCCTGTCAGCAGGAGCTGCCAGCGGGGGCGCTGGCGGGCAATGGCGTAGAGCAGGTCGATGTCCAACTTTTCGTTGATGGCTCCCACGTAGCCGATGCGCGGGCCGGGAATGGCGACGGCATCATCGGGCAGGTGCGCGGGGCGAGCGGCGAAGTGTTCGTAATCGACGCCGTTGGGCACGAAGAAGATGTTTTCGTTGTATGGGCGCTTGCGGGTCAGCAGGGTGTGAGAGCTGACGAAGACCAGATCGGCCCGGCGCAGGATCGCCCGTTCCATGTGCTGGATGCGTTGTTGCTGCGCTGCCGCCTGCTGTCCTCGCGGCAACGCATAGGCGGCGTATTCGTCCACCGCATGGTAGATGAGAAGCTTTTCGTCCAGCTGCCCGATCATCTCGCCCAGATCGTAGCGAAAGATCCAGAGGATGGGGTTGGCCATATTCAGGCGGGCCAGGATGCGGCGCAGATGTCGTTTGCGCAGGGCGAAGGTGAGGTTGCTGAGAGGCGATTTGCCCGAGATCGGATAGCGGTTGGGGCTGCGATAGACCCACAGATTGGGCATGGGCGAGTAGAAGGTGCTGTGTAGCAGCGCCCGCGGGCCCTGTTGCACGACGGGACGCAGATAGGGCGTGGGCTCGATGAAGAGCACTTTGTTGCGTCGGGCCAGCCGCGTCATAATCTGGTGGCGGTTGCGCCACAGATGACGCCAGCTGGGGTCGGGCGAAAAGCAGACGATGTTCTGGCCGGAGAGCATCTCGGTCAACCTGATTGCAATTGATGGTAGATTCGGGCGTGTTGGGCGCCGATGGCGGTCCAGTCTCGGGCTTGGGCGAAGGTCCGGGCCGCCGCGCCCATGGCTGCAATGTCTGCGGAGCGGGCGGCGGCCAGCGCATTGGCCAGATCCGCTTCGCGGGGATGAAAGAGCAGGCCTCTCTCGTGATCGCCCGTCAGTTCGGGAAAGGGTCCGATGGCCGGAGCGATGATGGATTTGCCAAAGGAGAAGGCCAGCAGGGCCGCGCCCGAGGTGGTGGCGTCGCGATAGGGCAGCACGCACAGATCCGACGCGTTACAATAGAGCTGGATCTCTTCGCCCGGGATGTAGCGGGGAATCACCCGGATGTTGGGATGTTCTCCCGCCAATTGCTGTAGATGCGCCGCATAATCCGCGTCGTTGATCTGTCCGGCCAGAAGCAGGGAGGCGTCGGGGGCGTCATTTTCGAGAAATGCTCTGATCAGCGCGTCCAGCCCTTTGTACGGGCGCATTTGTCCCAGGCAGAGATAGACGAAGTGGTTTTGGGGAAGGCCGAGTCGGACCCGGGCCTCCTCTCGATTGATCTCGTTGGGATAAACGCCGATGTAATTGCCATGGGGGATGACGAAGACCGCTTTTTCGCGACCATACTGCTGACGCACCTGTCCGGCGGCAAAGCGATTGTGTACATGGATGACGTCCGCATGCTCGAAAATCCACCGATTGGCGAGATCGTTGAGATCCGCGTGCCGGCCTTCGTGCTGGTTGAGATTGTGAACGGTGTAAACGATGCTGCGACCGCGGCGCTGTATGTGGGCGAGCCGTCTCAGCAGGGCGTTCAGATTTCGCTCAGCCTGCTCATGGCTGATCTGGCCATACGCGTACTGGAGTTCGAGCCAATGCAGATGTAAGATGCGCCAGCGGGGGAATAGCAGGACGTCCGGCCAGGTGAGGGTGCGGCGTTGCTGGGGGTGCATGGCCGCGTCGGCCTGGCTGACTCCGCGCGCCAGTAACTCGACATAAGGATTGAGGCGGACGCGGGAGAGATAGAGGACGTGCATGGCGTTACAGGTGGGCTGCCAGACGGCGGGTGGGCCCAAAGCGGTTCAGGGCGCTGATGGAGAGCTGGCGGAACAGCCCGTCCGCCCACCACATGATGCCAACATACAGCGTGACCATGACGATGCTGGCGCTGAGCAGGGGGAATAGGCGATGAGGGGAGGGCGCGAGGGGCAGAATCAGCCAGGCGACGCCCGCCGCAAAGAAAGCGGCCAGGGTGGCCGGCCCTAGCGCTCGCACGTAGGTGATATAGCTGCCGCCGATAAGGCGTTTCGTCATCCAGGCGGCGATGCCGAAATCGACCATGGCCACGCCCGCGCTGAGGATGCTGACTCCTACGATGCCCTTCCACAGGATGGCGGGATAGAGGAGCGCGGCCATGGTGATGAGTCGCCACAGGGCCAGCGCGCTGAGCCATTGCGGCTTGCCCATAGCTTTCAGAATCGGGCCCATGTTGGCGGCGATGGATCGTATGAATCCATATAGGGTAAGCCATTGCATGGCGAGAATTGCATCGTCCCAGCGCCCAAGATAGTAGTTGTGGACGAAGTTCGGGCCCAGGATCACGGTCGCCACCGAAAGGGGGATGGCGATCAGGCCCACCGCGTGGATGGTTTGAAAAAAGATGTTCCGAATCCGGGCCTGCTCTTTCTGTATTTGGCTGAAGGCCGGAAACATGACGTTGCTGATGAGTTTGGTGATGTGCGTGGCCGGCAGGTTGCTCAGCCGGTAGGCCAGGGTGTAAAAACCTAGCGATTCAGCTCCCAGCACCCGCCCGATCATGGCGTCGTCGATGTTGGTGATGCCAAAGATGAGCACGCGGCTGCTGACCAGATGTTTGCCATAGTCCAGCATTTCTCGCCACACCCGACGCTCGAAGCGCAGGCGCGGCCGCCAGGAGCTGAAAAACCATACCAGGGTGTTGCGCAAAATGCTGTCGGTGAGATATCCCCCCACCAAAGACCATACGCCAAAGCCATTGAGGGCCATGGTGATGGCGACGATGCTGTTGCCCACGCCTGCGATGATCTCTGGGATGGCTTTGTTGCGGAAGTCGAGTTTCTTCGCCATCAGGGTGTAGGGCACCTGTCCGATGGCGTTGATGAGCATGGTCAGGGCCAACACCCGCAGGATCGCAGCCAGTCCCTCGGTGTCGCTGAAGAATCGCTCGATCCACGGGGCGGAGATGAAGACGATGGCGTAGATGACCACGCTGGCCGCGGCCAGGCTGATGTAGGCCACGTCCGCGGCAATGCTATCCTCTTCGTCATCCTGGCGGTAGACCAGCGCCCCGGTGATGCCCAGCTCGCGCAGAAAGTCGAAGGCGTTGATGGCCAGCCACGCCAGGCCCACCAGCCCGAAGTCGCTGGGCTCCAGCACTCGCGCCAGCACCAGCGAGACGGTGATGAATGCCAGTAGTTTGACGATGAGGGTGGAAAGTCCCACCCACGCGGCGCTGGTCGTGACTTGTTTGCGAAAGGTCATGGGCTTTGTTTCCTGCCGATGACGATGAGGTCGCGGGCCAGCAGGGTGGGCCAGCGACGCGCCATTTTCTCATACCGGGGCCGCACCCAGGGATGACGAATCCAGGTCGGATAAAGCCCCCGCACCCAGGTGGAGGGCGAGCCATCGACGTGTTCGATGACGATATGCCTCTCCCCCAGCCATTGGCGAATCTCGGTCAGGGTGAAGAAGCGCAGATGGGTGAAATCGGTGGGACTGGCGGGGATGTAGGGGAATTTACCCCGCATCAGCAGCCAACGGTGTTTCCAGTGTCCGATGTTGGGCAGGCAGAGGATGAAGACGCCGCCCGGTTTGAGGATGCGCGCGAGTTCGTCGAAGGAGCGGGCGGGATCGAAGTGGTGTTCGATGGCGGAATCGGAGACCACGACATCGAAGCTGGCGTCGGGCCAGGGGATGTCTTCTTCTGCGATGTAGAGCTGGCTGGCGTTTAGACCTTTGGCCCGGGCCCGCTGGCTCGCTTCGCGAGTGAGATCGGTCATCACCACTTCCGCCTTCCGTTCTTTCACCATCCGCTCGGCCAACATGCCCGGTCCCCCATCTAGCTGAAAGACCCGCTGTCCTGGCTGCACATAGGGCAGCATCAGGTCCAATCGACTGTGATCGACTTTGTCATCTTTTGCGGCCCAATAGGCCTCGTACCAGGCGACTAAATCCATGATTAGTACCTTGCCAGTGAGATTTTAGCCCACAAAGCAATAAGTTATCCAGAGAACCCCGGAGAGAGTGGAGAGCGCCACAGAGGGGTTTGGGAGTTTCTCTGGGTTCCTCTGGGAAATTCGGCGTTTCTGTTGGTGTCGGCTTGTCCGGGTTAGCGGGTGATGATGGGCAGATAGAGGAGTGGGTCGTGTCCGAAATCGAAGGTGACGTTGTTGCCGTTGTTAATGGTGAAATAGACGTTGCCAGAAGGTCGCGCGGGGCCATAGCCGCCAGGAGGCGGGGCTTCTTGCAGCATGTAGGAGCCGGACGCGAGTTGGTCGAAGCGATAAGCGCCATCCGCGCCGGTGGTTTGCTGGACCAGGACCGCGCCGTTTTGCTTGAGGGTGAGGATGGCTCCGGCCAGGGGGCGTTCTCCCGCATCATGTTGTTTGTTGCGGTTGGCGTCTTCGTAGACGATGCCGCTGGCAACGCCCAGGGTGGGGGTGGGCGTGGGGGGGATGGGCTCGTAGATGATTTTGAGCTTGGGCCGCTGGTTTTGATTCCAATGTTCGGAGGATTGGAAGGTGCGGGCGGTGTTGTTGCTGGCCTGGGTGACGTTCAGCAGCAGGCCGTGGTTGCTGTTGGGGTCAGCCACCCACGCCCGTACGCTTTCCAGGATGCTGGTGCTGACGTAGCGGGGAGCGCTGCCTGCCACTGTCATGTTGGCCACGGGGGTTGCGTCGAAATCGCCGCCCGGATGGGTCCAGGGCTGGCCACTGGCGGCCTGGTTGTAGGTGCTCTCCCCCTCTTTCCAGCCACGGGTGAGGGGATGGAGTGCGATGCTCATGTCCGTGCCGTCCGCGTTGTCGTAGAGATAGAGATCGGCGGCGGTGATGCGGATGTTGTCGGGCAGCAGGTTCGCGAGATCGAAGCGGATGAGGCCGCGTTGCACGCCGCCGGGCCGTAGCCGCAAGATCCCTGCGCTGCCATAGTTGGCGTCGAGGTGCCATTTGTCGATCCAGGTGTCCTGCACGCCGTCATAGCCATTCTTGCCTCGCTGCAAGATCAGTTCCACAGGCATGTTGCCCCGGTTGGGGAAGATCTCCAGTTGGGTGTGGCCTTTGGGAGCGCTTACGGTCAGTTGTCCATCCAGGGGCGTAAGCGCCTGAATGCTGGAGCCCAGGCTGTCATTGGTCTGGGAGATGACATAACTTACCCGGTCGTCAAAGCCCATCTCGGCCAGATCGAATCCCAGATCCACCTGAGCGCTATCATCGACGGTGGCGAGGATGCGTTCGTTGGCCGCGTCCGCGTTCACGTCCACTTTGGTGAAGGAGCGCCAGGCGCTCTTGTGGGCGTTGATGGTCAGCCAATAGTAGGATTTGGATTCGTCGGTGCGTATGCTGAGGCTGGTGGGATGGGCGTTCAGTGTGTAATCCTTCATGAAGTTCACGGCCCATGCACCGCCTACGGGCGGCGTTTGCGAGGGACGGTGTCCGCCCTCGTACCAGCGCAGCTCCGCCCGCACCGGATGGGCTGCCTCGATGGCGTCGTAGAAATCCTGGGCGTGATGGGGCGGCACCACCGTATCGGAGATGCCATGTACGATGGCGATGGGCGTGTTTTTCAGGTTGGAGGCCAGTTCTTTGGGGCTGCGACGGTCGTATTCGAAGGGGACTTCGGATGGCGTGCCGCCGGTTTCGGTGATGATCTGGGATTGGCGGTACTCGCTCACTTCGTAGAACCAGTCGCGCAGATCGGTGATGGCCATGTGTGTGACCGCGGCGGCGAAGACATCGGGATATTTGGCGGCCATTTCTCCTGCCATCATGCCTCCCATGCTGAATCCGCCCACATAGATCCGGTCAGGATCGATGCGGTAGTGGGATTGCATGTAGGACACCAGTTTGATGGCGTCGTGTTGGCTGCGCAACGAGGCCAACGGCTGTCCCCCCGCCCCCAACGCGTTCTCTCCCAGTTGCTGTGGCGAAGCCACAATCCAACCCTGCTCCAGGGCTGCGGGCGTGTAATCGGTGAAGAATGCCTCGACGGGCGTCCCCCGCCAGCCGTGAAAGAGGATCAGCAGCGGACGTTCCTGGGCGTTGTAGTCGTAGGGCAGCAACAGCTCCGCATCGACGTTCACGCCATATTCGCCCGGGAAGATGATGCTTTCGAAGCTTCCGCCCTGAATATCATGTCCTTTCACCCGAATGGCGACGTAGTTCGCTCCCCAGTTGTCGGTGGTGTTGGCCGCTGTCAGCGTGACGATGTTGACGCCCGGATTGATGGGGACGACATTCAGATCGAGGGGGTATTCGATGATGTCGGATGGGCTGGTGTTGGCGCAGATGTGTTGGTTGTCGGGCGGCGGCGCGTAGCCGGTGTCGATCCCGTTGATGCTGATGGGGTGCCGGGCGGCGTCGCCAGCCCGCACATTGGAGCTGCGCAACAAGAGCGTCGCTTCCTCGATGACGCCGGTGTAGGGAATGGTGATGGCGATGTTGGCGGTTTGATACCAGTTTTGAACCGGGTCTTCTTCCGATTGCTGCCAGAGGAGGGCGTAGCAAGTTGTGTCCTCGTAGGAAAGCACCTCGATGAGATCGCCTTGTTCTGGTCCCTGTGCGGCTGCGGGGCCGATGAGCAAAAACGATAGGCTCAGAAGCAACAGGGCCAGGATGAGGCTGGCGATGAATGCAAGGCGAATCGTTGTGTTTTCGATGATGGGGGGGCGGCGATGGTTGAAGATGCCAGCTTTCATAGGCTTGCTCGGGGCAGGGAGAAGGTGTTTGGAAAAGACTGATTATTATACCTTTCGGCGCGGGACGGCGCAAAAACAAGAGGGCAAAGCATCTTCTGAGATGATGACGCTTTGCCCTGAGTGCGAGGATGGTGCGCTCTTTTTATGACGCTGGATGTGTGAGCATGGGCAGATAGACTTTCTGTGGGTAGGGATCGAAATTGCCAAATGCTATCTCGAGCGATGTGTCTGGACTCAGGATGATGGCGTATTCTGTGGCTGTGGTGGCGATGAATCCGGGAGGAGGCGTCTCGCGGACCACGTAGCGGGCGGGCGCTGTGAGATCGAATTGAGCATAACCGTCGACGCCCGTGGCCAGCCGGGTGATCTCGTTTTGTCCTGTGTCGTCGAAGATGATGATGGTGGCTCCTGCCAGGGGCGGCTCGTCCACGTCCTTGCCCGCGTCTTTGTCGAGATCATGCCACACGAGCGCTTTGAGGCGTCCTGTGGGGAGTGGCGTGGGGGTAGGGGTGGGCGTGGGCGTGGCGGTGGGGGTTGAGGTGGGCGTGGGCGTGGCGGTGGGCGTGGCGGTGGGGGTGGCGTTCCGATAGGCCGGGAAGTCTTGTTTGGTAATAGATTGTCCGGGATTGAGGACGACGTAGCGGCTCGCCAGGATCATCGCCCATCCGGCCGGGGGCGTCACGACGATGCTGTAAGTGTCGGGTGTGATGCTGGTGAAGGCGTATGAGCCGTCATTGGCGCTGACGGTTTGGGCGACGGGATTCGAGAGATCGTTGGTTTTGTACAGCTTGATGAGCGCGCCCGGCAGCCCCGGTTCATCAGGATCTTTGGTGTAATCGCCATTGCGGTTTTCGAAGATGTAGCCCGAGATGCTGTTTCCGGCGCCTGGCGTGGCGGTGGGGGTGACGGTGGGCGTAGGCGTGTTGACGGTGGGCGTGGGAGTGGCCTGCGGGATGTCGTTCAGCCGTTGCACGTCCACATGATGGATGTATTCATCGCCGTCCATGCCGCCCGCGTCGTTGCGGCTGTCGATGTAAAAGTCGTTGTCGCCTGGCAGCCGGTTGCCGAAATAGCCGTCCTCGATGTAGAACGTGGCGACCTTCCAGCGATTGGTGTTGCTTTTCTGGACATAAGTGGGTTTGGGATCAGGCAGGACCCCGGCGCCGGGCAGTCCGTCATCGACGGCAAGGCCCGACCGCACATCCCAATCTCGTAGCGCATAGAGCGTGGCGGCTTTCTCTCCTCCGACCGCATCATACATCAACCGCCAGCCATCGTTGCCATGATCCAGATAGGTGACAGTGATGCGGATTTCGTGCGGTTTGTTGATATTGGTCGGCGGTGAAAGATAGTGGTCATCCGCATCGAAGAAGAAGCCGTAGTTGCCGCTGGCCTGATCGCTGCGCCGGGCCGTCCAGCCGGGGTCCGCTTCGATTTGCACCTCGACAGCGTTCTGCTTGACTGATTCGATATGATAAAGCCCGGCGCTGTTCAGGATGGAGCTGTATGGGTGATCGTTGTAATGCGCAGGCTGCCCGTTGGAGCCGTCCCAGCCTATGCGATGGTCGCTTGCCTGAAAGCGAGGATCGTCGGTGATGGGAATGGTGACGCCATGGGGCGCGGCGTGATCCTGGATCAGAAAGTATTCGAAGTTGTTGACGGGGGGCCAATAGTTCGCCCTCATGGCATCGGCAGCGTAGGGCAGATAGATGGGGTCTCGGTGTTCCCGCATCCGAGACCAGATGCTGGGCGGTGGAGTCTGACCCGGGTAATATCCTTTGCCGATGTAGCGGCTGGTCCATTCGGCGATGGTTCGATTGACGGGCGTATCCAATGCCGACCAGAAGCTGGACAGACGGATGAAGTCGGGTTTTATATCCAATGCCCGCGCCATCGACCAATAGAATTCATTTTCCGAACCCATCATGTAGGCGTAACTCTCGAGTCCGATGGGGATGGTGTCATGATAGAGACGGACCTGATCGTACATGCCTGCGCAATTGCCGCTGGCGCAGGCCTCGGTAAAGTCGAAATCGGAGGTGATGGCATTGACCGAGAGCCCCACGTCTTTGCTGTTGGCATAAGCCGCGATGTCGCGGCGTTCCGATGTCGAGCGGTAAAATGGGGCGTTTTGCACCAACAGAGGGATCTGGGGCTTGCTGGCGCCCGCGGCAAAGGCGTCGCGATAGACATCGATGACATGCTCCTCGAACGCCACCCAGTCGCTAACGTTGATGACCCTCAAAAGGGAGTCATCGTCTCGGTTGTCGACCGGGATGTTTTCCCCATCCTTGCCCGTTCCTAGGGCCACCCAGGCCACCCGGTCCTTGTAGGGACTGTTGAGCAGATGGGCCGCCATTGCCTGGACAAAGACTTGATATTGCTGCTGATAATAGCTGTCGGTGTATTTGGGGAGTTGCCAGGGATCTCGGATGCCGTCTCCATCACAGTCGCGTGCGTCCGGCTCATCTGCGATGACGACAGGATCGTCAGAAGTGCCCGCCACGCCATCGGGACCCCAACGCACGAAAAAGGGCGTTTGAGCGTATCCCTGGTTGAATTCGCTGCGACATGGATAGTGTTGGGCTGCCCGTCCATTGTAAGTTGTGATGGCAATGCCGACCGATTGATAGCCGGCGCGAACGGCGGCCTCGATGTACTCGTCGATTTTGTCGAATCGGTAAAGATTTCGATCTGGATTCAGGCTCTCCCAGCTCCAGAACTGGAACGCGCCCACGGCGCTGTAATCGGACGCCGGAGCCATATCCCATCGGCTACTGACAATGTAGAAGCCTGTGGGAATCGAGGAGGGAGCAATCTCGATGGCGTGGGGGCCCGGAGCGGGCGGCGCAGAAAGGGCCTGTTCGGCCAACGGGAGGCTCAATCCCATCAGCAGAAAGAGCATGCTCAGAGAGAGAATGAGTTTATGTTTTGTCATGGCAGATATGTCTTCTATGGTTGAGATGGCGGGCGCTCCGATGGTGACGCCCTTCCGCCACTTCGGCGTTTGGGAGGCGGATCGCGCAGGCAATGAAAAGTTAAGACGGGGGCTCACCGAAACAGTCTCCCCTGGTGTTCGTTCGGCCACCTCTGCTCCGGAATGAGCCCCCGTCTGATGCACACATTTTAGCAGAGGATAATGAAATGGAGATGAATATGCAGATTTTTGTTAGTGAAAGTTTTGTAATATCCTCTTTTGCGGTTACTACTAAGGTAGCCTGGCTAGAAACCACGAAGACACGAAGCCACAAAGGCACGAAGAAAAGAAAAAGCTTTGAAATTCTTGGTGTTCTTAGTGTCTTAGTGCCTTTGTGGTGATTGAAGTCGGGTACGTTAGTAGTTACCTTTTGCGGCGCTTTCTGCTCTGACGCCACCCCTACGTCGGCGCAGCGCCCCGGACGTATGAGGGTAATTCGATGTGAACCAAATCTGCAAAGCGCGCGCCAACGTCCGCCTTACCCCAGGCGCGGCGAAGCAGTCGGCGCATGTCTTTTTCATTGCCCGAGAGGGGACGCACATCAGGCGTCAGGATCTGTGGCGGCCGTCATCCGTTCTTGGCGTCGCTCCGCGTCCGTTCGATTGCCGACTCAATCTCCGGCCAGCATCTTCAGCCAGAGCCGCCAGTTTTCTGGCTGTTCCTCTGGATTTTGTGACGCCGCGGGGGGCTCTCCTCGGGTTTTTGAGCGCGTCGTCCCCATCGTTTTGCTGCTGCCCACGGTGACAAAGACCTCATCGCCTTTGCGCACCCAATTCATATTGCCTTTGGCGAAATTATCGACCGTGGCCGGAGAAAGGCTTTCATCGAATGCGCGATTGATGGATGCCTGTTGGGCGTCCACTGCCGAAATGTTCGCTTCCATCCTGACCAACTCGGCTTGCAATTCCCGATAGCGCAACACATTTTGTCCATATTTGAGGGCAAAGTAGGCCAACGCAACAATGCTGATGGTGATAATCGCCTGTCGCGCGGTCAGTCGCTGTTTGGGGGAAGAAGTTTGTCGCGCCATTTTTGAAAACAACCGGTGGACTTGCACCAACTATGTTTTTACATTTTACCCGAATCTTCGTTGGGCCGCAAACGAAAGAAAGGAAGGGGGTGCGTTTCAAAATGGGGGCGCTTTTTTGCGTTCCTGGCCGACTCAAGTCGGGCGCTTCAGGCCTGCGGCCAGCGGACGGCCTCCGCGGTCCAGGTCGCCGCAGGGCGACCGTTGGCGCGAAGCG
>Ga0256914_1001603_pt1 | contig 20010 bp, 18 predicted proteins | sample HulkmetaG_FD_191571 | JGI IMG/M metagenome (GOLD analysis project Ga0256914, IMG submission 191571) | Hydrothermal chimney microbial communities from Main Endeavour vent field at the Juan de Fuca Ridge, Pacific Ocean - Hulk | ecosystem: Environmental > Aquatic > Marine > Hydrothermal vents ... | reverse complement strand
ATTTAACATACCTGAGGGGAAGATATACGGTGAGGTTGAGATAAGATCAGATAGGGAGATGTCTATATCAATAGATACTGGAGATCTTAACATTAAACATTCTAATGTAAAGTACCTTTCTTACACAAAGATAAAGCCTGATAAACCTATAGTGATAAGATATACAGGAACATTTAAAGGGTTTGATACAAACAATATGGTTTCAAAACACGGTATATATCTAACGGGCGTATGGTATCCGAAAATAGATAAACTGGCTGTTTACAGATTTAAAGCCAAGATACCAGAATCTTTTGTACCTATTGGCGAGGCTGAAGATATAATTGAAGAGACAGTTGAAGAAGGAAAAAAGAATGTTAGATTTAAATTCCCATATCCTCTTGAACATCTTCATTTTATAGCAACAGATAAATTTAAAGTAAAGAGTAAAAAGATAAGAGAAGATCTAACGGTTTATACTTACTTTTTTGAAATGGATTATAAATATTCAGATACATATCTTAAGAAAGCTGAAGAGTACATAAAGTATTATGAGAAGAAGATAGGAAAATTTCCTTACAAAAGATTTAGTATTGTAGAAAATATCCTTCCGACAGGTTTTTCTATGCCAACATTTACACTAATAGGCATGCAGATAATAAAGTATCCATTTGTTCTAAAAAGTTCTCTTGGTCACGAGATTTTACACCAATGGTTTGGATGTTCAGTTTATGTTAAAGATGAAGATGGAAACTGGGCTGAAGGTCTGACAACATATCTCTCTGATCATTACTTTGCAGATGATAGAAAGCTGTATAGGAAAAGGCTTTTAACTAAGTATATGGCTTATGTTAACGAAGATAATGATTTTCCATTGAGGCTTTTTGTTTACAAAAAGGATGATATATCTGAAGCTGTTGGATATGGAAAGACAGCTATGATTTTTCATATGCTGAAAAAAGATGTTGGTGAGGAAAAATTTTTCAGATCTATAGCAAATTTTTATAAAAAACACAGGTTTAAAAAAGCATCTTGGAAAGATATAAAGAAAAGTTTTGAATTGGAAACAGGTCTGGATCTTGGTTTATTTTTCCATCAATGGATAGAGAAAAAAGGGATACCTGATATCAAGATAAAGAAAATATCTGTAAAGGTTGATGATGGAAGATTCAGAATAAAAGGAGAGATTTTACAGAATAAGGATTTTGTTTTTAGGATACCTATTAAGATAGTCACATATACAGGCTATATAGAAAAAACTCTCGAGATTCAGGGTAAAAAGACAGTTTTCAATTATGTAATTGATGATGAGCCTTTGAGTATTATTATTGACGAAAACTACGATACATTCAGGAAATTATCCTCAGATGAGATAGTTCCAATGATATATTTTTTACTTGGAGATAAAAATCCTGTTGTTTTTATAGATCCTGATACACAGGATAAGTACAGACCAGTAATTGATTTTTATAAAGATAAGAGGATATACAGACCTGAAGATTTTGAATACAGCATTATAAAGGATAGGAATACTGTTATATTTGATAGGGGAAACCCTGTGATAAAAAAGATAATTGGAAATGTTTCCTTAGAAGATAAAGGTTTATCAATAACATCCATTAAAAATCCTTTCTCTGAAGACAAGTTTATATTTGTTATTCATGGAGATAGTAAAGAGTCTGTCAAGAAAGGTATCAAAAGGATAAAACATTATGGAGGCTACTCCTTTGTTAGAATAGGCAGTTACCACAGAATTGAGAAAAAGATTTATAAAGCTCAAGACGGAATACTTTACAGAATAAGAACTCCAGCAAAGATAATAACACCACACGGTATAACAGATATGAAAAGCATGATAGATGAGATAAAAGATAAAAGAATAGTATATATTGGTGAAAAACATACAAGCTTCTCACATCATGCGATCCAGTACAGTATTATAAAAGCTCTTTACGAATACAATACAGATATAGCTATAGGTATGGAGATGTTCCAGAGACCTTTTCAGAAATATCTTGATATGTATATAAATGGAGATATAGACGAAAAAGATTTTCTAAAAAAGACAGAGTACTTTAAAAGGTGGAAATATGATTACAATTATTACAAACCGATACTAAGGTTTGCACGAAAACATAGAATTCCTGTTCTTGCCCTTAATATGGAAGCAGAGATAATAGATAGGGTTTCTGAGAATGGCATAGACGGTCTTACTCCTGAAGAAAAAGAAAAACTTCCTAAAAGTATGGATTTTTCGAATGAAAAGTACAGAAAGTATCTTAAGGTAATATTTCAGATGCACAAGGAGAGAAAAAAAGATAAAAAATTTATAAATTTCTACCAGTCTCAGCTCATATGGGATGAAACAATGGCACAGACCGCAGCTGAATTTATTAAAAATAATCCTGAAAAAAAACTGATAATACTCGCTGGAAATGGTCATTTAAGATACGGTTATGGGATACCTGACAGACTGTACAGAAGAACGGGAGAATCTTACGTTATTATTCTAAATGATGAAGATATAGATAAGGGTATAGCTGATTATCTTGTTTATACCCAGTTTCTTGCAGGAGTTAAAGCTAAAAAGATAGGTGTTTATATAGATATAACAGATAAAGGTCTTAAGGTTGACGATGTTGTTAAAGAATCTCCAGCAGAAAAGGCAGGTATTAAAAAAGGGGATATTATTGTTGAGTTTAATGGTAAGAGAATAAAAACCCTTGAAGATCTGAGAATAGAACTTGTTTATCCAGATAAAGAGAATGAGATTGTTGTTCTGAGAAATGGTAAAAAATTAAAGTTGAAAATCCTGTTTGAGGATGAACAGAATCACCATCAGTAGGCTTTTGATATAATTAAGATTAAAAAATATCTGAGGAGAGAGTAATGATAAAGAGATACACCCTTGAGAGAATGGGAAAAGTATGGAGTGAACAGAATAAATTCCAGAAATGGCTTGATGTTGAGGTAGCTATATGTAAAGCGTGGAACAAACTTGGAAAGATACCTGATGAAGCTCTAAAGGAGATAGAAGAGAAAACTTATATTGATGAAGCTGTTGTAAATAGGATTCATGAGCTTGATAAAATATACAACCATGATGTTTTGGCTTTTGTAACTGCAGTTGCCGAACAGGTTGGTGAGAACGGGAGGTATATACATCTTGGCGTAACATCCTCTGATGTTATAGATACGGCACTTGGATTGTTGATGAGAGAGGCTATTGATATTCTAATTGAAGATATAGATCAGCTTTTACCTGTCCTTAAAGAGAAAGCTTTTAAGTACAAGGATACTGTTATGATGGGGAGAACCCATGGTGTTCATGCTGAACCAATGGTCTTTGGGCTGAAATTTGCCCTCTGGTACGAAGAGATGAAAAGAAATAAAGAAAGACTTATTAAGGCAAAGGAAACGGTTTCTGTAGGAGCTATATCTGGTGCTGTTGGAACCTACTCTAACATTCCACCTGAAGTTGAAAAATATGCACTTGAATACCTTGGTCTAAAGATTGAGCCTGTATCTAATCAGGTTGTACAGAGGGATAGACATGCCGAGTTTATGACAGCTATGGCAATAACAGCTTCCTCACTTGAAAAGATAGCCGTCGAGATAAGGCATCTTCAAAGAACGGAAGTTTTAGAAGCTCAGGAACCTTTCAAAAAGGGACAGAGAGGATCGTCTGCTATGCCTCATAAAAAAAACCCTATTACATGCGAAAGAATAACAGGTCTTGCAAGAGTTATCAGGGCAAACTCTCTTCCTGCAATGGAAAATATAGCTCTCTGGCATGAGAGAGATATATCTCATTCTTCGGTGGAAAGAGTTATTATGCCAGATTCATCCATAGCACTTGACTATATACTAAATCTTACAAAAAACGTCCTTTCAGGACTTGTGGTTTATCCTGAAAGAATGAAGAGGAATATGGATCTCTCCAAAGGTCTTTACTTTTCATCAAAAGTTCTTGTTGCACTTGTTGAGAAAGGTTTATCAAGGGATGAAGCTTATGATATAGTTCAGAGAAATGCAATGAAAGCATGGGATACAGAGGGACTTATGTTTAAAGATGCCCTTCTTTCAGATAAAGAAGTAAGATCAAAACTCTCTGAAGAGGAAATAGAAAGTATATTCAATGTGGATGAGTTTTTAAAAAATGTTCATTATATATATGAGAGGGTTTTTGGAGAGTATTGAAGGAGAAAGATTTTATAAAAGTCTTAAATATTTTAAAAATGGAGTTTCCTAAATGGGATGCTCCTGTTGTTTCTCTTATGGCTAAAAGAGGGGATAGAACCCCTTACCAGATACTTATCTCAACTATAATAAGTCTTAGAACCAAGGATCAGATAACAGCTCAAGTTTCTGAAAAGCTTTTTAAGATAGCTGACAACCCGTACGATATGTTAAAAATTCCTGATGAAAAGATAGCTGAGGCTATTTATCCTGCAGGTTTTTACAGGAATAAAGCAAAAGTGATTAAAGAGATCTCAAGAAGATTGGTAGAAGATTTTAATGGAAAAGTTCCTGATAATATTGATCAGTTATTGAAACTTAGAGGAGTGGGAAGAAAAACAGCAAATCTCGTTCTGGCTCTTGGTTTTGGTAAACCTGCTGTATGTGTTGACACGCATGTGCACAGAATATCAAACAGACTCGGATTTGTAAAAACAAAAACAGTTGAGGAGACTGAGATAAATTTAAGAAGAAAGGTTCCACAAAAATACTGGAATGATATAAATGATCTTTTTGTAGCGTTTGGTCAGACCATATGTAAGCCGGTTTCTCCTATCTGCTCAAAATGTCCTGTTTACTCATACTGTAAGAGGATTGGGGTTAAAAGATATAGATAGCTATATCTCATTTTTCATCCTGTTAAACTCTTTTATTATGTTTAAAAGCTTTCCTGTATTTTCTTTAAGAAAATCTTCGTTGTTATTTTCAATATCCATCTCTATGATTTTGTTTGAAAATAAATAGTAAAATATTCCAAAAGAAGTCAGAAAAGAGATAATAAATCTAAACATCTTCTTCTCCTTAAAGTTCCCTAAATTTATTTGTTACAGGCATTCTTCTATCTTTACCAAAAGCTCTATGGGTTATTCTTATACCTATTGGAGCCTGCCTTCTTTTATACTCGTTTCTATCAATCATTTTTACCACTTTTTCAACAGAATGTCTATCAAAACCCATTCTTATTATATCCTGAACAGGCATATCTTCTTCAACATAGAGCATTATTATCTCATCAAGTATAGGATAGGGTAAAAGCTCATCTTCATCTCTCTGATCAGGTTTGAGCTCTGCTGATGGTGGCTTATCAAGAACTCTATCAGGTATTACACAGGATATACTGTTTCTATACTGTGCAAGTTCATAAACTTTTGTTTTAAGTACGTCTTTCAATACAGCAAAACCACCAACCATATCGCCGTATAATGTTGCATATCCAACACTCATCTCAGACTTGTTGCCTGTAGCGAGAACTATCCAGCCAAACTTGTTTGACAGAGCCATAAGAAGATTACCTCTTATTCTCGCCTGTAAATTTTCTTCAGTTGTGTCTGGTTTTAAACCTTTAAATATATCCTTCAATTCCTCTTTGTATTTTTCAAAAATATCATTTATGGGAAGTGTAAATGTTTCAATACCTAAGTTTTCAGCAAGTTTAAGGGCATCTTCTATACTCTCTTTAGATGTGAACTGAGAAGGCATAAGAACTCCTTTAACATTTTCTTTTCCAAGAGCATCCACAGCTATTGTTGCTGTAAGCGAACTGTCAATACCTCCGCTGAGACCTATAACAACCTTTTCAAAACCGTTTTTATATATATAATCTCTTACACCTGTAACAAGGGCTTTATATATTTCTTCTATTTCGGGTCTATCAAGTATGGTTTTTTGTGGTATTGTTTCAAGTTTATCTTTTATCCTGTAATCCAGTTTTACCTCTTTTACTATTTCTTCCCTCCTATACATAGCTCTTAGATTTCTCAACCGATTATCTTTTAACTGCTGTCTGAATATGGCATCAAGATTAATATCACACATTATTATCTCTTCTTCAAAGGATTTACCCTTTGTAAGCACACTACCGTCAGGACCAACAATCATACTGTTTCCGTCAAAAACAAGTTCATCCTGTCCCCCAACGAGATTCACATAGGCAATAGATACAAGATTGTCTCTTGCTCTAACCTTAAGCATGTCCTCTCTGAACTTTCCTTTTCCTATATGGTATGGTGAGGCATTTATATTTATAATAAGTTCAGCACCTTCGATAGCCTGTACATTAATTGGATTTTCTGGATACCATATGTCCTCACAAATTGATAGACCTATTTTATATCCTTCAATATTAAGCAATATAATCTCATTACCTCTCTGGAAGTATCTAACCTCATCAAACACGCCGTAGTTTGGAAGGAAGTTTTTATGGTATTTCGCTAATATTTTTCCATTAAGTAAAACAGCTGCTGCATTGTATATATCTTCTATCTTATCAACAAAACCGACAATACTGATTATATTCTCACTTGCCTGGGCTACTCTGCTCAGAGCCTGCAGATTTCTGTTTATAAAACTTGGCTTTAATAGAAGATCTTCAGGTGGATATCCTGTGATAGAGAGCTCAGGAAAGGCTATTATATCGCACTCATGTAATTTTGCTTTCTTTATGGCGGATATTATCTTGTCAGTATTTCCATCTATGTCTCCAACAGTCATATTCAATTGTCCAAGAGCCAGTCTTAACTTTTTCATATTTTTACCCCATATTAATAATTGTATTAATTATTTTACACCTCAATACGAAAAGAGTTTTAAATTATAAAGATGAAGGGTTATTGAATGGGAGAAGTATTTGTAGGAAGACAGCCTATACTTAATGAAAAAAATGAGATATATGGATACGAACTTTTATTCAGGGATAGTGAAAAAAATTATGCGATTATAAAGGATAATATTGAAGCAACGGCAAGGGTTATACTGAACCTTCTTGTATATATGGATTTCCATAAGATTATAGGATCTAAAAAGGGATTTATAAATGTTAATCCTGATATGCTTGAGGGAGATTTTATAGAGCTTCTTCCTCCTAAGTACACAGTATTTGAGATATCAAATATAACAAAGATAGACGAATACCTTATATCTACATGTAAGAATCTGAAGGACAAGGGATATGAGATAGCTCTTGATGGTCTTGTTTACTGTGATCTTATATCCCCATTTTTTGACTATATAGATTATGTAAAAGTATCAATTCAGGGCAGTTATGAAGAAAATGATCTGTCAAAAACTGTTAAATTTTTAAAGAAGTTTGATCTAAAACTTATTGCGCAGAAAGTTGAAACAGAAGAGGATTTTATTGTTGCTCAGGAACTTGGCTTTGATTATTTTCAAGGATTTTACTTTGAAAAACCTGAGATCTATAAGGATAAACAGATATCATCATTTAAGCTTACATTAATAAAACTTTTAAAATTAGCGATAACGCATGAAGAATTATCAAAGATAGAGGATATATTTAAAGGAAATCCAGACCTTAGTTATAAACTTCTTAAGTTTATAAACTCACCATTTTTCTATTTAAGAAAAGATATAAAATCTATAAAGCAGGCATTGTCCCTTTTAGGGTATCATAATCTTCAAAAATGGGTTCTTCTCCAGATTTTCAGCCTTGACTGGACTGATATAAAATCAAATCCAATTCTTGAAAGAGCCGTTATAAGAGGAAGGATGCTTGAAGTTCTCGTTGAAAAAAGCACAGCTTCCAAGGACACGCAAGAGAAAGCGTTTATAACAGGTATGCTCTCTCTTATGGATACGGTTTTGGGGAAACCTATGGATGAAATCCTGTCTGAACTCAAGATAGATCAGGAGATAAAGGATGCCATTCTTTTCTGCAAAGGTGTTCTTGGAGCAATACTTAAATCTATAATCCTTTTAGAGAAAAATGAGATTAAGAAAATAAAAGCTGTTATAAAGGATACAGGTCTTGGTGTGGAGGATGTTCTTACAGCTGAGATAGAAGGAATAATATTCTATGAAAACCTTATAAATTCATACTGATCTTATCTGTTATAATATTTCAACATATCTTTTATCTGGAGTGCTTATGATCAGACTGATTCTGTTTTTTCTGCTTATTTTTTATCTTGGAAATTCAAAAGGGGAGAATATAAATCAGATATACCTGAATGAAGGGCTGACAGAAAATCAGGTTTATAATATAAAACTTTTTACAACAAGAGCTTTGAATCTTGTTTTGGATGCATACTCTTCGCTAAATAAAAAGAGGATAATCAGAAAAGAGACTTACACATATCTTGATGCTTCCCTTTTTTTTCTTAATGAGGCTCACCAGTACTCGCCCTCGTACATTATTTATAGACAGATTGAAGCCCTTGAGAAGAGAATTCAGCTTTATCCTGATGAAGATTACTCGGAAGATCTAAAAACTCTTCTAATCTATATAGAGGAAATCTCAGGTAATCTTGAGGATTATGAGTATGTAAGAAGCAAGCTTGAGGATGCTATAAAAAAAGCAGCTTTTCTTGAAAACCAGTTTGTTCTCGACAGTCTTGAGATAATAAAGGAAAAAGTAAGTATATCACTCATTGATAACCCTTTGACGGAAGCAAAGAATCTTATAAGCATCGCAAAGGATCATCTTAAGGCAAGGGAGTACAAAAAATCAAAACAGGCACTTGAACTTGCCTTAAATCCTCTGATAAACATATCGTACAGAGAAAATCTGTATATGGCTCTTGTCAAAGAATATATACACAAAGGGAAGGTTACCTACAATCTTAACAGAAGAATATCACTGAGATATTTGGAAGCTTCCCTTTATGCGGTTAACAAAGCTTTTTACGTTTCTTCAAGGGAAAATAGGGATCTTATAAAGATGCTGAGGAAAGATATAAGGCTAATATTTAAAAATTTTTATGACGAAAAAAAGACTGAAAGTATGCTAAATGATATAATAGAAAAGTTGAAAAATATAAGATAGAGAGGTTAGTGATGAAGAGGTTAACTGCTGCAGCTGTGATATCCGCTTTAATAACTGGAAATGCTCTTGCTGTTGAAGGTGAAATACTTTTCAGAGATGCTATGTTTGGGGTCGGTATAGGTGCAACAGCGGGTCTGGCAGTTTATATGATAGACAGCGAAGATCTTGGTAAAAAGATAGGAGTAGGTGTTTTACTTGGACTGATAGGTGGTGTTACTGTAGGTTTTTATGAGTCAAGTACAGCTCTTGTGGAAATAGACGGCAATAATATCAATATCGGTCTGCCTGAAATACAGATTTCAAACTTAGGTAGTCAGGGTGAAAGCTATACATACACGAAGGTAAACATTATAGAGGCTAAATTCTAAATGTTAGATGAAGACCTGATAAGAAGGATATCAAACCCTCCAAGAAAAAGTGTGAACCTTATGGTGAGGGTTGATCCTTCCAAACTTAATTTTATTTCTATGGTTGTTGATGGTCATGGCAGAATAGCACTTCCAAGAACAAGAAATGGAAAACAGGGAATTCTTGATTTTTTAACATCTCCGGACTTTGTTGATGATCTTTATTTAATACTCGATGATATCAAAAGGAATTACGATCCCACACTACAGATCGTAAAAGATTTAGGAGATAACTGGTTAGAAGCTGTAATATAAAGATTGAAAAAGTCTAAAAAGGATCTAACTTTATCAGTAATTGATATTATTTAAAGGAAACTGTTATGGCTGAAATTGCGGCAGGAGAGCTTGTTGAGGATCTGATTAAAAAAGTAGAGTATTTAGATGATCAGGATATACAGAAGATAAAAGATGCAGCTTATTATGTAATAGATAAACATGAGGGTCAGTTTAGAAAATCAGGAGAGCCTTACTACATTCATCCTATTGAGGCTGCAAAAATACTTGCGGATCTTAAGCTTGATAGAATAACAATAACAGCAGGACTTCTTCATGATGTAGTTGAGGATACAGATACGACAATTGAGGAAATAAGGAGAAGATTTGGTGATACAGTTGCAGTTATTGTTGATGGTGTTACAAAAATTGGTAAGTATAACTTTAACAGCAGGGAAGAAGCTGAAGCTGAGAATTTCAGGAAGATGCTTGTCTCAATGGCTAAAGATATAAGGGTTATTCTTGTTAAGCTTGCGGATAGACTGCACAATATAAGAACCCTCGATCCACTTCCTGAGTACAAACAGAAAAGGATAGCAAAGGAGACGCTTGATATATACGCGCCTCTTGCTGCAAGACTTGGTTTATGGAAAATAAAGGCTGAGCTTGAGGACACATCTTTTAAATATCTTTATCCGGAAGCTTATAAAAAAATAACAACATATCTTGCAGAATCAAAAACAGTACAGGAAAAGTATCTTAAAGGGATTATATCTGATATCAAAGACATACTGGAAAAACATAATATCAAGGCTGATATACAGTATAGAGCAAAGCATCTTTACAGTATATACGAAAAAACACTCAGAAAGGATCTATCTTTATCTGATATTTATGATGTTTATGGAGTTAGGGTTCTTGTTAACACAGTAAAGGAGTGTTATCTTGCACTTGGACTGATCCATTCTCTTTGGCCTCCAGTCCCGGGAAGATTTAAAGACTATATATCTCTTCCAAAATCAAATATGTATCAGGCCCTTCATACTACTGTTGTTGCACCAAAAGGAAAGTTTGTTGAGATTCAGATAAAAACATACAAGATGCACAAAGTTGCAGAAGAAGGTATAGCGGCTCACTGGAGATATAAGGGAGGAAAGTATATTTCTGATAAGGATCTGAGATCTTTTACATGGTTGAGAAACATACTTGAATCTATAAAAGAAAATAAAGATACGGAAATAATCTCAACGGTTAAGGGAGATCTTTCAAATGAAGAAGTCTATGTTTTTACCCCCAGAGGCGATCTTATAAAATTGCCATCTGGTTCAACACCTGTTGATTTTGCATACCATATACATACACAGGTAGGTCACAGAACGGCTGGGGCAAAAGTAAATGGAAAGATGGTTCCGCTTGATACAAAACTGAAAAACGGTGATGTTGTAGAGATAATAACGGCAAAATATCATAAACCAAGTAGAGACTGGCTTAAGTTTGTTGTTTCATCAAAAGCGAAAACAAGTATAAAACAGTACTTCTCAAAAGTTGACAGGAAGAGGGCTATAAAGTTTGGGGAAAAACTGTTAGACAAATTTCTAAAAAAGGTGAATAAAAAGACATCAACCTTGGATCATGAAGATATAAAAAAACTGCTTGATAGATTTAGCTTTAAAACACTTGACGATCTTTTACATGCTGTTGGAGATGGTAAGCTTTCTCCCCAGAAAGTTGTTAGATTTTTGAAAGGAGATTCAGAAAAAATAAAATCTTCATCGTCATCAGGCGGTATAAAAGATAAGGATCTTATTGTTGAGGTTGACGGTATATCCAACATAATGTCAACTATAGCAAAATGTTGCTGTCCAATACCTGGAGATGAAATAACAGGAGTTATACTAAGAGGAAAGGGTATTTCTATACATGCTAAAAATTGTCCAAATGCTGTTAAAGTTCAGGAAACAGAGCCAGAAAGAATAATAGTTGCAAAATGGAGTAGTGGTGATCTTAAAGCTATTTTTCCTTCTTATATAAGAATTATTTCTGAAGACAGACCAGGTCTTCTTGCGGAAATGTCATCCGCTGTCGCCAGTACAAAAACAAATATATCAGGAGCTAATGTTAAAACAAGAAGGGATGGAAAAGCCGTAACGGAACTTAAAGTTAATGTTAAAGATATAGATCATCTTAATAAAATAATCTCACTTATAAAAAGGGTGAAAGGTGTGGAAAGGGTTGATAGAATATGTGTTAGAAGATAGTCATCTATGAAGAAATCTACTTTCCGTACCTTTTATAAGTCTGTTTATGTTTGATGAGTGTTTCATAACAATTATGAATGAAAGGAAAAGAGCTGAAAATGTATAGAATATATTACCTTCAACATAGAATATAATAATCCAGGACATAAAGGCTGCAAATATAGATGCAAAAGAAACATAACCTGTGGTTAAAAAAGATCCAAGCCACAGAAGTATAACTATAAATGCAGTTTTTCCAGAGAGTGCAAGAAGAACTCCCAATCCTGTTGCTACACCTTTACCGCCTCTAAATTTCATAAAAATAGAAAAACAGTGCCCTATAACAGCGGTTATTGCAATTATAGACAGAATTCTATCATCAAATAAAAAATAGTTTTTTCCAAGATACACAGGTAGATAACCTTTTAACATATCTAAGATCAGTACAAGAGCCCCAGCTTTTTTACCGATTGTTCTTGTAACATTTGTCGCACCTATATTTCCTGATCCTTCTTTCGTTATATCTTTACCTGAAAGTTTTCCAACTACATAGCCAAAAGGTATTGACGCCATTATATATGTTGCAAACAGATAAATAAATACAATCAGTTCCATGCCCTATCCTTCATAAAGATTTTAAGATAGTCAACAGCTGAAATATATGCAATTACTATAGATATCCATAGAAGTATATTTCCATAGGTTACAATATGTACTGAAAGTAGAAATATAGCTGCAAGCTGTGCCGTTGTTTTAAGCTTACCAAGGTACGATGCAGGAACAACAATACCTTTACTTACCATTACGCTTCTGAACCATGTTATAAGCATTTCCCTTGCCACTATAAGAAACACTACGAAAGAGGATATATACTGCTTTTCAACAAATGCAACAAGAACAGATATAGTAAATATCTTATCTACAGCAGGATCCAGAAGTTCTCCATGTTTTGTAACATCATTGTACTTTCTTGCTATAACTCCATCAAGCCAGTCTGATAAAACGGCAAGGGAAACTAAAACCCCTGAGATTATATAGTGATCATTTAGAATTGTAAATATTAAAAATGGGGTAATTACCAACCTTGAAAGAGTAATAAGGTTGGCAAATCCCGTTAAATTCAATTAATCTCACCTTTCCTTTTTCTTATATAAGCTGGTATATCAAGGTTATCGTAAGATATCTCATTTATTATAGGTTTAGGTATGATCTCTTCCTTTTCTTCCTTTGATTCTTTTGGCAGCTCTGTTATCTTTCTGTGTATCTTTCTATCTACTGTTCTTTTTGCCCTTGGTTCTTCCTTCTCTCCTTCAAAATCTGTAGCTACTACAGTGATTCTTATCTCATCTTCAATATCAGGGTTTAAGGAAGCACCAAATATGATGTGAGACTCTTCATGAGCCTGTTCTTTGATCTGACCTATAGCGTCTTCAACATCTGAGTAAGTAAGATCCATACTTACTTCAACATTTATAAGAAGTCTTCTTGCACCCTGAATAGATGTCCCTTCGAGGAGAGGAGATGTTGTTGCGGAGATAACGGCTTCTTCTATCTTACTTTCTCCTCTTCCACTTCCAACTCCTATAAGAGCCTTCCCTCCTCCTTCCATAACTGTTTTGACATCAGCAAAATCAACATTTACAAGTCCAGGTACAAGTATAAGATCTGTAATACCTCTGACAGCTTTATAAAGTATGCCGTCCACAAGTTTAAAGGCTTCGCCAAATGTGAATCTTTTTCCTGCAATGGTTGCAAGTTTTTGGTTGTGGATCACGATATATGTATCCACGACATCTTTTAATCTTTTTAAGCCCTCTTCCGCAAGTAATGCTCTTCTTGGTCCTTCAAAATCAAAAGGTTTAGTTACAACAGCTACAGTTAATATGCCGAGCTCTTTAGCAGCCTGTGCTATAATTGGAGAAGCTCCAGTTCCTGTACCGCCTCCAAGTCCTGCAGCTATAAATACCATATCGGCTCCTTCCATTGCCTCTTTGATAGTCTCAAGATTTTCCTTTGCAGCCTCCTCGCCTATCTCAGGTTTTGATCCTGCTCCAAGCCCCCTTGTTACGCTTTCACCTATGTGTATCTTGTTAGGTACAGGTAATGAGTGTAGATGCTGCATGTCTGTATTTATTATATACAGTTCAACATCCTGAAGACCTTCCTGAAACATTCTTGCTACAGCGTTGCTTCCACCACCGCCTATACCGAAGACTTTAATTTTTGATGGGTTTTTTGACTGGAAATCAAAATTTTCCATAATAACTCCTCCTGAGTGCTTAAAAAAGATTCTTTAACTTTTCAACAAAAGATCTGAATATACTAAAGATATCTATTTCTGAACTTGATTCAGATGTAGCTATACTGTGGCTTGTTGAGTTGCTTTTAGTGAAGAGGAGCATACCGATAGCTGCAGCGTATTGTGGAAAAGCTATCTTATCGCTAAAGCCCTTATAATCCTTCGGTTTACCTATTCTTACGTCCATACCTATGATATTTTCAGCAAGTTCTTTTATATCAGGTGTGTTTGAAACACCGCCAGTTAATACTATACCACCATTTATTTTATTTATAAAACCTGATTCTTCAAGTTCGTTTTTTACTATCTCAAATATCTCGCTCAGTCTTGCCTCAATAGTGTCAACAAGTTCAAACTGTTCTATCTGTATAGGTTCCTCACTGCCTCTTGGAAAAACTTCTATTACGTGATTTTCTGATAGGTCAGCAATAGCACCTCCATACTCTATCTTTAAGCTTTCTGCTTCTTCCTTAGATACTTTAAATCTGTGTGCTATATCCATAGTTACCTGATTTCCACCAACAGGAAAAGATCTTATATGGTCAATACTTCCTTCTCTATATATTGCCATATCTGTTGTTCCAGCACCGATATCAAGTACAACAATTCCCATATCTTTTTCTTCAGGATACAAGACAGCGGATGCAGATGCCACAGGATTTGCTACAAAGTTTGCCACCCTAACACCGGAAGCTTCAATCACCTTTTTTAAATTTGTGTAGGCATTTATTTTGTCAAGTATGATATGGAATTTCCCTTCTATCTTAGATCCTACAAGCCCTACAGGATCTATTATTTCGTCTTCCTCATCAAGTATATATTTTTTTGGGATGATATGAATTATTTCGTAATTCTCCCTTGGAAGTTTTGATGCGACCTTTTCAATAAGATCATCTATATCATTTTGTGTAATGGTTTTCTGGGACATACCAAAATCTGTTTTTTCAGAATCATTTCTGCATTCAAGGTGATACCCTCCAACGTTTGCTATTACACTTGTTATTTTAGAGCCTGCTGTTGACTCAGCCATATCTACGGCTTCCTTTATTGATCTTATTGCGTCAGATGGTCTGTTTATTATTCCTTTTTCTATCCCTCTTGATTTTGATTCTCCAAATGCGACTATATGTAAATCACCAACATCATCTATCTCTCCAACAAGTACAGTTATTTTAGAAGTTCCTATATCCATTGCTACAACCATTCTGTCTTTACTCATTACTATCTCCTTACAACAATCATTGATTCAAAACTCAGATTTATATAGGAAAATTTACTGATATCTTTATTTTTAAAAAAGATCTTACCCCTTCTAATACTTTTATCTAAATCTTCTGTGCTGAACACAACAATTTTATTATTTTCAATTATACAGCTTATCTGACTTTTATTAACTATGTACTTTTTTACTTTAAATATTTTACTGAAATTCTCATTTATTTTTTTTATCTTCCTCAGCTTTTCAGAGTAGATATTATTATCATTATATATTATCTTGGGTAGATTGGATATATCTATATTTTTATAATACTTTAGATCTATTGGTATGCCGTCCTCATCTATTACTTTCTTTTCTCCTTTATGGTATATAACAGCAAAGGGCCTTCTTTCAAGGATTACGAGATCAACACTTCCTACAAAAAGTCTGTTTATCTGGACTTCTTTAACAAAGTTGTACTTTAGAAGTTCTTCTTTTACTTTTTCCTTATTTAGGAAAAACCAGTTTTCTCTTTCAAATATTTTTTTTATGTCTTCTTTTTTAAACTTATCTGTCCCAAGGACGGTAACTTTTTTTACAGAGAATATCTCTTTTACTACAGGGATTGTTGGTGAGAAGTATCCAAAAAGGGCACAGATGAATATCCATACTGAAAGAATCAGAATCTTTATCTTACCTGTTTTCATTTAAAGCACCTTCAATAATTTTTAAAATCAAACTTTCAAAATTTATACCTTTTACTGCAGCTGCTTTTGGTATAAGACTATGATCTGTAAGACCGGGAATCGTATTCACTTCTAAAAAATAAGGTTTATCCTTATCAAGTACAAAGTCAACCCTCGCAACGCCTTTACATCCGAGAATATTGTAAATTTTCAGTGCTGTGTTCTGTATATCTCTGTAAAGGGATGGTTCTATTTCTGCAGGACATATATACTCTGTTTCCTCAGAGATATATTTGTTATAGTAATCGTAAAAACCTTCTTTTACTTTAATCTCTATTATATCAAGAGGTTCGCCATTTATAATTCCTACGGTTATCTCTCTCCCTTTTATAAATCTCTCTATTATTGCTTTTCTGTCTATTTTTAAAACCTCTTCAACAGCTTTCACAAGTCTATCTTTATCCTCAACGACAGATACGCCTATTGAAGACCCTTCACTGTTAGGCTTAACAACTGCAGGGTATTTTATTTTTATTTTTTTTATCTGATCTATTTTTTCAACAGAGTACCCTTCAGGAACGAGGATACCTTCAGACTTGAGTATATCTTTTGTTAATGTTTTGTCCATACATATAGCGCTTGTTTTAACATCAGATCCTGTATATCTTATTCCTAAGAACTCAAGAACACCCTGTATAATACCATCCTCTCCCGTTTTTCCGTGAAGGGATATGAATGCAAGATCAGGTTTGTAGTCTGTTACTTTTTTTATAAAATCTTTTCCTTCTACAGGATCAAAAACCTTAAACTCTATGTTTAGTTTTTTTAAAGCTTTTTCAACAGCTTTTCCAGACTTTATTGATATCTCTCTTTCAGAAGAAGAACCTCCATATAAGAGTGCTATTTTTGGCTTATTCAACAATCCTGATTTCCTTCTCAAGTTTTATTCTAAAATAATCTCCCACTAACTTTTCGGCTGTTTCCAGCAGTTTCTTTAACTGGGAGTAACTTCCCTGGCCGTAATTAACAGCGAAGTTTGCGTGTTTCTCAGAGAATCCAACATCTCCAATTCTAAATCCCTTTAGTCCAGCTTTATCCAAGAGGTAACCGGCTGATATACCGTCAGGATTTTTGAATGTTGATCCTGATGTTGGAAGATCAAGAGGTTGTTTTTTGTTTCTTTCCTTTAGATGTTCCTTTATTGCCTGTGATATATTTTTTTTTGTTTTTTTAAGTTTTATACCAACTCTGTAAATAAATCCTTCTTTTTGAAACTGGGTAAATCTATAACCGTAGTTTATATCTTCTTTTTTAGAAACTTTAAGATATCCGTTGCTGTCTATCCATTCAACATATTCAACAATATCAAATATTTCACTGCCAAAGGCACCAGCGTTCATTGCTACAGCACCGCCTATGGATGCAGGTATTCCTGACAAATTTTCAAAACCTTCAAGATTGTATTTTTTTACAATATTTGTTAATGTTTTAAAACTTACGCCTGCTTCAGCCGAGATAATTACATACTCTTTATGATTCACTGTCATATAACTTTTAAGCTTTGATGTTGAAACGAAGAGATTATCTAAAACCCCGTCTCGGAAAACTGTATTACTCCCTATGCCAATAGGGATTATCTTTTTTCCTCTGTCCTGTGAAAGCTTTACAATATGTATAATATCCTCAACATTTTTAGGAATATAAACTCGTTTAGCTGTTCCGCCAATTCTGATCGTACATAGTTTTGAGAGGTCAACATTTTCCTCATAATCAACCATTCTTTATCTCTTCTAATATTTTTTCTGCTGTATCAATAATACTATAATTTTTAATAATTTCCTGATTTTTTTTGTTTAGGTTGTCTTTTATCTTCTTGCACAGAATATCCACGTCTAACTCTTCATCTTTAATAATTTCGGCTATTTCTTTTTCTTCTAACCATTTTACATTATAAAATTGATGATCTGATGCTGCATAAGGATATGGAATAAAAATAGCAGGTTTTCTGTAAAAAAGTATCTCTGATACGCTTCCTGCTCCAGCCCTTGATACTACAATATCTGAAGCTGAATATAGAATTCCCATCCTATCGTAGTACGGGAAAACTTTTATATTCTCCTGTGTTTTTTCCTCTTTGTATAATTTCCCTGTAATTATTATAAACTGAACTTCTTTTAGTTTATTGGAAACTTTATATGCAATCTGTGTGAGTTTTCTTGCACCTTGACTTCCACCAAATACAAGCACTGTCTTTCTTTCTTTATCAATTCCAAGAATTTCTCTTGCCTTTTCTTTACCGATTTTTACATCTTCTATGATCTCTTTTCTTAAAGGAAATCCTGTTAGAACAGTTTTATCTTCAGGAAAATACTTTTTTGAGTACTCAAAAGTTATAAATACTTTTTTTGCAAATTTTGATAAGATAAGATTCGTATATGAAGGAATAGAGTTCTGTTCGTGTATATACAAGTTTTTCCCTGTAAGTAAAGCCGAAATACCAAGTGGCAGAGAAGCATATCCCCCAAATGTTATTATAAAATCGGGATTTTCTTTTTGAATTATTTTTTTGATCTTAAATGCTGTTGTCAAAAGTTTTGATGATGATAATATCTTTTTTAAAAAAAACTTTCCCCTTACTCCTCTTATATCGTAAAGCCAGGTTCTGTCTGCCGGAAAATTTTTTCTTCCTTCAATGCCATTTTTTGATCCGAAGTAGTATATGATATATCCTTTTTCCTTCAATTTTTCTGCAATTGAAACCGCAGGATAAAAATGTCCCCCTGTTCCACCTCCTGCAATAAAGACCTTTTTTTTCAATGAATCCTCCTATGAAATGCTGTTTTTACTGGTTCCTTAGATAGTCTGAGCAGGATGCCTGCTGAAATAGACATAACAAAAAGGGAAGTTCCACCATAACTGACAAAGGGAAGCGTAAATCCTGTCGGAGGCAGAATGCTTGTGTTGACAGCAAAATGGAAAAAAGCCTGAAGAACTATTAAAAATGTTATTCCGATACCAAGTGCCTGCGAGAACTTATCTTCAAGCTTTATACTTATGTTTATACCTTTTAGAAGTATTATTAGAAATATGACAATTAGGAATGATGCTCCTATAAATCCTGTTTCTTCACCTATTAAGGCGTATATATAATCTGTGTGTATCTCAGGAAGGTATTTCAATTTTTGTGTTCCGGCACCTATACCTTCTCCTGTCAGACCCCCTTTTGAAAAGGCAAGAATAGACTGGAAGACCTGATAACTAAACTGTTCTTTATAACCCATTGGATCGGCCAGAGCCAGCAATCTTTTGTAAGCATATTCAGATGAGAAAAATATATATAAAAAAACAGGAAGAGCAACCAAAGGAAATACTGCAAGTTTTTTTAGATCAAAGTTTGATGAGAACATAATCATGAATGTAAGTATAATTATAAAAAAGGCAGCTCCTTTATGAGGTTCTACTAATATAAGTACAGAAATAAAAGCAGGTATAGAAACCGCAGAAATAATAGATTCCCATTTTTTAAGATTTTTTTCTTTCCTGTAGATAAAGTTTGCAAGAAATAGAACAGTTGAAAGTTTTGCAAATTCTGAGGGCTGAAATTTAAAAAATCCTAAATCCAGCCATCTTTTGACTGTTGTTCCCTTTATTTCTGCAGGAAAGATTAAAACGAGGATTAAAAGTATTATACTCACAATAACAGATGGATAAGCTATTTTTTTCCAAACATCCACAGGTACCATATAGGATAACGCCATAACGGATATTCCTATAAATACCCACAATATCTCTTTTTTAAGATAAAGGTAAGGATCTTTGTTGTTTAAAAGAGATGGTACTGATGTTGCGCTAAATACAAATATAATCCCATATATGAAAAGAATTATAAAACATAGAAGAAGTATTCTATCAAAATAAAAATCCCTAACCATCTTTTAATTTCCTTACAATGCTTTTAAATATTTCTCCCCT
>Ga0256914_1001602_pt1 | contig 20020 bp, 35 predicted proteins | sample HulkmetaG_FD_191571 | JGI IMG/M metagenome (GOLD analysis project Ga0256914, IMG submission 191571) | Hydrothermal chimney microbial communities from Main Endeavour vent field at the Juan de Fuca Ridge, Pacific Ocean - Hulk | ecosystem: Environmental > Aquatic > Marine > Hydrothermal vents ... | reverse complement strand
AGGCGGTGGTGGATTCCCTCGAGACCGGCTGGTGGGAGTTTTTCGCCAGCCAGGTGGAGAAGGGACTGGCGACATGGACTGAGGTGGACCAGGCCCTGCGCAACGCGGCGTGGCGCATGGGCCTGTAGCAAACTCCCGACGCCGGGGGAACGGGCGGGGCGGGTAGGTGGGAAAATACTAATATGAAGGGGAGGCTGAAATGAATCTGGTTAAAATATTTGTTGACGAGGCAAATGTTCCCGAGGATAAAGAAATCATTCGTCTTGTTCTTCGCGACGGGGAAGCCCCCCGGCGCGCTGCCCAGAGCGTGGCGCGCCGGCTCGCGGAGGAATACGAGCGTACGGGGCGGCTTAACGTCACTGTTGAGCGGTACGTGGAATGGCGGGCACCGTCGCTCGAGAAGTTTGCGAGCGATATTAAGAGCAATTATGCCCGCCTCGACGAAATGCTGACCAAGGAAAACGTTGGCCGGACGGTGGTATGGATGGGTAGTGCCCCGTCCGGGGCAACGTTCGAAAATGCCGTCAAGTGGGACGGCACAGAAAAAGCGGCGCGAGCGATAGTAAAAAAGACAATCCGCCTTTCGGGGGCGCACGCATGGCGTGCGGTTCCGGTGTGGGCGGACGAGCACGGTGGGGACATATTTTCTGCTGAAATGCGGATAGGATAAAGGATTACCGACGCCGGGGAACGGGCGGGGTTGGGAGGGATGGGAGAAAGGGGAGGGAAACATGGTTAATGAAATTAAGTTGGTGTGGGTTATTGACCCGGACGGGGCCTGGGATATATTGGGCGACTGGGCTGGCATGTTCGGGGATAACGGGGGAGAGCCCGATGGGGACGCGTATTTGTGCGACATTGAAGATATACCGATGTATATTATCGATGAGTTAGTAGGTGGCGGGTTCGCCAAGGTGGTAGAGGGGTACGTTGGCGAATATCCGCCCAACTACCATAACACGCCCCCGACCGGTGCCCAACGGTGGTGCGGGTACCAGGACCGGGAGGTGGTATACTGGATGTAAGGCTGAGCATTAAGGGCCGGGCGCACGGATATGGTACGTGTGCCCGGCCCTTAAATCATTAATAAAAAGGGGGAATGCCTATGAATAATCTTGTAACCATTATGACTGAGGTGCGGTCGATTATGGACGAAATCAACCGCACCGAAGATGAGATGTGGGCGCGTATTGCGGCGCTCACATCTGAAGAGGTTGCCCGTGCTATCCGCCTTGAGATTGAGCGTGCCAAGGCGGAGCAATTGGCACACGAGAGGCGATTGAAGGCAGCGCGAAAGCGCCTGGCGGAGGAGATGGTGGCCTTAGGGGCGGATATGGTCCATAGCGGCCCGTATGTCGCCAGGCTGGTCACCCGGGTGTCGTGGGATACGCGCGGCCTTGAGGGATATGCTCGGGCCCACCCCGAGGTGATGGAATTTCGTCGCGAATCGCAATACGTCCGTATTGCGAGGAGCGACGAATGAGGTGGGCCGTTCGGGGTACGGCCATCGCCGCGATTGTGTTCAGCAGCGGCATCAGCGGCGCGTGGCTGGGGGCCCAGATGCACGAACCACTCCCGTTTGCCTGGGGGTGGTTCGGTGCCGTCGTTATGGCGGTCGCCATGTTCGGCGGCGTCGCCCTGGTCAGCCGCGGCGTTAAGAGCGGCTGGCTGGCCGTCGGGTTATCCGTGACGGCGGAAGTCGTCTACGATTACCACTATTTCGCCGGCCACGACCTTCTAACCCACATTATCCTGGCCGCAACGCCGATGGGTATTGCCCTTGCGGCCGGGTGGGTAGAGGGGGCGTGGGAGGCGGTTGAGGAAGAACGAAAGAGCGAGGCGGAACGCGCCCGCGCGGCGCGTGAGGCGGAACTTGAACTAGAACGAATGAGGATGGAACATCGTCGTGAACTGGCTCGCATCCGGGCGGAGGCGAAGGCGCAGCAGACACCGCCGGTTGCGCCTTCGCCCGGCGGACATGTGTCCGGTCAGGTCCGGACGTACCGGACACGCGCGGACCGCCTGGAGGCATTGCGGACCGTGGACCGGCCTATCACGGCGCGCAATGCGGCCGAAATGCTCGGCGTGTCCGAGCGCCAGGCCCGCCGCGACCTGGGGGCGGTGGGGTTCTCGTTTCGCGATGGAAAGTGGTTCCCCCCATAGTTTTTTCCATTTTCGGGCGAAAAGGGCTTGACAAAAGGCGGGTTCTGTGCTATACTATAAGCGCAATCAGAAAACGGGGGGGCAAAATGAAACAGCGACTTTCTGAAATGTGGCACCATGAAATGAAGGCGGCCTGGGCTGGGGCCCGCTTCCGGCCCAGTATCCGCCAGGGGCGACGGCGGGTGTATGCGGAAGCACGTCGTCGTTATGGGTGGCGGGTGGTTTTTAATCATTTTGACGCATTGAAGGCGGCTATGGACCGGCAAATGGCCGTCTTCGTAGAAGAGAAACTTGCGGAGGCGTGGGAGGAATAACAGTGAAAATAACCTTACGTGGTTACGTGGGAAAAATCGAGGCCGTCGCCGAAGTCAAGGCGCGGCTTCGGCCGGGCTGCGCCGGTAAATTAACATTCAATGCCGGCGTGGTTAGTGGCGGGGCGGGGGACGTATGGTACATGTTCGAGGTTGATGGCCCTGAAGAGTGTCGCGATGGCATTAGTTTTGATTTTGCCCGGTATTGCGACATTTGCGAACGGTATATACGTGTGCCAATGATTGCCCCGAATACTGTTATTCCCCCAGAGCATTACGGTGACCTTCGCGATTTATTATTCATCGCGGCGACTAGCGTTGGGATAAACTATCATCCCCATAGTCTACGAGCGTTTGGGGATGATAGTCTGATGAAAATCATTAGCGTGACCCGCCGCGAAATAACTATCGCCGTTCCGAGAAAAAACGTGGGGCGGTGGATAGGAAAAGGCGGCCGCAACATAAAGGCTCTTTCGTGGGCGATTGGCCGCCGAGTGAAAATTATTCCAATGGACAAATAAGGGAGGCGATCATGGACGGAATCGTTACGACAGTCGAAGACGGCGTTTATGTTGTGCATGAAGGTGCCGGCGAGGGGGAGTTTCGCGTCACCGAGGTCGTGGTGACGTACTCCCGGAAAATTGCCCAGCCAGGGGGATATGACAACGCATATGCCTCGATGACGGTGCGCATTGAGGTGGGGGCTGGGGCGGAAGTGGACGACGTCGCGCGCTTCGCATGGGGATATGCGCGCGGCGAGGTAAAAAAGGTCCTTCGGCCGGTGGTGGACCGGTGGTATCGGCTAAAGGGGGAGGGGGGCAATAGCGATGAATAGCAAGATTATCGTGGCGCGGTATCGCGCCGCGATAGTTGTGGGGAAGTGGGATGGTGGCGGCCTTCGGGTGGAGAGTTGGTCCGGTGGACCGCCGGATGCCTATGCTGCCTATATTGCCGGCGTGCGTGCTGGCTACGAGGGGTGGGATGTCGGCACGCACCGGATAAAGGATGGAGCCGGCAATGTGTTGGCGGTGGTAGAGGTTAGACGGGAGGAACCGTGAGCATACCAGTATGGATTGATGAAGTTTGGCGTCCTTCGGCCACGCCGGGGGACGTCGTTGTTGTTCGCGCTGCCGGGTGGGGGCGTCGTGTTAACACCGAAACCTTGCATACCCACGCCGGCGCTATCAGAACGTTGGGGCGTTTCTGGCCGTGGCTGGCCGGTCAGATTTGCCCTGGTTGGGATAGGACAGCCAGCATCACGTTTTTCGAGATGTATCCCCGCCGGGTTAATGTACCCGACCACGTTATTCATATCCCCGTCGCACGCGGTTGCGACCATATTTCCGGCGATGCTCAAGGCTTGGGGGATATCCGTCACGATGTTATCTCCCTGGAGAAAGTTGTTTTTATCCTTGAGTATTCGCTCAATGTGACGATAGATGATTTGGCTGCGGGGGCGGCCGAAATCTTGCTGGAAGTCGTCGATCGCGCGCTCAGAAAGAACGTGTATTGGCTCCGTGTTCGGTTCTGGCGGTGGCGCGATATCGTGCGCGCCCTGGTACACCGATTGTGTCGTCGTTGTGTTCCCCCGCCGTCCGTTCCCGTTGTAGAAATACCTGTGTGGGCTAACGGGGAGACGGTCGGGGACGGGTGGCCAATTTACGTCACCGCAGCGTATGGAGGCGATATGTGGAACGAATGAATATTGACTCCCCCATCATCCCCGGAAAAACGCTATTCCAGGAAGCGATTTTCCTTGGGGGGATGATATTGGTGACGATAGAAGCCATGATTATGGCCGGGGCCTACGTCGTGGAGGCGCAGGTGCTGGATGCGTTCGTAGTGGCGGCGCACGCCTTCCCCGTCACGTTCGCCGTTTCTACGTTGGCGACGACAACGATTGCTGGGTGGCGCGTATTTCGCCACGAGCGCATTGAACGCCGAAAACTAAGAAGGTTAGATGCGGAATTGAATGCGTTAGCGCTCGAAAACGAACGTCTTCGTCGGGAACTGGCCGCGATGGCCAGGACTCTGGCCGAGATGGTACCTGACGACCAGGGCGGAGGGGCGGATGTCGTCGGTACGGCCGGCGTGGTCCAGGCTCCGTCCTGGTGGAGAGACTTAGGCATCAAGTTTCTGCAGCGGTATTACAACGCGCTGCAGAACGGGGGGGAGGAGATGGCCATCAAGGCTATCTCACGTCGGCAGATGGTTGCCGACAATATATGTACCCAGCATCAGTGGAACATTGTCAATCGGCTATTGGTCGCGTCGGGCATTAGGCGAAATGGGCGCGAGGGGATGGTTCCGGCAACGTATTCGGAGGCCGTTGGCCTATGGCACGCCTGGATTAATTCCCGTCGTCGGTTTCGCCGGTTCGGGGATGATTTTCTGCCCGTCGAGGCCATAGATAGAAAGGGGGGATGATGGCCCGAGAAGAGTGGGTCGACGAATACGGCATACGCCACGTGCGCCAGGATAATCGAGACCTGATGCTCGTCGTTGGATTGGCGAGCGGTATGGTTGCTCTGGCGCTAGCGTATGCTGTGATTGTTCTTAGCACTGCTCTGAGCATAGCCGTTATCGCTGTAGGAGCGGGGGCAGGGATGTACCTCGCCCTGCGCGGTTATGCGTATGTTCGCGCTGCGTCCAACCCACCCACCGGGGCAATAGGGGGTGGTTGGCGTGGCTACCACCTGGTTGGTAGCCCAACCAACCAGGAAAACCAGGGAAAGGGGGATGATCATGCACGATTTCTTGGTATTTACGGCGGTGGTAGCGAGTATCTTGATGACCTTCCTGGCGGGGATGGTTTTCGGGTGGGCCCTGGTGGCGAACCCGAACGCCAAACGGAGGTGGCACGATGATTGACGTTGCGATTTACGTTGGAGCGCTTATTATCGTTTTTGTGGCCGGCGTTGTCGTCGGTTACCTGGATACGAAAGTGTGGACCTCGGCCTGGCCGGCCTCGCGGATTGATGACGAAATCCGCAAGACTAAAACGGAATTGACGAACGATGGTTGGGTCGAGGCGTGTGATGGGACGTGGGTGTATGTTGGAACACAAAGAAAGGAGAACAGGTAAAATGAACAAATATCCTAAGATCCCAACGATGTGGAGACGCCGCGCGGAAAAGCCGCGGTACGTGATCGAGGGGGAGTGGGCTGACCCGGTAATAGAGTACCTATCTGGTCTGGAGTGGGTCGGCACGGAAAAGGTGGACGGGATGAATATTCGCGTTATTTGGGACGGAAAGCGTGTTGAATTTCGCGGCCGGACAGATAAGGCCCAGATTCCGGCCGCGCTTAAGAAAGTCCTGGAAGAGACGTTTTGCGGCAAGACGGATGTTTTCCGTGAACTTTTCGGCGAGCACCCGGCGTGCATTTACGGCGAGGGGTTCGGCGGGAAAATCCAAAAAGTTGGACCGCTGTATGGGGATGTTCGGTTTGTGGCGTTCGATGTGTGGACAGACGGGTATTGGTGGTCCTATCCCGCCGTCGAGTACGTCACAGCAGAATTTGACATTCCCATCGTTCCAGTCGTTGTTCGTGGCACGTTATCTGAGATAGCGGAATTCGTGCGTCGCGGATTTCGCTCGGCGTTTGGTGATGTGCAGGCCGAAGGTGTCGTGGCCCGGCCGGCCGTTCTCGTTTATACCCGGCGAGGCCGGCCTGTCACGACGAAGATAAAGCACAGTGACTTTCCACATTAGCCGGAGGGACGAATGGTCACCGACGAGGAGTTACGGCGAGCAATGTACGACGCGGCCAGGGCGGTTCAGGATAGATTACCGGATGGTTCCGTCGTGCGAACGTCCGTATCTGAGGTGGACCAGAATGTGTATGTTATTCACGTTATGGTTCGCCGCGAAGAATGCTGCGACGATCCGGGGGAAAGCCCCCCGGGGGAGAGATAGGGTGTGAACATAATAGAATATCCGCCGGCCACTATCCGGTGTGGTGTGTGCGGCAGCGAAGCCCACGTACGCGTGTACGCATACGTGGAAAAAGCGTCTGGTGACGTGCGTGTTCGTTACCAATATGGCGTGTATGGGGAAATATGTGAACATATGCGCGCGCGTGGGCTAGCAACGCACGACACGGAAACAGTCGTTGAATTCTGGGGTGGTAAGGTAGGGTTTGCAGTTGCCCCCCAGGAACTGGCTGACCTGGTGGTCGGGTGGGAAAATTCCGCCCAAGTTGAAAACTAATTTGCGTTTTTGGGGGAATTTCTCACGAAAAGGGCTTGACAAAGAGAGGAATGTATGGTATACTATTAGCGTAATCAAAAACACAGGGGGGACACAAAAATGAAACTACAAATACAAAGAATTGACGACATACAGAAGATTGCATTAGCGACTACGCGGTTAGCCCGGTGGAACGGTGGCGGGTGGCAAGACACGTTTATTCACCACTTCCCGGAAGCGCCGTCTGTGAAGTACGAAGACGGCAAGTTTCAAATCAGCGTAGATGCGCTGAACGGGAAGGGGCTCAAAGAGGTGGCCGAGAATTTGGCCATGGCGTGGATTTGGTTTTTCACGGGCCTGGTGATGGACGGCCAGGCAACGTGGGACGAAATAGATGAAGCGATTGCGGAAGAACTAGACAAGTTGGACCTGCTGTAAACAAACTACCGACGCCGGGGATACGGGCGGGGTTGGGTGGGATGGGAAAACATGAACAGGGGGGGCAAAAATGAAACTATCACAGATGGATCCGCAAGACATTGCAGAAAAGACAATCCGTGGCATAATCGCCGGCTGGCGGCGTGAGGTTGCATTTCTTCCCCGGCCTGATGGCGACTATGAGGTCGTCATCAGTGAGCCGCTTTCTGGCGGCACGTTTGTTAATTGGCCGAAAGATGCGTTTATATACACGTTCCGATTCGAGCCCCAGAATTGGGGCGGGTGGCCAGAGTGGTACGGCGATAACGAAGAAGAGGCGTTCGAGACTCTGGCTGAGGAAGTGGCTAACGAAATCTGGCAATTTATGCTGGAAAAAGGCGTATCGGTAGAAAGTCGGGGGCGGTCCACTACAACAATAGGTATATGGACCGCCCCTAACCTTTTATTTTTATGAGTCTCCCTTCAAAGGGCTTGACAAAAAACAGAGGGTATGCTATACTATTGGTGTAATCAAAAAACGAGGGGGGCAAAAATGAAACGACAATTTTATGGTAGCAACGACGAAATCAAGATACAATATGATGCATACGTCTCGCCTGATGTTGTAGCGTATTTTGCATCTCTGGCCACCGGGGAGTGGCCAGAGGAGAGGCCTAGCGAATTCGATGAGATTGAGAAAAACCTTACCACCGTCCAGCGCCCCGGTATGGGGGACAGAAAAGAGTGGCTTCTAACATACCGGGGTCAAGATTACAGAATCTCGGCCATCACAAACGGCCTGGGGTTCTGGGGAACAGCATATACGATTATGCAAATAAACAATACCGTTCGCAGGCTAAGATGAATCGGCGGCGCGGGGCCGGCCCAAGGCCGGCCCTTTTTTGTTTGTGTTGACATATGTGGTATAATATATGTAATGGGCACATATCTTCTGGGGAGGCGGGGAGAGATATGAGTGGCGGAAATTATTGCTGGAGAGGCACCTGCAGCGTTATGTGGTTTCCAGGCTGCGCTGGCCGTGGCCTGGGTATATACACGGAATAAGACGTTCTACGGCCGCGGCATCCCCGGCGTGGCCGACAGTTTCATTGCGAATCATTTCCAACGGTTCCCGGACCCAACATCAGGGGCCGTTTTTTTGTTTTCCGATAATGACCTGCAGCAGAAAAACGTCCGTCGTCTCATCGCGAAATATCACGCGCGTGAGACGGCGGTTTTTTATTGTCGTGGCGGGATGAAACTATACGCATTCGGTACCGAGGGCGGAGGGGATTATGTCGAGTACATCGCACCGAGGGGTGATATGGGGGAAATCGCTGTTCGGCAGCGCCATCGGCGCACTGGGGGCGTGGATGGCGTGGACGGGTGGGGAATGGTCCACGGTGCTGGCCGGCGCAGCATTGACCCTGATTAGCATACTATTTGTGCGGTGGTGATTTCGTGGTTAAGGCTATTCTTGTCACGGGGCCGGAAGGTAGCGGGACACGTCTCCTCACGCGCCTCGTCATAGAATGCGGATATGCCGGCGACGCCGGACACGTTCAGCGGTGGGATGATTTGAATTTTCCACCGGCGAAACATCCGATTGTGTTCAGACGTAGTTTGCCCCACGGCGGTTCGTGGCCCGACCTCGATGATATACTCGGACGGTGGATGGCGCTGGGGTACGAACCACTTGTTTTGGCAACCGCGCGCGAGCCGGTTGCTTTGGCGCGTTCTCAAGTGGCCGCTGGCCACGTTTCCAGCGAGGATGAGGCGCGTAGGCACATTTATGCGGCCTATGCGGCCGTAGGTGAATTGTTCTGTAGTGGGTGGAACGTGGTGCTTATGCCCTACGAGGGGTTGGTGGTGGGGCATAAGCACCTAGGTGAGATATTTAGGAATTTAGGTATTTGCGAAAGGTACAACATAGAAAATATTTATAACGGAAACGAAAAACATTACCATACACAAAAAGGAGGCCGTTATGCAGGGGAATGACAATGCGACGTTTATTATCGTTTCGACACTAGTGGCTTTTGTGTTGCCGTGGGTAATCGAGTTGGTCAAGGCCGTCGCTGGTACGGAAGGGTCGGCGGCCAAGGTTTGGGTGGCGTATGGAACCATTTTCGTGGTAACAATAACGGTATCCGCGCTAACTGGAGACTTGTTCAATAATATTCCGTGGGACGATCCCGTCCTGGCCGTGGCGGCTATTGGGGGACGTCTGGGATGGGTCGTTATGATTGCGAACGCAGTCTATAATGCCAACAAGGGGAAATACGGATTGGGTGGTAGCAATCCGCATAGCCTGGAGGGATGATGCAGGCCCAACCTATTATTACGCGGTGGGTGTTAGTGTGTGCTCGGTGCGGCAAGCGAATTGAGGCACCGACGAAGGGGGGAGTTGAACGCATTGCGTGGATGAGCGGGTGGGCGTCTATCCGCTGGCGTGATGCGGAGGGGATAGAGCATAGCGAGGTATTATGCGATAGGTGCAGAGTCGAGGTGCTACCGGAATGAGCAAATACAAAAGCAGAATAGTCGGGACGGACGTTGTTCCGGCCGGTCAGTTGCTGGCCAACCCGCTTAACTGGCGTATCCACCCGCAGGAGCAGCAGAACGCGTTGAATCTTGTTCTTAGCGAAGTCGGGTGGGTGGACGATGTTATTGTGAACAAACGGACCGGGCATATTATCGACGGGCATTTGCGTGTGACGTTAGCATTGCGTCACGGGGAAGATACTCCCGTGCCCGTAAAATATGTTGACCTGAGCGAAGAGGAAGAGGCCCGCGTTCTGGCGACGTTCGATCCGATTGGGGCTATGGCCAAGGCGGACGAGGGGATTCTAACCGCGCTATTGGACCAGATAGACGAGATAACCGATGACGTACGCGGCGCGCTACAGTCGGCAATTAGTGACGTAGACTTAGAAAGTATTATCGGGGATGATTCACCCGAGGAACCGGCGGAATACGTTAGCGCTACGTTGCGCGACAGATTCATTGTTCCACCGTTTTCTATATTGGATGCCCGCCAGGGGTACTGGCAAAAGAGAAAGCGGGCATGGGTTTCGTTGGGACTGAAGGGGGAGTTGGGGCGGATAGACACGAAGGTGTCCGGGTCTCTTTCCGGCACCATACCTGGATATTATTGGTACAAACGTGATGCTGAGAAAAAATTAGGCCACCCTATTTCTCACGATGAATTTGTTCGTGAGCATCTCAAGAATTACCTACCCGAAGAGTCTATAATAGCCCAGACGAATACGGGGGGGGTGCTTTCTATATTCGACCCGGTTCTTACCGAGTTAATGTATCGGTGGTTTTGCCCCCCGGGTGGGCGCGTATTGGACCCGTTCGCCGGCGGTAGCGAGCGCGGTATAGTGGCATCCGTATTGGGACGCGAGTACGTCGGCATCGAATTGCGCGAAAAACAGGTTCTGGCTAATCGGGCCCAGGCTGAGCGGATAGTTCCGGACAGTCAGCCGACGTGGATTATTGGAGATAGCCGCGATTTGCCATCACTCGTCGAGGGTGAATTTGATTTCGTGCTGACGTGCCCGCCGTATTTCAACCTTGAGGTGTATAGCAACGATCCACGGGATTTGAGTAACGCAGGTGATTACGAGTCGTTTCTGGAAATGTATGAAGAGATTATCAGACATACGGCTAACGCATTGAGGGAAAACAGGTTTGCGGTTATTGTCGTCCAGAATATCCGTGGGCGTGACGGAACATATCATAACCTTGTCGGTGATACAATAGAGGCGTTTGGACGGGTCGGGATGAGATTGTACAACGACGCTATCCTGGTCACGCCGCTTGGGTCTCTCCCCGTTCGCGTTATACAGCAGTTTCAGAACATGCGTAAGATGGGGAAAGCACACCAGAATGTGCTTGTGTTCATCAAGGGGGACGCCAGGGAAGCGATGGCGGAAATAGGCGAGATTGACCTGGACGTAGACCCGGAAAGCCTGGCGGCCTGGGGGGAAGACGATGAGGCAGTTGAGAATCGAGTATAATTCTAGTTACGGTGTAAACCGCCTAAGCGGCTGGAGCATATCTGTCGACGGCAGTGTTGTCGTCCAGTTTGAGCGGCGCTTGATTACGGCGGTTTTTAAGACGTTATGGAAACTGTGGGAATGGAGACAAGGTATAGGAGACGGAAATGCCTAACGTGAAGGGAATATCGTTGGAAAATATGGTGGAACCGGTTTGGGAGAGGCAACCCGGTGAATCGCCCAAGTCGTTTCACGCATTTGTTGTTTATCGCGATCTCCCCCCGTTTGAGAGAACGATTAAGAAAGCTATAGAAATAGTGTATGAAGGCAACGTGTCTCCATCCCGCCTAAACTATTGGTACCAGCGTTCATCCGCGTGGCACTGGCGGCGGCGGGCCGAGGCGTTCGACGAATACAAGGCTCGCGTGGCGGCCGAGGCGCAACTGCAGGCAATCCGGGAAATGAATGAACGTCATGCCACTATCGCGGTGGCTATGATTAGCAAGGCGGCCCAGCGCCTGAAGACACTACCTGAGACTGAACTATCTCCCACCGAGGTTCGCCAGTGGTTCGTCGAGGCGGCCAAACTGGAACGCGTGGCGCGTGGGGCACCGGAGACAATCACGGAAACACAGGGCAACATCGTCGTGGACGTGACGTGGGGCTCGGGAGCGTGGAACGATGAAAATAGTGAGACCGCCGGCGAAGATTGATGTCGCCGGCCGGGCGTTTGCCATTTTTCTAGGTGGCTCGACATGGACGAATTGGCGGAAAGGTGTGTGGAGGCATCTACGCTATCGATATAAGGGCATCGATGGTGTCGTGATTGACCCGGTGCGTGATGATTGGCGGTCTACGTGGCCAGACAGCGGAGATAGCGATTACGTGGACCAGGTGCGCTGGGAGCACGGCGGCATTGATGTGGCGGATATCGTTGTCGTTAATTTCGGCCACGTTTTTGCGATGTTGTCGATGGTTGAACTGGGGATAGCGTTACGTAAGGAGTTCGGTGAGGTTCTGATAGGGTGCGAGCCCGGACACCCAACGCGCGGGTATTTCGAAACGCTGGCGCGGTTGTATTCTAACGTTTGGCTGGCGTGCGACGGACACATTGCGCCCGTTCTGGACAACATCATCGACATGTTTCTGGAGGATATCGGGTAGTGGCGCGTGTGTTGATACGGTTGCCGGAACCACACGACAGCCAACTGGAAGTTTTACGTGGATTGAAGAGATTCAACGTTTTAGCGTGCGGACGGCGCTGGGGGAAAACGGTTCTCGGCGTCGGGCTATCACTGACAAAAGCGGCGCGTGGGGAGCGTGTGTGGTGGGTTGCGCCAACGTACCAATTAGCCACCGTCGGCTGGAAAGAAATTCTCAACATTATTAATGATATCCCCGGGGTAAAAGTATCCCGGGGCACGCGTGATATAATACTGCCGGGGGGCGGCGGGATAGGAGTACGTTCGGCGCATAACCCAGATCACTTGCGCGGCGTTTCGCTCGATTTCGTTATCATAGACGAGGCGTCTCTTGTACCCGAAGAGGCGTGGGAAGCTGTGTTGAGGCCCACCCTGGCGGATAGGCGCGGCGGGGCCCTCATTATCTCCACGCCCAAAGGGCGTAACTGGTTTTACCGGCTTTGGCTCAAGGGACAGGAAGATGGCCGCGTGTATAAGTCGTGGCGATTTCCTACGTCGGCTAATCCGTATATCCCGCCGGACGAAATCGAGGAGGCTAGGCGGTCACTATCGGACCGATTTTTTCGCCAGGAATTTCTAGCCGAATTCCTGGATGACCTGGGCGGGGTATTTCGCAACGTTAACGATGCCGTTAAGCCGGTGCAACAGGACGGTCCCGTCCAGGGACATACGTACGTTGTTGGCGTAGACTGGGGAAAGATAGAAGATTTTACGGCGTTTGTTGTGGTGGATGTCACGATTAGTGCGGTCGTACACGCCGAACGTATGCGGCAGGTGGATTACGCACTCCAGGTGGGGCGGCTGGAGGAGTTGGTGTCCAGGTGGCGACCATCTCAAGTGGTTGCGGAGGAGAATTCCATGGGAACGGCTCTCATAGAGGACGTTGTCCGGCGCGGGATACCCGTTGTTCCATTCCAGACCACCGCCGCGTCTAAACGCGTTGTCATAGAGGGTTTATCGTTGGCGATAGAGCGGGGGGACTTAGCAATCTTGCCCCATCCGGAACTGATTAATGAGTTACGTTCGTACGAGGCCAGGCGGCTACCTTCCGGCATCTGGCGCTATAGCGCTCCGGAGGGATATCACGACGATTACGTTATGGCCCTCGCGCTCGCCTGGTGGGGGGCGCGGCGAGGGTCCTTACTTATCGACTTTGTTTAGGGGGGGGAGATGAACGCGTTTGGGAAAATCTTGGGATATTTTGTGAAAGGTTGGTATGACGCCATACAGGCCTATGCGCCACGCCGGGAGTCGTCTGCCAACCTGTTGCCGTATTATGACGGCGGCGAACCGCTCGGCGAGGAAACAATCTCGGAGGAAAATTCGCGTAGATTGGCGATGGTGTCGGCCTGGGCGTGGCGCGATATTCAGGCTATCGGGAACAAGGTCGCTTCCGCGTTGATGCAGGCGGATATAACCGTAGGCGGTGAGACGGCGGAGGACCACGCTGCCGTGGCGGTGTTACGCGAACCGAACGGGTTCATGTCGGGCAAATTCATGTTTGAGTACCTGACGATGTGGTATCTTCTGCGAGGGAACGCGTATGCCGTCATCGTTTCTAACGGGCCGGGGCTTGGGATAGACGAAATCCTACCACTACCCTCGGCGTCGGTGCGCCCTATACCCGATTCGGCCAGGCGTACGGCGGACGGACAGTTGGTAGTTGACTACCTGTACGCTGGTCCAACCGAAGTCGTGCGTATCCCGGGCGAATACATGTTCCACTTTCGGACACCTAACCCTGAGGATTACTGGCAGGGATTATCCCCCTTGGTCGCCGCACTCAACGGAATGCGTATAGACTACAGTCAAGCGCAATGGGTTCGGTCGTTTTTCAGTGACGATAACGCCGTACCGGCTAATATCGTGTCGCTTCCCCCAACTATTACGGAGCCCGCCTACGAGGCAATTAAACAGCAAATCAGGCGGGAATTTGGAGGGCGGCGGCGCACGGCCGTGGTGCGGGCTGGGGAAATCAGTGTCCAGTTAGTCCAGCAGACGCTCGAGCAAATGCAAATTCTCCAGTCACGCGAATTTTCGCGCGATGAGATAGACAGGGCCTTCGGGGTACCAAAGGGGTTGTTTGACGGGGCCCTTTCTGGAGATAGCCGGCGGGAGGCGGTTAGCGCTTTTCTACGCGACACGGTACAGCCGATTGCGGACCATTTCGCATACGGTTTGACGGCGCGCCTCCGCCTGTTCTACGGTGACGATTTGCGTGTCGAGGTGCCTGACGTGGGGCCGCAAGACCGTATGCTGGCGGTCCAGGAATATCGAACGTACAGCCAGGACCGTACAATCAACGAGAACCGTGAGGAGTTAGGCCTCCCGCCTATCAACCATCCCCTTGCCGATGTTCCGGTGCGGATTCTGGGGATTCTCGCCAAGCAATCTCCACAATCGCTAGCCCCTGGTTTCGCTGGTGTTCCCAACCCGGAGCAGCGGGCCACGGTAGAGGCGGGCAAGGGGCTGGACGACAGCGCGGCCATTGCTGAGGCCTGGGCTGTGGAATTGGGGCGGTGGCGACGGGTGGCGGAAAAGGGATTTCGCGATGGGCGGCCGGACGCGTGGCGTCAGTTTCGGGCCGTGTATCTGCCGAATGATATTCGAGCCTGGGTAGCCGACGAGTTGGAGCGGGCCCAAACAGCGGACGAGGTCAAGGAAATTTTCCGGGCGGCCCTGGGGGCTACGGGACGCGTATTGTACGTTCGCGGACGAGGGGCCAGTAACAACTGGGTGGATAATGTGCGGTCGGCCGTGCGGTTAACCGGTACCAACTAGGGGGGGAACGTGGACGAACAAGAAGCGGAGCGCATTCTGCAGAATCTCATCAAGGCCGGTATGCATCCGTTGATTGCTGAACGGGTCATCCGGTCCTATCGTAGACACCTGGGTATCCTGACGGATAGTGAGATTGAGGCGCTTGCGGACATCACGACGGCCGACGTTGAGAATGCGCGCATGTGGTGGACGTGGGAGATGGGCGTTATTGGGACGCCGTATTTCACATTGGTACTGGAGGCGAAATAGTGCCCGCAAAAAAGGTTAGGACGGGGATCAAGTTTAATCTCCCCGGTTTTGCGTGGGACGGGCGTGTAAGCAGATATCGCGACCTGTCTACGGGGAAATTTGTTTCCCGTCAAACGATTATCGACTTGCTCCGCAACGTAACGGACAACACAGCGGCGCGCCTTGGCGAATTGGCGCGCATGGCGGCGAAGGGGGACATCCCCCCGGCCGTGTTTCAGCGGGCGGCTATGGCGGAATTGAAGGCGTTGCATTTGGCCTCGGCAGCGCTGGGGGCCGGGGGGTGGGACAAACTGACGGCTGCTGATTACGGACGTGTCGGGGGTATTCTACGCTCGGAATACAGGTACCTGAACCGCTTCGTCTACGATATTGCGGCGGGTAAACTGACGCCAGAACAGGCGGCAGCGCGGGCGGCCCTGTACGCGGGAAAGGGGTATAGTCAATACTGGGCGGCCGAGCGAACACGGCGCGAGGAGGCTGCTGTACAGCGGGGCAAGGTGTTGTACGCGCGCTGGCTAACAGTCAGGGATAATCGTGTGTGTAATGATTGCGCGGCGCTGGAGGCCCTTGGCTGGCAGCCAGCCGTAACGTTTCCCAACCCCGGGGATGGACATACCGCGTGCCTGGGAAATTGCCGCTGTTCTCTTGAATACGAGGAGAGGGACGAATGACGCGAATCAGGGCCTCGGATGGACGTTGGCACGTGGATGGGGAATGGGTCCGTAGTGACACGGGAGCGAAACTATTTCGTGTTGAACCGGGCCGTCCGGTAATAATGGTTTATGACAAACGGGCCCAGGTGGAGATTCGGGTGCATTTGGGCGATTTGCTTCACGCCTTATTCGATGTGGAGATTACACACGATTGACACGTGTGGTATAATAGTAAGAAAGACTTTCTGAGCCGGAGCCAAGAGCCGGAGCCTGTCGAAAAGACGGGCTCCGGCTTTTTTAGTTTGCGGAGGAGACAATGCCTTACACACAGGACAATTTGCCGGACGCGGTTAAACGGTTACCGGCGGGGGCGCGGAAAATTTGGGTGGCCGCGTTCAACGCGGCATTCGAGGAATATGGGGGGGATGAGAAAAAGGCCTTCGCTGTTGCGTGGGCCGCTGTGAAGAAAAAGTATAAACAAGGCAAAGACGGCAAGTGGCATCCTATTCAGAAAGAGGGGGAGGGGAACGAGGTGGATCCGACATCTATTTTGAAACAAGTTCAGGAATTCAACGCCGGGGAGACGACCAAGGATGTAGTTTGGGCGGACCGGGCGGAAAGGGGCGTCCAACTGGCGCGCAAGGCCAGCGATGTGTTGGGGGGAACCTGGCGTTATCGGGCCGGCCGGGTAGAGGGACCGTATGACCCGAATGATGTTACGGTGTGGATGGCGGCCGGGGCGGTGAAGGACCTAGGTGTTGACGATGACGGAACCCACCGCGTTGGCGGATATGCCGTGCTGTGGGGGGATCCGGACCACAAGGATTTGACGGGCGAATATTTCACTCCGGATACGGAGGAATTGGACCGTTTGTTCAAGGGGATTGGCCGGCTCCCGTTGATTTATCGTCACGCTGGTGATGACGAATTGAAAACGTCGGTCGTGGGTGTTGTCGACTATTTGGTCAAGGATAGCATGGGGCTATGGTACGAAGCGCAGATTAAGGCGGCCGACAGATACCGACAGGCCATCATAGACTTGATTCGGAAACAGAAACTAGGAACATCGAGCGGCACGTTGCCGCGGGCACGGCGGGTAGCAAAGGACGGGCGAATTCTACGGTGGCCCATCGTGGAGATTTCGTTGACGCCAATGCCGGCCGAGCCACGATTGATGGTCCAATATCCGGTGGGTGTTGTCAAGGAACATTTCGCCGAGTGCGGACTTGAGTTCAAGGATTTGGAATCTGAAGAGGAAGAACATCCGCCTACAGAGGGGGTGTCGTCAACTGGCGATGCGGGCTGTGCCAAGGAGACCGGCGAGGAGTCGGGCGGTACGTCCGGGGAGACCGGGGACGACGCTCTGAAGGACGCGGTTATCGAGGTGGCGCGTATGTGGGTTGACATCACGAAGGAGATCTTAGAGGAGGGTTGACGATGGATGCGTTAACGACACTATATCAGCGTTTCACTAGCCTGGGGCAAAAATTCGACGTGGCTGTTGCCGAGGGCAAGCATGACGAAGCGCTGAACATCAAGAAGGAGATGGAAAAGGCGGCCGAGTTGATTAAGGCCGCGCGTGAGGCTAAGGGACTGTTCGATAATCTCCCCCAGGGCGGGGTTAGTATTCAACTCCCCGGTGAGGGGTCCGGAACCATGCCGGCCGATAACGGCGAGGGGAACGAGAAAGAGGATCCGGCGCTCAACATGTACCTGGAGGGGCAATACGGACCTGTTTCGGCGGAAGTCAAGGAAATCCTGACCGAGTTGTACGGCAAGGATTATCCTCGGCGGCTGATTGCGCACCGCCAGGCGTTTCGGCGTTTTCTGGTAGGTGGAGAACAGGCGTTGACTCCCGAAGAGCGGGGCTTGCTCAAGCAACTGGTTCTCACTCCCGAACAGGTTCGGCAGGAGATTCTGGCGGGTAAGGATATCCGGGCGCTCAAGAGCACGATGGTGGAAGGCGTGGACCACCTCGGCGGATATATCGTTCCCGCCGATTTCAAGACGCAATTCATTAAGCGGTTGACCGGGATGACGGTTATTCGTGGCCGGGCTCGCGCCTGGACCACGCAGCGCGACCGGGTCGAATTCCCCGTTATCACGGGTGGGGACGACCAGTATACCGGTGCCGTGCGGGTGACCTGGGTGGACGAGGAGACCACCGAATCGGAGCACACTACGAATGCGACGTTTGGCCTTAAGGCTATCGACGTGCACACGGTGATGGCATCTATCCCGGTGTCTCAGAACCTGCTGGAGGACGCGGCGTTCAGTGTCGATTCCCTGGTGGCTACCTTGTTCGCCGAGGCGTCGGCTATCGACGAGGATAACCAGTTCATCAAGGGGAATGGCGTCGGAAAGCCCGAGGGTATCCTGCCGGGCGGGGTAAACTCTCTTGGATTGACTGAGGCTAACACGGGCAATGCGTCTGCGTTGACGTGGAACGGATTGCTGGACCTCATATTCGCCGTTCCCGCTCAGTATCGACAGAACGCCGTATTCATTATGAACCGAGCGACCGCAAACGCTATCGCCAAGATTACGGATGCGTCCAATCGTAATCTGTGGTTGCCGTTCGCCTACCAGGGCGGCGACAAGCCATTGCCGCGCACGTTGCTTGGATTCCCCGTTCTCGAACAGGAGATTATGCCCGACGTGGCGGCCAATGCGTATCCCATCATATTCGGCGACTTGACGGGGTACTACATTGTGGACCGCATAGGGATGGGGATCAAGCGTGCGACCGACGCTACGTCCGACATGAAGAACATTGTCTACTTCGTGCTTCGGCGTCGGCTAGGCGGACGGGTAATGGAACCGTGGCGGTTTGCCGTTCAGAAGGTTGCTGCGTAAGGAGGATGACATGTTAGGACGAACGTTCCACGATAACGTGAAACTGGACAAGGGGATTGTGCCGCAGGCTCTCAACGGGGCTAGCGCCACAACCGATTGGTACGATATTCGCGGCTTTGGGCGGGCGGTGTTCATTATTGCCATTGGTGATACTGATACCACCGTAGATGCTTCTGTGTACCAGGCTACGGATGGGACCGGAACGGGCAGCAAGGCGATTTCTGGTGGGGCTATTACCCAGGTGGCGGCTGACGGCGATAACCGCGTCGTGACCATCGAGGTTAAGCCGGAAAACCTTGATTTCGCCAATGGTTTTCGCTACGTTCAACTGAAGGTTACGGCGGGCTCGGGGACAACTGGAGCACATATCGCTGCGCCTGTGTTGTTCTATCGTGCCGGTGATGCACCCGTCACGCAACCGAGCAATTACGCGGAGGCCGTGACGGTATAAGGCTATTTGGGTGTGCGGGGGCATCCCGCACACCCAAATCTTCTCTCGGGAGGACGCAATGAAGGTTATAGTTATCGTTCCCGGCGTGTATAACGGACCGCGTGATAAATCGTTAGGATATATTAAGCCGGGAACGATCATCGAAACAGAGGCGCCGTACGGGGAAAGTCTCATTGAGGCCGGACTCGCGGTATCCCCAGAAACGTGGGAGCAGATTAAGGCCGAAAGCAAAAAGAATGATGCTGCCGGCGGGGGAAAAGAGGCGAGCGAACCTAGAAGCGGCGGAAATGATAGGGGCGATAAGGCCGGTAACCGCAATGAGGCCGCGGGTAAGAAAAATGAACCTCGGCGGCGGCGGGCAAAAGCAAAATAAGGCCCGGGCTAGGAAAATGATGTCGGCCGATAGCGGGGGCAACCGCAATGAAGCCCGGGCTAGGAAAATGAGTCTGGCCGGTAACGGGGGGCCCTACAATGAAGCCCGGGCTAGGAAAATGATGTCGGCCGGCAGCGGGGGCAACCGTAATGAAGGCCGGGCCGGGGAAATGAGGCCGGCCGGCAGCGGGGCCAACCGTAATGAGGCCCGGGCTAGGAAAATGAGGTTGGCCGGCAGCGGCGGCAACCGTAATGAAGCCCGGGCTAGGAAAATGAGTCTGGCCGGTAACGGGGGGCCCTACAATGAAGCCCGGGCTAGGAAAATGATGTCGGCCGGCAGCGGGGGCAACCGCAATGAAGCCCGGGCTAGG
>Ga0256914_1001601_pt1 | contig 20022 bp, 24 predicted proteins | sample HulkmetaG_FD_191571 | JGI IMG/M metagenome (GOLD analysis project Ga0256914, IMG submission 191571) | Hydrothermal chimney microbial communities from Main Endeavour vent field at the Juan de Fuca Ridge, Pacific Ocean - Hulk | ecosystem: Environmental > Aquatic > Marine > Hydrothermal vents ... | reverse complement strand
CTGTGTGCATCCCAGGGCGGAGCAGCGCGCTGCCCCTACTGCCCAAAAGGTGCGGCGAGGGGGCGAAATCGTGGAGTATAATCTCACTTTGCCCCCCTGGTTCGGCGGTGTGCTGCCTTGATGGCGAGGGCGGCACGGTCGGTTCCGCGCTTTGGGGTGGGCGCGGGCGACGGTGTGCTTCCTGGTGGTTGGAGCCCCTTGACCTCATAGCCCGGGCGTTGCGCCAACCCGCAGGGCACAAATTCGCCTCCGCCGCCCAGGGGCAATGAAGCCCTAAACCCTTTCGCAAACGAGGTTCCCAATGCCCATTCACTTTGGCACCGACGGCTGGCGAGCCGTCATCTCCGATACGTTCACCTTTCACAACCTGCGTTTGGTTTCCCAGGCCATTGCCGACGCGCTGCGGGCCGACGCGGAGGAAGGCGCGGCGCTCACCGCGGTGGTCGGCTTCGACACCCGCTTCCTTTCCGACCGCTATGCCCGTGAGGTGGCGCGCGTGCTGGCCGCTAACGGCATCAAGGTGTGGCTGGCCCAGGCCGACGCGCCTACGCCGGCGATTTCCTACGCGGTCAAGCACAAGGGCGCGGCCGCGGGGGTGATGATTACCGCTTCCCACAACGCGCCGCGCTACAACGGCGTCAAACTCAAGGCCGCTTATGGCGGCTCGGCCCCGCCCGAGCAAGCCCGCCGAGTGGAGGTTTACCTCAACGATAACGAGGAACGCGGCCGAGGCCCCAATTTGATGGATTACGACCAGGCCCGCCGCCTCGGCCTGTTGGAACGCTTCAACCCCTTGCCCGCTTATTTCGCTCATTTGCACACCCTGATCGACGCGGACCGCATCGCGGAGGGCAAATTGCGTGCGGTGGTGGATTCCATGTATGGCTCGGGCCGGGGGGTGATTCGCGCCTTCCTGCAGGGCACCGGCGTGGAAGTGCACGAAATTCGCGCGGAGATGAACCCGGGCTTTGGCGGTGTGCATCCTGAGCCCATCGCCCGTTACCTGGGTGCGCTGGCCACCGCCATCGCCACCGGCCGCGGCGACGTCGGCCTGGCCACCGACGGCGACGCCGACCGCATCGGCGCCATGGATGAGCGCGGTAATTTCGTGGACCCCCACAAAATCATGGCGCTCAGCCTGCGCTATCTGGCCGAGGTGCGGGGGCTGCGCGGCGCGGTGGTGCGCACGGTCTCGACCACGCGGATGATTGACCGCTTGGCCGCGAAATACGACTTGCCGGTGCATGAAACGCCGGTGGGCTTCAACCACATTGCCGACTACATGCTGCGCGAGCCGGTGCTCATCGGCGGCGAGGAATCCGGCGGTATTGCCTTCCTCGGCCACATTCCCGAGGGCGATGGCATTTTGATGGGCTTGCTGATTTTGGAGATGCTGGCTTATTATCGCGAGCCGCTTTCGGCCCTGGTGGAAGACCTGCTGGCCGAGGTGGGGCCAGCCCACTACGCGCGCACCGATTTGCGGCTGCGACATCCGGTTTCCAAAGCCAAGATGACCCAACGGTTGGCTGAGCAGGCGCCGCAAGCCATTGGCGGGCAAACCGTGCGGGAAGTGAGCACGTTGGATGGCTGCAAATACATCCTGGCCGATGATTCCTGGCTGCTGATTCGCCCTTCGGGCACCGAGCCGGTGTTGCGGGTGTATGCCGAGGGGCGCTCCCCTGAGATGGTGAAAGCGCTGCTGGCGTATGGGGAGCGCGTGGCGCAGCAGATGGCCTGAAGCGGCGGGCGGCGCTTTTTTTGCTGCGCTGGAAAGCGTCAGTTGCATCCTTGGCGTCTTGGAGGGCTGGGGCGGTGTTGCGGCCGCCCCAGCCAGAGGAAGCCGCGATGTTGCCTTGTTTGGGGGCTCTCTAAAAGAAAAGGCGCGCCTCTCGGCGGCCTTGTGTCCTCTCGGGTGTTCCCCCTGGTTGTGAGCAACGGTGTCTATTGGCGTTCTTTGAGGCGCTGGTAGGCCTGTTCCCAAGCGGGATCCAACTTGAGCCGTTTGGGCACGGTGATGTGCCCGACGTGGGCGAAAACTTGCCCTGCCAGGCGGGCGATTTCATCCCAATCTTGCGCTAAGGTTGCGGAGGCCATTTCGCGCTGCAGTTGCCCAGCCCAGCGCCATTCGCGGCGAAAGCGGTCGGCTTTGAGCCAGTAGCCGCGTTTTTCCCAGGGAGTGGTCGTTTCTTCGATGGTGGCATCCACAGCGCCCAGCAGTTCGGCGATGAAGGCGGCTAAATTGAGGGTGCGCTGGTCGGGATGGGTTTGGACCATCAATTCACGCAGCGCCCAGCCCAACATTTGCAACAGGCGCCGACGGCGTTTGCCCACGCCATCGGTTTGGATGACTCGGCTCATGAGAACTCCTTGTGAAGAAATGCGAGGGGAATTATAATCGCAAACTCGCGGGTTTTGAGCAATTCCCGTGGGAATTTTTATGATCATGGTATAATTTATTCGCCCTGGAAGGGGCCTAACAGCATACGCAATTGACAGCGCGCCGCTCCGCGATGGCTGGGGGGCGCCCTGTTACACCTTATGAATTCGTCGGAGGACAACATCGTGGCCACGACCAAACAAGTGCCGCTGAGCCATCTTGTGCCGGGGCAGAAAGGGACGATCGTCGCGATTCGCAGCCGTGGTCCTTTGCGCCGTCGCTTGTTGGATATGGGGATGGTGCGAGGAGAAACCGTTTACGTCGAGCGCGTGGCGCCGTTGGGTGATCCTGTGGAATATGCGGTCAAAGGTGCGCACCTCTCACTGAGGCGCCGAGACGCGGCCAATATCATCGTTGAGGTTCACGCTCAGGAGGGTGAGGAACATGACCTCAACGCCTAACATGCTGATGCCGTTGACGATGCTGCCCCCTGGCCAGGTGGGCCGCATTGTGCAAATCCATGCTGGGCAGCGTTTGAAGCAGCGCCTGATGGGCATGGGTTTGGCGCCGGGTAACACGGTGCGCGTGTTGCGAGACAACGGTGGGCCATTACTCTTGGCCGTGGGGGAAAGCCGCATTGCTTTAGGGCGGGGCATGGCCCATAAGATTTTGGTGCAGGCTGTTTCGGATCCCATCCCGCGTGGAGAGTTTGTCTCATGAGCCAACCCCGCCGTTTACGGGTTGCGCTGGCGGGCAACCCCAACGCTGGTAAGAGCACGGTTTTCAACGCCCTCACCGGTTCCCATCAGCACGTGGGTAATTGGCCTGGGAAGACCGTGGAAAAGAAGGAGGGCAGTTTTCGCTATCGCGATTTATGGGTGGATGTCATTGACTTGCCAGGCACGTATAGCCTTTCGGCCTACTCACCGGAAGAGCGCATTGCCCAGGAATTTATCACCCAAGAGCACCCCGATGTTGTGGTCAACGTGGTGGATGCTTCCAATTTGGAACGCAACCTTTACTTGACGGCGCAATTGTTGGAAATTGGCGTGCCCCTCATCATTGTGCTCAACATGATTGATGTGGCCGAGCAGTTGGGCTATGAAATCGATGTCGAGCGCTTTTCGCAATTGTTAGGGGTGCCGGTCATTCCGGCGGTGGCCAGCAAAGGGCAGGGGTTGGAGGCGCTGCAAGCGTCTCTCTATCAGGCGGCGCAAGACCCTGCGCAATTTGCCCCGCCGCGCGCGTTGGTGCAATATGAGCACGAGATGGAGCGTTCGGTGCGGCAACTCACCGAGGCGCTTCAAGCGTTGCCCGATTTGCAAGGGTATCAACCGCGCTGGTTGGCGGTGAAACTCATCGAAGGCGACGCGCAGGCCCATGCCCTTGTTGCTGCAGCCCCCGGCGGTGAGCAGGTGTTGGCCTTGCTGGAAAAGGTGTTGGATAAGCTGCGCCGCACCTATGGCGAAGATGTGGACGTCGTGCTCGCCGATGCGCGCTATGGCTTTGTGCGGGGGCTCATTCGGCAGGTGTTGACCCTGCCCAAACAGCCGCCGCATACCCTTTCGGATCGCATTGACCAAATCGTCACCAACCGTTGGCTGGGCATCCCGCTGTTCCTCTTCCTGATGTATCTCATGTTCAATCTGGTGCAGCGGGTTTCAGCCCCGTATATGGATTGGATTGACAGCCTGTTTAGCGGGCCGGTGTCGCACTGGGCGCTCGTGGCCTTGCAGGCGTTGCACGCGCCCGATTGGTTGGCTTCGCTGGTGGTGGATGGCGCGATTGCAGGGGTGGGGAGTGTTTTGGTTTTTGTGCCCAGTTTGATGGTGATGTTTTTCGCCCTCGCCTTTATGGAAGATAGCGGTTACCTCGCCCGGGCTGCTTTTGTGATGGACCGGATGATGGGCTTTTTGGGCCTCAATGGTCGGGCGTTCATCCCCATGATTTTAGGGTTTGGCTGTAACGTGCCCGCGGTTTATGCGACCCGCACCATTGAAAACCGAGGCGCGCGCATTCTGACCGGTTTGCTCATCCCCTTTATGTCGTGCTCCGCGCGCCTGCCGGTGTATGTGGTCTTTGGGATGGCCTTCTTTGGTGCCCGGGCTGGGCTGGTGGTGTGGGCGCTTTATCTCATTGGCATTGCCACGGCTTCCCTGGCGGGGTGGATCTTGGCGCGGTGGGTTTTCCCGGAAGTGCATCAAAGCGTGTTTGTGTTGGAATTGCCGCGCTATCGGCTGCCCACGTTGCAGGGGCTGTGGCTGCACACTTGGGAGCACACTTCGGAGTTCGTTCGGAAAGCCGGCACGGTCATTTTGGGCATTTCGGTGCTGTTGTGGTTTTTGCTCAATTTGCCTTGGGGCGTGAGCGATCCCAAAGAGAGTTATTTTGGCCAGGTGAGTGGGGCGCTGGCGCCTGTGTTTGAGCCGGCAGGGTTTGGCACATGGCAGGCCACAGGCGCGTTGATTTCGGGTTTTGTAGCCAAAGAGGTTGTGATTTCAACCATGTCGCAGGTTTATGTGGGCGAGCAGCAAACGACCCGCTTCGAAACCTCCACGGCCGAGCCACCAAGCCTCAAAGACGATGTGCGTACCGCGGTGGTCGGCTTCCTCAAGGCAACCCGTGATGCCGGCAAAGCCTTTTTGGACGTCTTGACCCCTGGAGTGAGCCTGTTCCCTCAGGATGAAGGTGTCCGCCGCCAGACTGCACTCAGCCGAGCTCTGCGCGACGCATTCACGCCCTTGAGCGCCTTTGCCTTTTTGGTGTATGTGTTGCTCTACACCCCTTGTGCAGCCACCATTGCCGCTCAAACGCAAGAGTATGGTTGGCGTTGGGCGGCGTTTTCGGTGGCGTTGGGGCTGAGCACGGCTTGGGTGCTGGCCGTGGCGGTATATCAAGTAGGCCGCTTGTTGGGTTGGGGGTGAACGATGCTGTTGACCCTTTGGCAGCGTTTGCAAAGCGCAGAGCAAGCAGGGGAAGTGCTCTCTCTGGAGCAATTGGCGGCTGAGCTGAGCGTTGAGATCGCGGAAGTGCGCCAGATGTTGGAGATTTTGGCTTGGGAAGGGAAAGTCCGCCATGTAGCATCAACGGGCTGTGGCTTGGCCGAGGAAGGCGGCTGTGCCACATGCCCGTTGCGGAAAGTTTGCACCCGTGGGGTGACCCATCGTCAAGAAGGGTTTCTCCTGGCCCCTCGCCCTTAGTTGGCGATGGATGTGCACGAAGTTTAGACCTGCCTCGGCCCGCGTTGCGCCGGGGCAGCGCTGTAAAGGGGCTCGTAGGTTGGCTCGGGCGTGGGCGGGGGCGTGGTGGGCCGCCGTCGGGCCGAGGCCACCGCACGAGGGGCAGGGGCGGGGCGAGGCGTGGGCGCCGCAGGCCGAGGCCGACGAGCGGGCGCAGCAGCCTGCATAGCGGTTTCGGCTTGAGAAAAAAGGCGCGGACCCGCAGTTGAAATGGTGCCAATGATGAGCACCCGCACCAACCAAACCAGAATGGCGACGAAAACGGGAACCGTCTTCAGCAGCATTTGCTGATCAACCACGGCGCTGCCTGCAGAAGCGTGGTTGAGGATGGCGATGGAAACGCCCCACCACGTGAGCATGGCGTTCATGGTCGCCGCCAGAAGCCAGGCCCCTAACAGATACCAGACCTCTTGCATGGGCCCTTCGGCCTCTTCGGGGGTGAAGAGGCGGGCAATGCCCGCAAAGTCAATGCCGCAAAAGGCAATGGCCAAAATAGTAGACCATTTGATGCCGGCAAAGCGCATGTCACCCAGTAAATCGTGAAGGGCAAAATCGGTGGTGCTGTAGTTGAAGGCTTCGAAGAAGAGCAAAGCCGTGAGAATGAGCACGCCAAACATTTGCCCCCTCTGCAGAGGGAACCGTCGGAGCGAGAAACCTTGCCACCAGCGCATCTTGAGCCTCCTTTCCAGTGGGCGAATACTTGCCTTTATATTAGAACATTTGTTCTGAAATGTCAAGGGTTTTGCCCCAGGTGAGTGAGGAAAGCCCCCGCCCGCGCACCCACCATGCCGCGACGCGTCTTTCCCAAAGGCAAAAGGAGCCCTTGGCGGCGCGGCCTGCGCGGGTTTTCATCGCCTTTTAGTCTAAGGTTGCGTAAACTTGTGTAGATGTTGGCGTGGGCCTGTGGTAAAGTCACGGCAATGGAAGTGGGCAGGCCGCGGCCGCAGCCTTTTCCAAAAGGGGCGGAAGGCCGCCCGCACCCCAAACCAAGCAGGGCATTGAGGAGGTTCATGTGAACTGGACGGGTTTGTGGCTGGGGCTGTTTATGTTGGGTGTCATTGGTTTTGGGTTCTTTTGGGTGATTAAGTTGGAGTATTACGTGGGCGCGCATGTGTGGCCGGTGGTGTTGGGCGTGGGCATTGGGCTGGCGGTGTTTTCCCTTTTTTTGCCCTCGTTTTGGCTCTCTGCATTGGTGGGAATTTTCGCGGGTTCGGTGATTTGGGGAAGCACCGAGTTGCCCGATCAAGCCATCCGCGTGCAGCGGGGCCTGTTTCCGGCCAACCCTAAGCGCCAGGCCAGGCAACGTCCGAAGGAGATGGTAGAGTGAGTTTGCAATGGGCAGGCTTGATTTTGGCGTTGGTGACCGTGGCGACCATCGGTTTGGGGCATGTCATGGTGCGGCGGTTTCATGCGCGTTGGGGCACGCGGCCAGCCATCCCGTTCATGGCGCTGAGCGCGTTGGTGATGGCAGCGGCTTTCCTGACCCCTGACAATTTGCTTTCGGGGGTTTTGGGCATTACGGCGATGACTTTGTTTTGGGATGGGGTGGAAATCTACCGCCAAGAAAAGCGGGCCGCGGCCGGGCATTTGGACGCGCTAAAAGGCCAGCGGTGAAAAATCGGTGTGCTCGTCGAAGGCATCCAGCCCTTCGGCGCGTTTGAGCGCGTTGGCGACCCAATAGGTGAGCGGCGTGGCCAGGGTTTCGTAGGCCACTTTGACCCCCCATTGAGAGAGCACCGCTTGCAGCAGTCCCCCTGTGGGAATGACGCCATAGAAAGCCAGGGTCATGAAAGTGGCTGCGTCCACGCCTTCCCCCACGATGGTGGATGTGATGGTGCGCAGCCACAGCCAGCGCCCTTGGGTGCGAAGTTTGAGTTTGGCCATGATGTAGGCGTTGAGGAATTCCCCTACGAGGTAAGCGGCAAACGAGGCCGCCAACAAGCGGGGGGTAAAGCCCAAGATTGCTTGGTAGGCGTGTTGGGCGGCTTCCACCGAGCCCAGGCCGGCGTCCCAAAAGGGGGCAGGTGGAAGCAAGCCGCCCAGCCAAATTGCCACCACGGCCAACAAGTTCGCGCCAAAGCCCGTCCAAATCATCCGGCGGGCGTAGGCGTAGCCATAGACTTCGGTGACCACATCGCCCAAGATGTAGGCCACGGGGAAGAGCACCACGGCCGCGGGCAGCACCAGCCCGAAGATTTGCACCAATTTCACCGCGATGATGTTGGAAACCACCAACACCGCAGCGAAGATGCCGACCAAGAGGGGGTAATAGCGGTGGGTTTCAGAGGTGGGCATGTTTTTTTCTCAGCAGTGCATGGCGTCTGGCTGGGCGTTTACAGCATCGAGGCTACGGCTTCTTTGGCCGCGGGCGTTTTGACGTGTTCCGCGCTCACGGTGATGGCGATGCCGCCGCGAATGTTGAATTCGCCAATGACCCGAATGTAGTGGGGGTCCAGCACGGCGACCAAGTCGTCCAAAATGGTATTGACCACGTGCTCATGGAACACGCCTTCGTTGCGGTAGGACCAAAGATAGAGTTTGTAAGATTTGGATTCCACGATTTTCTGGTCGGGCACGTAGGCCACTTTGATGGTCGCGAAGTCAGGCTGGCCTGTGACCGGGCAGAGGCAAGTGAATTCGCTGGTTTCTAAGGTGACCAGATAGTAGCGGCCTGGCGTGCGGTTGGGGAAGGCTTCCAGTTTTTTGCTGGGTTGGGCTTTGCGGCCCAAGAGGGTAATGTCTTTGAGGTCTTCGGGTTGGGTCATGGGCATGGTAGGTTCCTCCGTCCGTGGTGGGCACGGTTAGGCGGCCTGAGCCGCGTCGGTGTTGCGGGTTTGGCGGTTTTCCTCAACGCGTTCGATCAAGCGGCAGAATGCGCACTTGCCGGGGGCGGTGGTTGGTTGGCCGCAGACCGGGCAGGTGTGCATTTGGGCTGCCACTTCTTGGGGTTGGGGGGCGAAAAGGCCTTCTTGTTTGGCCTTGAGAAAGCCGAGGTAAAACTGCAATTTTGCGCCAGGGCGGTCGGCTTCCAGTTTGTTGAGGAGTTGTTTGTAGTAGATGGATTTGGCGCCTCGTGAAAAGGGGCATTCGTCGTAAATATAGCGGATGCCGCGCAAGAGCGCATAGGCTGCGGTTTCGCGCTCGTAGAAGCGGAAGAGGGGCTTGACTTTGCGCGCCAATCCAGGGGAAGCCGGCAGCACCGGCCCTTGCCGGATGAGATAGCCAGCCGCCCAGGTCAGCGTGTTGCCGAAGAGCACCGCGGCTTCGTCATCCAAATTGTGGCCGGTGGCCAAAACCTGGTAGCCCAAATCTCGGGCAATGCGGTTCATTTCATGGCGTTTGACCAAGCCGCACACAGAGCAGGGTTTGCCTTTGCCGCGCTGGGTGAGGCGGGCCATTTCGGGAATGGTAGCCCCATACAACCCGGGCACATCTACGACGTGCAAAGTCAGCCCGCGCTCGGCAGCAAAAGCCTCGGTGAGCGCGCGCGATTGATGGGAATAGCCAAAACCGCCGTCAATTCCCAAATCAATGTAAAGGCCATCGGCTTGATAACCCAATCGCCAGAGCACGTCCCACAGGGCCAGCGAATCCTTGCCGCCCGAGACGGCCACCAATATTTTGTCGTCGCGGCCGAACATGTGATATTTTTTGATGAAGCGCTCGGTTTGCGCGACGAACCATTCTAAATAATGCTCTTTGCACAGCGCCAGTTTGTGATGGCGCATGTTGATGACGGCTTTTTGGCCGCACTTTCGACAACGCATGGGGTTTATCCTCGCGGGGAAGGTAGGCCTGGGCCATCAGCCGCCGGAAATCACGGCCACCAGGCGGATGACGTCTCCGTCTTTCAGGTGGGTATCTTCGGTAATCAATTCGCCCTCGCGGGTGGGAATGACCTCTTCTAAGGGGATTTCCAGTTGCTTGAGGGCTTGTTTGATCGTGATGCCGTGGGGCACTTCGTAGGTTTTCTCACGCAGAATGAGTTTGGCGCTCATGAGGTTTCCTCAAAAAGGGGGTGGTCAAAAACGGGTGTCTGCCGGGCTGCATTCTACCCGGATGCTGGGGTTTCGTCAAATCGCGGCGTGCGGTTGGGTGAGATTTCCTCACTCAAGTTGCAATTCTGCGGTATAATGTGCCTCGCAAGCCACCGTAGCTCAGTCGGAAGAGCATCCGCCTCGTAAGCGGACGGTCACGGGTTCAAGTCCCGTCGGTGGCTCAGCAGCCCCACTGTGGGGCTTTTTTGTTGTCATGCTATAATTTGAGTGACGGGAGCGGATCATCCGTGAGCCAAGGAGGATTTCTGATGAAAGCCTTAAACGCGTTGGTTGAAAAGTTGGAAGGCGCGGTCGCGGTCGAAGACGGCGTCGTGCGGGTGAAAGACGAAGCAAAGTTACGGCGTCAGATGCCGCAATTGGCCGAAATGGCCGCGGTGGGGGAACAACCCGAAAAGGCGTTGGCGCAGTTTGTGATTCGTGGCGCCGCGTTGGATTTGGGCATCGTGCCCTCTTCCATTCATGATTTGTACATGGCGCGAGGTCGGGGAGAGGTCGCCCCGACTTTTACCGTTCCGGCCATGAATTTGCGGACTTTGCCCTTTTTGGCCGCTCGGGCCGTCTTCAAAAATGCGCTGGCCATTGATGCAGGCGCTTTTATTTTCGAGATTGCGCGTTCCGAGATGGGCTATGCCGCGCAGCGCCCGAACGAGTATGTGGCCGAGGTGTTGGCCGCGGCCATTGCGGAGGGCTATCGGGGGCCGGTTTTCATCCAAGGCGACCATTTCCAGATTTCGCCCAAGCGCTTTGCCGAAGACCCTGAGGCCGAAGTGGAGGCTGTGCGGGCGTTGAGCCTGGAGGCCATCAAAGCCGGCTTTTATAACATTGACGTGGACACCTCCACCTTGGTGGACCTTTCCAAGCCCACTGTTCCCGAGCAGCAGGAACTCAACTATAAACTTTCGGCCGAGCTGACGGCCTACATCCGCAGCATTCAACCCGCGGGCATTGACATTTCGGTGGGCGGCGAAATCGGCGAAGTGGGGGGGCACAACTCGACCGAGGAAGAGCTGCGGGCTTACATGGATGGCTACAACGCACATTTAGCCCAAATCGCACCCGGCGCGGAGGGCTTGAGCAAAATCAGCATCCAGACGGGAACTTCCCACGGCGGCGTGGTGTTGCCCGACGGGACGATTGCCAAAGTCAAAGTGGATTTCGACACCCTGAAACACCTCAGCCGGGTGGCGCGCGAGGTGTATGGCATGGCCGGCGCGGTGCAACACGGGGCCTCGACGTTGCCCGAAGATGCTTTCAGCAAATTCCCTGAGGCCGAGGCCTGCGAGATTCACCTCGCAACCAACTTTATGAACATCCTCTACAATCACATGCCTGCCGACTTGAAGGATGAGATTTACGCCTACTTGCGCGAACACCATGCTCACGAGCGCAAACCCGATATGACCGACGAGCAGTTTTATTACAAAACCCGCAAGCGGGCGTTAGGGCCTTTCAAGAAGGAAATTTGGGCGTTGCCAGAGGACGTCAAAGAAGCCGTTTACCAAGATTGGGACGCCCAATTCGCGCGGCTTTTCCGCCAGCTGCGCATTGGCGAAACCCGCGCCATTGTGGACCGCACCATTCACGTCGTCAAGATTTTGCCGCGGCTGGAAGATTACATTGACGCCGACATGGCAGGCGAAGACGTGTCGGACCTGGCCGATTGAGTGTGAGCACTGCCGGGCGCGCCTTTGAAGCGTGCCCGGCTTGCTTTTGGGGTGGGGCATGACAAGCGCAAAACCGCAATTGGGCATGCGAAGAACATGGTGGCTGGGGTTGTTGATGCTGGGGGTGTTAGGGGTCGCGGGCGTGCGGGCCTTCCCGGTCTATGGGCTGACGCCCACGCCCACACCAGGGGACGTAGCCATTGTGGCTCCCGGCCCCCAGCAGGCTTTGCAAGGGCAGGTGCGGGTGTTGGGCACGACCCAAATCCCCAACTTCAAAGTCGCCTACCTTTACTTTGGCTATGCCGAAGACCCTACCCACACCTGGTTTCTCTTGGCAACACAACACCGCCCGACCTATCGGGGGCTTTTAGCCCGTTGGGATACCACCCGCATCACCGACGGCAATTACGTTTTGAGGCTGGTGGTGGTCACAGCCGACGGCACCCATTACGAAGACACCGTGCCCGTGCGGGTGCGCAACTACACCCCCATCGAAACCCCCACACCCGCGCCCACCCAGGCCGGTCAGGCCACTGCCCCGCCCGCAACGCCTCGCCCTACCGCTACCCCCACTGCCCATTGGCCTACCCCAACCCCATTGCCGCCTAACCCGGTGGTATTGACCCCGCAAGCCTTGAAACAGGCCGTTTTAGGAGGCGTTGGGGCGGTTTTGGCGTTGTTGGCCCTCTTTGGCTTTTTGCGGCGGGTCGTCTGACGCGTGTGACCAAACAAAAGCAAGTCGCCTTCGCTTTGAGCACCCCGTGCTATAATGGAACCTACCCTTGGTTGGCAATTATTCCTGATTGGAGGTAAACATGGGTCGCTTTGCTTTTGAGCACATCCTCACCGATGAGCACCGCATGATTCAACAGGCCGCGCGGGAATTTGCCGAGCAGGAAATCGCCCCCGTCGCGGCCCAATACGATGAAAGCGGTGAGTTCCCCATGGAAACCATTCGCAAAATGGGCGAAATGGGCTTCATGGGGATTGAGATGCCGGAGGAATATGGCGGGGCTGGCATGGACACCTTGGCCTATGTTTTGGCCGAAATGGAGATTAGCAAGGTGGATGCCGCCCACGGCACCATTATGTCGGTCAACAACTCGCTCTTCAGCTACGGCATTTTGCACTACGGCACCGAAGAGCAAAAGCGGAAGTATATCACGCCGGTGGCTTCAGGAACAGCCATCGGCGCTTATGCGTTAACGGAACCTTCGTCAGGCTCAGATGCAGCCAACATGCGCACCCGTGCTGTGCGAGAGGGTGATTACTACATCCTCAACGGCCGCAAAAATTGGATTACCAGCGGCCCAGTTGCCGATTATTTTGTGGTCTTTGCCATGACCGACCCTTCCAAAGGGCACAAAGGCATTACCGCCTTCATCGTCGAAGGCGACACCCCCGGCCTGGTGCGGGGGCGCAAAGAGCCCAAATTGGGCATTCGGGCTTCAGCGACCAGCGAGGTCGGTTTTGAAAACGTCAAAGTGCCGGTGGAAAACCGTTTGGGCGAAGAGGGGGAAGGGTTCAAAATCGCGATGGCCGTGTTAGACGCCGGCCGCATTGGCATCGCCGCCCAAGCCTTGGGCATTGCCGAAGCGGCCTATGAGGCTGCGCGCCAATACGTCCAAGAGCGCGAAGCCTTTGGGCACCCCATTGGCGAATTCCAAGGCACCGGCTTCAAAATTGCCGATATGAAAACCCGCATTGAGGCCGCACGCGCGTTGACCTTCAACGCAGCGTTGGCCAAAGAAGCAGCCAAAAGCACAGGCAAGCGCTACACTCTGGAAGCTTCGATGGCCAAACTCTATGCCTCTGAAACGGCCATGTATTGCGCCTGGGCCGCGGTACAAATTCACGGCGGCATGGGCTACTCCAAAGAGCTGCCGGTGGAACGCTACTTCCGTGACGCTAAAATTACGGAAATCTACGAAGGCACCAGCGAAATTCAGCGCCTGGTGATTGCCCGTTTGGAAACCGGCCTGCGAGTGTAGCCCAACACCGAAACATCTTCGCTGCCATTTGCTCTTCCCTCAGGAGCGCATGATGAAAGCCGTCTTCTTCCACGAACACGGCGGGCCTGAAGTGCTGCAATACGGCGAGCTTCCCACGCCCGAGCCTGGGCCGGGAGAAGTGCTGGTGCGGTTGCGCGCCGCAGCCCTCAACCGGCTGGATTTGTGGGTGCGGGAAGGCTGGCCGGGCATCCGCCTCACTTACCCGCACATTTTGGGCGCCGATGGCGCGGGCGAGGTGGCCGCCCTGGGCGCAGGCGTCACCCAATGGCGCGTGGGCGACCGAGTGGTCATCAACCCCAACATCGGCTGCGGCCAATGCGAATTTTGCCTCGCCGGGCAAGACAACCTCTGCGAGCACTGGCAGTTGCTTGGGGAAACCCGCGCCGGCACCTATGCCCAATACGTCGTCGTGCCAGAAGCCAACCTCCTGGCCCTGCCCGAGGGGTTTGGCTATCACGAAGCCGCGGCCGCGGCGTTGGTGTTCCAGACCGCGTGGCATTCCCTCATCACCCGCGGCGGGCTGAAAGCCGGTGAGTGGGTGCTCGTGGTGGGGGCTTCGGGCGGGGTGAACACCGCCAGCATCCAGATTGCCAAACTCGCGGGGTGTCGGGTCATCGTGGTGGGCTCCAGCGCGGCCAAATTGGCGCTGGCCGAGGCTTTGGGCGCGGATTTCCTGATTGACCGCTCGCAAACCGAGCAGTGGGCCAAAGAGGTGTATCGGCTGACCGGCAAGCGCGGGGTGGATGTGGTGGTGGACAACGTCGGCACCACGTTCCCGCTGAGTTTCAAAGCCGCACGCAAGGGCGGCCGGGTGCTCACCGTGGGCAACACCGGCGGTCCGAAGTTCCAGATTGACAACCGCTACATCTTCGGCAAGCATCTGAGCGTGATTGGTTCCACGATGTCGCCCCAAAAAGACTTTCGGGATGTGATGCGGTTGGTGTTTCAGGGCAAACTCAAGCCGGTGTTGGATAAAACCTTCCCCCTGGCGGAAGCCCGTTTGGCGCAAGAGCGGCTGGCGCGCGGCGAACAATTGGGTAAAATCACGTTGGCTATTCCTTGAGCGACCCAACGGTGCATAACGAATGTCTAAAAAAGGGTTTCTCGCCGCGACTTTCCTTCAGGTGCTGGTGTTGTTGATAACAGCCTGGGGCGGCCTGCGTTTGGCTGCCGCAGTGAAAGGCGCGGCTTGGTTGAAGACGCTGCCACTGGAAGTGCCGTGGTGGTATTTCCCCCTGGGCGGCGCGGCCTGGATGCTGGCTGGGATGGTGGTGTGGCTGATGTTCCTCACCGACCACCCGTGGGCGCCGGCCGCGTTTTTGACCCTGGTGGTGACCTTTACGGCTTTTTGGTGGCTCGACCGCTACATCCTTTCCTCGGCCGCTTACTTCAAACAGAATTGGCCGCTGACCTTGGGCATCATGGGCGCGGCCGTGGTGGTGACGGGCGTTTTGACCCTCCCACCGGTTTGGAATTCTCTTTTTGGAGCAGACGATGAGCGAACACCCCAACCCTAAGATTGAGCAACTGCGTAAACTCAAGACCCAGGCCCGCTTGGGCGGAGGCCCGCAACGGATTGAAGCCCGCCACAAACAGGGTAAACTCACCGCACGCGAACGCCTGGATTTGTTGCTGGACCGTGGTTCGTTTCGTGAAATTGACATGTTTGTAACCCATCGCGCCACGGAATTTGGCATGCCCGAGAAACGCTATCTGGGCGACGGTGTGGTGACCGGTTGGGGCACCATTGAGGGGCGGTTGGTGTATGTGTTTTCGCAAGATTTCACCGTGATGGGCGGCAGCCTGGGTGAAGCCCACGCGCGCAAAATCATCAAAATCATGGATATGGCCCTCAAAAACGGCGCCCCTGTCATTGGCTTGAACGATTCGGGGGGCGCGCGCATCCAAGAAGGCGTGGACTCGCTGGGCGGCTACGCGGAAATCTTCTTGCGCAACACCTTGGCTTCGGGGGTCATTCCCCAAATCAGCGTGATCATGGGGCCGGCTGCCGGCGGCGCGGTGTATTCCCCGGCCATCACCGACTTCATTTTCATGGTGCGGGGTTCCTCTTACATGTTTGTCACCGGGCCACAGGTGGTGAAAGCCGTGACCCATGAAGACGTCACCTTTGAGGAACTGGGCGGCGCGGATGTCCACGCAACCAAGTCGGGGGTGGCGCACGTTGTGCATGATTCCGAAGCCGAAACCCTGATGGCGGTGCGACGTCTGCTCTCTTTCCTGCCCTCCAACAACATGGAAGACCCGCCCATTGTCGAAACCGGCGATGACCCCTTGCGCATGGAAGCCGCACTCGACACCATTGTGCCCGATGACCCCAGCAAGCCCTACGACATCAAAGACGTCATTCGCTTGGTGGTGGATAACGGCGATTTTTACGAGATTCACGAGCACTTTGCCCCCAACATCGTGGTAGGTTTCGCTCGTTTGGGCGGGCGCACAGTGGGCATTGTGGCCAACCAGCCCGCGGTTTTGGCCGGCGTGTTAGACATCAACGCCTCGACCAAAGCCGCACGGTTCATCCGCTTTTGCGATGCTTTCAATATTCCCTTGGTGACGTTTGAAGACGTGCCCGGTTTTATGCCTGGCACCGTGCAAGAACATGGCGGCATCATCCGCGCGGGCGCAAAACTGCTTTACGCTTACGCCGAGGCCACCGTGCCCAAACTCACCGTGGTGACGCGCAAAGCCTACGGCGGCGCCTACGACGTCATGAGCAGCAAGCATCTGCGCGGCGACTTCAACGTCGCATGGCCGACGGCCGAATTGGCCGTGATGGGCCCCGATGGCGCAGTGAACATTATCTTTCGCCGCGAATTGGAAGAAGCCGACGACCCGGTGGCGCGCAAGGCTGAATTGGTAGCCGAATATCGCGAAAAATTTGCCAACCCCTACATCGCCGCGGCGCGCGGCTATTTGGATGACGTCATCGAGCCGCGGGAAACCCGCCCGCGCCTCATCAACGCCCTGGAAATGCTCCAAAACAAGCGCGACGCCAACCCACCCAAGAAACACGGCAACATCCCGCTGTAGCCTGAGGCGCGGGCTGTTGCTTGCTGTCAGTTGCTCATGCACCGCCTTGCCTACACCTTCTTTGGCCCCCCTGCCGGTGTGCCCGTGGTGTTGCTGCACCACGGCTTGGGAAGTAGCGCAGCCTGGCAGGCCCAGATTCCTGCCCTGACCCAGGCCGGCTTTCGGGTGTTGGCCTATGACCGTTGGGGCTATGGCGCATCGGAACCGCGGCCCCAGTTGCACACCCCTTGGTTCGAACCCGACGTCGCAGACCTCGCGGCCTTACTCGACGCGGTAGGTTTAGGGCAAGTTGTGCTGGTGGGGCACAGCGACGGCGGCACCATAGCCTTGTATTTTGCCGCGCGTTACCCAGGGCGGGTGCAAGCCTTGGTAACGGTGGCCGCCCATGTGTATGTGGACCCGACCATGCACCCCGGTATGGAAGCCTTACGGCAGGTTTACGAAACCTCAGAAGCCTTTCGGCAGGCCTTGGACCGCACCCACCAGGGCCGTGGCAGCGAAGTGTTTGAAATGTGGTATGCCGCGTGGCATCGCCCCGGCGTCTTGGATTGGGACGCCCGCCCGCTTTTGCGCTACGTGAAAGCCCCAACCTTAGTCGTGCAAGGCACCGCGGACGAATACGCACCCCCCGAGCACGCGCAGGTCATTGCCGCCGCGCTGCCCAACGCTCGGTTGGCGCTGGTGCCTGATGCTTCTCACATGTTGCCCCAAAAACACCCCGACGCGTTCAACCCATTGCTGCTGGCGTATCTCAAAACCGTCGTCTTGGGTGACACTGCCTGATGGGGCAACCACCATGCCAATGCTTTGGAGGCCTTGATGGAAAAAGCCCTGCTGAGCGGTAACGAAGCCATTGCCCGCGGCGCGTGGGAAGCGGGCGTGGAAATTGCCGCCGCTTACCCCGGCACGCCGAGCACCGAAATTTTGCAGGCCTTTGCCACGTTCGACGATGTGTATGCCGAATGGTCGGCCAACGAAAAAGTGGCGCTGGATGTGGCCATCGGCGCGGCCTATGCCGGCAAACGCGCCCTGGCCGCCATGAAGCATGTGGGTTTGAACGTCGCTTCGGAATCCCTCTTCTATTCGTCCTACACCGGCCTCAACGCAGGCCTGGTCATCGTCACCGCTGACGACCCGGGCATGCACTCTTCCCAAAACGAGCAAGACAACCGCAACTACGCCCGCTTCGCCAAGGTGCCCATGCTGGAACCCAGCGACAGCCAGGAAGCCAAAGACTTCACCATCCTGGCCTTGGAACTCAGCGAAACCTACGACACGCCGGTTTTGCTGCGTTCCACGACGCGGGTTTCCCATGCCAAATCGGTGGTCACGTTGGGCGAGCGCACCACCTACCCGCAGCGCAAGTATGTCAAAAACCCGGCCAAATATGTGATGATACCTTCCAACGCCCGCGGGCGGCATCCGGTGGTAGAGGCGCGGTTGCAGCAACTGCAGGAATGGGCCGAAACCGCGGCCATCAACCGCATCGAATGGGGCGACCGCAAATTGGGCATCGTGACCGCGGGCGCGGCTTACAATTATGCCCGCGAAGTCTTCCCCAACGCCTCGTTCCTCAAGCTGGGCATGGCCTGGCCGCTGCCCGAGCGCCTGCTGCGGGAATTCGCCGCACAGGTGGACGAGCTCGTGGTGGTCGAGGAGCTCGACCCCTTCATCGAAAACTGGATTCGGGCGCTGGGCATTCCGGTGCGCGGCAAAGACATTTTCCCCATCACGGGCGAGTTTACCCTGGATGTGGTGCGGGAAGCCGCGGAAAAGGCGGGCTTGCTCCCGCCCAGCGGCCGCAAGCCTGTGCCGCCCCTGGCCGATTTGCCTTCCCGCCCGCCGGTGATGTGCGCGGGCTGCGGCCACCGCGATGTGTTTTGGCTGCTGCGCAAGCTCAAGGTGGTCGTCAACTCCGACATTGGCTGCTATTCGCTGGCGGTGTTGCCGCCGCTGGATGCCACCGACACCATCGGCTGCATGGGCGCGAGCATCGGCGTGGCCACGGGCATGGCGCGGGCCGGCTTGGGCACCCACCGCGGCCGCCCACGCAAAAACGTCGCGGTCATCGGCGATAGCACCTTCTTCCACAGCGGCCTTTCGGCCTTGGCCAGCGCAGTGTATAACCAAACACCGGTGACCGTGGTCGTGCTCGACAACCGCAACACCGGCATGACCGGCCACCAGGGCAACCCCGCCTCGGGCGATACCCTGCAGGGCCGCCCGGGCAAGCGCATCGACATTGCCCAAGTGGCGCGGGCAATGGGCGTGGAATACGTCGCGGAGGTGGAATCGCGCGATTGGGACGCTTTGGAACGGGCGTTGAAAGAAGCGCTGGACTTCCCCGGCCCCGCGGTGGTGGTCAGCCACGATATTTGCGTGTTCCGTGAGCATTACCAGCGAGAGCCTTACCGCATCATCGAAGACGCGTGCAACGGCTGTACGCTGTGCTTCCGCATTGGCTGCCCGGCCATTTTGAAGAGCAACGTCATCGACGTGGAAAGCGGCCGCCCCAAAGCGTGGATTGACCCCGCGCAATGCGTGGGCTGCGGACAGTGTTATGACGTCTGCGCGCGACAAGCCATTGAGCCCGGCGCGCTGATTGAGTTCAAGTTGTGAGCCTTTGGTGAGCGGGAGGCCGCCATGAGTGAAATCGTTTTCGAGGTCAAATTACCCCCTGAAGTGGTGCGTTTAGGATACGACCAACAACGGGTGCAGCAAAATGTGCGTGAGTGGGCCGTGTTGTCGTTGTTTACCGATGGCGCGATTTCCTCGGGCAAGGCTGCGAAACTTTTGGGCATTTCCCGCGTGGCTTTTTTGGCGTTGCTGCGGCGTCGAGGCATTGCCTACTTGGATTTTTCGCCCCAAGAGTTGGAAGAGGAAATTGCAGCCGTTGATGCGCTTCAGACGGAAGAAGAGCGATGATCGTGGTTTCCAACACCACGCCACTGATTGGGCTGGCGGCGATTGGTCGTTTTGATCTGTTGAGGCGAATTTTTGGCCGCGTGCGCATTCCCGAGGCTGTGTATGCTGAGGCTGTGATTGCTGGCCGTGAAGAAGGCGGCGCCAAACGAGAAGTGGCTGCAGCAGAATGGATTGAGGTGGTCGCCGTGCAGGACCGTTTGGCCGTGGAAGTGTTGCTGGATGAACTCGATTTGGGTGAAGCAGAGACCATTGTGCTGGCGCGCGAATTGCGAGCAGATTGGGTGCTGATGGATGAAAAGAAAGGGCGTCGTAAACTTGAGCAGCTGGGCATGTCGAAAATCGGCACCTTGGGTATTTTGTTGAAAGCGAAGCGCTTGGGCTATGTCGAGAAGGTGGCTCCAGAAATCGAGCGTTTGCGCCGAGTTGGTTTTAGCATTAGCCAATCTGTGATTGACGCGGTGCTACTTGCCGCGCACGAAGCATGACAAGCGTTGAAGAGGTGTTTATGAGCATCACCAATTTTCTCGTCACCGGTGTGGGTGGGCAAGGCACCCTGTTGGCTGCCGACATCATTGCGCAGGTAGGGCTGGCGCAGGGGTTTGACGCCAAAAAATCAGAGGTCCACGGCATGGCGCAGCGCGGCGGCGTGGTGGTGAGCCATGTCCGCTGGGGCGAGAAGGTCTATTCGCCCTTGGT
>Ga0256914_1001600_pt1 | contig 20022 bp, 20 predicted proteins | sample HulkmetaG_FD_191571 | JGI IMG/M metagenome (GOLD analysis project Ga0256914, IMG submission 191571) | Hydrothermal chimney microbial communities from Main Endeavour vent field at the Juan de Fuca Ridge, Pacific Ocean - Hulk | ecosystem: Environmental > Aquatic > Marine > Hydrothermal vents ... | reverse complement strand
ACCCCTACTACGCCATGCGCGCCATCGGCGGCGCCATCTTCTGGCTCGGTGGGGTCATCATGCTCTACAACGTGATCATGACCATTCGCCAGGCTTCCGCCCAGCGCAGCACCGCTGCCGCTGCCGCTGCCTGATGGACCAGAGGAGATAGAACACAATGGCTGACAAGATCTATTCGACCAAGCTGCAGGACGCGGCGGAACGCAACGTCTTCGTGATGTTCGTGCTGCTGTTGGTCCTGCTCTCCGTGGGTGGTCTGGTGGAGATCGTTCCGCTCTTCTACCTGGACAACACCATGGAGCACAACAAACACCCCGAGATCGTCTGGCAGCACAACGTGCCGCTGGAAGAGCGCAAGCCCATCTCGGAGTGGAAGCCCGGGGACGGCATCCGGCCCTACAGCGCTCTGGAACTGGCCGGTCGGGACGTCTATCAGCGCGAAGGCTGCTATCTGTGCCATTCGCAGATGATCCGTCCCTTCCGTGACGAGAAGGAGCGTTACGGCCACTACTCGCTCGCCTCCGAGTCCATGTACGACCATCCGTTCCAGTGGGGCTCCAAGCGGACCGGCCCCGACCTGGCCCGGGTGGGCGGCAAATACTCCAACGAGTGGCACTTCCAGCACCTGATGGCGCCCCGTTCCGTGGTTCCCGAGTCGGTGATGCCCAACTACCCGTGGCTGGCCGAACAGACCGTGGACGGCAAGGCACTCAAGCGCCACATGGAAGGTTTGCGCACCATCGGCGTGCCCTACACCGACGCCGACATCGCAGAAGCGGAGAAGGTGGACGGCGTGCGCGAAGTGGATGCGCTCATCGCCTACCTCCAGGTGTTGGGCACCATGGTCAACCTCAAAGACGACGTGGATTATCGTGAGTAGTCTCCGCGAGTACTTCCACACCGACTGGGCGGCGATGACGCTGCACGATTGGATCGGCCTCATCGTCACCGTCGCCGCCTTCTTGGCCATGGTGTGGATCTACAGCTATGTCTTCAATCCGAAGAACAAGGAGCGACTCGAATCACAACGTCATATTCCCTTTGAAGAAGAGAATACGGACTCGGAGAACGAAAAATGAGTGAAGAGAAGAGCAATCCTCACGGTCAGACCACGGGGCACGTCTGGGACGAAAACCTGGCGGAACTGACCAACCCGCCACCCAAGTGGTGGATGTGGGGCCTGCACGCCAGCTGGATCTTGGTGCTGGTGTACGGCATCTACTACCCCGCCTGGCCGCTGCTGGACGACTATACCCGCGGCATCGCCGGCTGGAGCTCCATCAAGGAGTACAAGAAGGACCTTCAGGAAGTAGAGGCCATCCGCGCCCCCTACGAAGAGAAGATCAAGAGCATGAGCGCAGCCGAAATCCTCAAGGACGACCAGCTCAAGGAGTACGTCACCCGCTCGGCCAAGGTGCTCTTCGGTGACAACTGCGCCGCCTGCCACGGCTCCGGCGGCCAAGGCACCATTGCCGAGAGCCCCGAACAGTCGGCTTTCCCCTCGTTGGCCGACGACGACTGGCTCTGGGGCGGCACCATCGAGGCCATCACCCAAACCATCACCGACGGCCGCAAGGGCATGATGCCCAAGATGGGTGGCATGCAGCTCACCGAGGAGGAGATCGACAAGCTGGCCAACGCCATCTACAACGGCAAGGTCACCGAAGAGCCTCTCTACATGGCCAAGGGGTGCGCGGGTTGCCACGGTCCCGACGGCAAGGGGATGCAGGCGCTCGGCTCGGCTAACCTGACCGACAAGATCTGGCGCTTCCGTGCCAAGGACCAGTTGGCGAGCATCAAGTACACCATCCGCCACGGTGTGAACGACCCCACGGATCCTAAGACCCGGGAGGCCGTGATGCCCGCTTGGAAAGGCCGACTGGACGAGAACCAGATCAAGAAGTTGGCCGTCTTCGTGCACCAGCTGGGCGGCGGACAATGAGGGCATGAAACACCACGGGAACCTTTCAGGGTTCCCGTGGACTCATCACAAGATACCTGAGGGAGGGATCGACATGACAGATTGGGTAGCCATCGCATCCATTCTTTCCGTCGCCGTGGCCGTGGTCATTCTCGGCTTCCTCGGCTACAAGCTGAAAAAACTCATGAACGAAACCCATTCCGACGACTGACCTTTGCATTTCGTATGCAGCCGAAAAAGGGGGCCAAGGCTCCCTTTTTCGATTGCATGGGAAAAGTTGGGCGGGGGACAACCCGGCGGAACCTGACAAAAGTCAGAATATTGGGAAATATCAAGGACGTGCCGGCGGCCGGCTGGCACACTGATGCGCTGTCGACGTTCCGCCGTCGAGCTTCCTCGAGCAGAGGTTTTTCAGCTCCGCCGAACCTTTTTCCGGCCCGAGTTGCAAGGAGACGAACACCGTGAATCAGCCCGCAGAGTCCCGTTCAGAGCAGTACGCCAACGACATCTATGAAGAAGCCGCCAACTGGCACGTCAACACCGGCGACGAGAAGATCCATGCCAAACGGGTGCGCGGCAAGTGGCGCCGCCTGAAATGGATCACCCACAGCGTGTGGCTCATCTTTTTCTTAGGCCCCTATCTGCGCTGGAACGGTCGCCAAGCCGTGTTGTTCGACATTCCCAACCGGCAGTTCCACATCTTCGATATCACGGTGCTCCCCCAGGACGTGTGGATGCTGGCTTTGGTGTTGCTTTTCTTCGCCATGTTGCTGGCCGCGGTCACCTCCATCGCCGGCCGCGTCTACTGCGGCTTCTTCTGCTTCCAGACCGCCTGGACCGACGTCTTCACCTGGCTGGAAGACAAGATCGAAGGGCCGCCCGCCAAGCGCCGCAAGCTCGAGGAGGGCCCCTGGACGGCGGAAAAGATCCGCAAATTGAGCCTCAAATGGTTCCTCTGGCTGCTCATCTCAGTGCTCACCGGCATCAGCTTCGTGGCCTGGTTCACCGACGCCTACCAGCTGTGGGCCGACCTGTTCACCGGACGGGCCAGCCCCGTGGCCTACGGCGTCATCGCCCTGTTCACGGCGGGCACCTTGGTGTTGGCCGGAAAGTTGCGTGAACAGGCCTGTTTCTGGCTCTGCCCCTATGCCCGCATCCAGGGCGTCATGTACGACAAGGAGACCATCCTTCCCACCTATGATTTCAACCGCGGCGAGCCGCGCGGTCGCTTGAAGAAGGGCAAGATTCCCGAAGGCCAAGGCGACTGCATCGACTGCAAGCAGTGTGTGGCCGTTTGCCCCACCGGCATCGACATTCGCATGGGGCAGCAAGAGGGCTGCATCACCTGTGCCTTGTGCATCGACGCCTGTGACGCAGTGATGGAAAAGATCGGCCGACCCAAAGGGCTCATCCGCTACGCCTCCCTGGACGAGATGGAAGGCAAGCATCAACTGCCCTTGTACAAACGGCCGCGCCCCCTGATCTATCTCACCATCTTGATCCTGTCGGTGCTGGGCATCCTTTACGGCATCACCCATCTGGGCACCATCGAGCTCAAGGTGCTTCACGAACGCGCGCCTTTGTACGTGGAGTTGAGCGACGGCTCCATCCAGAACAAATACCGGCTCAAGATCCTGAACAAGACGGACAAGGATTTTCATGTCAAGATTACCGCCTCCGGAATCGAGGGCATGGTGCTCAAAGGGGCAGAAAAACCCCTGTATGCTCGAAAAGGCGGCGACACCTCTTACACGATCTACATCAAGGCGCCCCAGGAGGCCATCGAGGAAGAGCGCACGCCCATCCTGTTCAAGGCCACAGGGGTGGAGGACCCCACCCAGTCGGCCGAGTATGAAAGCATGTTCTTCGCGCCCCCGCGTTGAGGTGTGATTCATGACCGAAACGGCACAGAAAAGACGACCGAGAATCTCTCAGCACAACAAAGAAGCCCTACGCAACCCCTGGGTTCTGGGCTGGCTGGCAGCCATCGTGTTCGTGCTGCTGGTGAACGTGGGCTTCATCATCACGGCCATCGTCACCAACCCCGGTCTCGTGGACAAGAACTATTACGAACGGGGCCGTGACCTGGAGCAAGAGTTCATTACCATCCGCAAGACGCGCGAACGACTGGGATGGCAAATGACCCTCAATGCAGTGCACAAGCCGGTGGTCAACGAACCGGCCCGCTATACGTTCAAGGTGGTGGATCGGGAAGGCCTGCCGGTGGTGGGGGAACGGGCTGTGTTGCGCGCCTACCGCCCCAGTGACGCCGCTTCCGATTTCCAGGCCGAAATGGAGCAAGTGGCGCCGGGCGTCTATAGCGCCGAACTGGTGTTTCCCCTCAAAGGCATCTGGGATCTGACGGCGGAGCTGCAAAAAGACGGCGACGCTTTGGAGATCACTCGCCGCATCAGCGTCCGCACGCCCTGACATGCCCGACCACGGCCCCGACGCGGGCTGCTTCCATTGCGGCCTGCCCCTGCCCGAAGGGGAGCGTTTCGAAGCCGAGATCGAAGGCCACACCCGTCGCTTCTGCTGTTTCGGCTGCCAATCGGTTTGCCAAGCCATCTATGCCGCCGGCATGCAAGGTTTCTACCAGCGCACGCCGGAAGGCACCCTTCTTGCGCCTCCACCCGAGCCGCCCAAGGACCTTGCCCTCTACGACCTGGAAGAGGTGCAGGAGGAGTTCGTCCACGAGGTGGGCGAGGGCCGCGAGATCCACCTGCTGGTGGAGGGCATCCATTGCGCCGCCTGTGTCTGGCTCATCGAGCAAACCCTGGCGCGCATGCCGGGCGTGTTGTCGGCGCGGGTGAACCTCTCGGCCAAACGGCTGCTTTTGCGCTGGGACAACGAACGCGTGCGGCTGTCGCAGATCCTGGAACAGCTGGCCCGCATCGGGTACGCGGCCGTGCCTTTCGATCCCGAGACGGCGGAAGGGCGGTTGAAAAAACAGAACCGGGAGCTGCTGTTCCGTATCGTCTTCGCCGGGTTCGCCATGATGAACCTGATGTGGATCTCCATCGCCCTCTATGCCGGGGCCAGCGAAGGCGAATTCCGGGACCTCTTTCACTGGGTGGGGCTGGTGTTGGCCACCCCTACCCTCTTCTACTCGGGCTGGCCTTTCTTGCGCGGCGCGTGGACTTCGCTGCGCACCGGCCATCTGGGCATGGACCTGCCCATCGCCATCGGCGCGACCGCCACCTGGGCCTATTCCGCATGGATCACCATCACCGGCAACCCCCACCACGAGGTCTATTTCGACACCGTGGTGAACTTCATCTTCGTCATCCTGGTGGGCCGCCACTTGGAAGCCGTCTCCAAGCGACACGCCGTGGCCGCCACCCAACGCCTGCTGGACCTTCAACCCCGAGTGGCCACCCGGCTCACGGACGAGGGCGAAGCGGTGGTGTCCATCCGTCGCATCCGCCCCGGTGACCGGGTGCTGGTGCGTCCCGGGGACAAGATTCCAGTGGACGGCGTGGTGCTGGAAGGTCGAAGTACCGTGGACGAAGCCATGCTCAGCGGAGAATCACGCCCGGTGGAAAAAACGCCGGGGGACCGGATCTCAGCGGGAACGGTCAACGGCAACGGCGCCCTCACCGTCGAAGTGACCGGCACCCTGCGTGACACCGCACTGGGGCGCATCATCCACCTCGTGGAAGAGGCCCAAGCCTCCAAAGCCCCCATCCAGTGCACTGCCGACCGCATCGTTCCCTGGTTCGTGGCCGCCACCTTGAGCCTGGCCGCGATCACCTTCCTCTACTGGTACGGCGTGGATTTCGAAAAGGCGCTCATGGCCGCCGTTTCCGTGCTCATCATCACCTGCCCCTGTGCCTTCGGACTGGCCACCCCCATGGCCATCGCCGTGGCCTCGGGCCAGGGTGCGCGCCACGGCATTCTCGTCAAAAACGGCGCCGTGCTGGAGACCCTGGCCGGGATCGACCATTTCGTGTTCGACAAGACCGGCACCCTCACCCGTGGAGAGATGCGGGTGGTGCGGTTCGAGAACCGCAGCGACGTGGACGACGATACCCTGCTCGCCCTGGCCGCGTCCGCCGAACACCGTTCGGAACACGCCGTCGCCCAGGCGGTGGTGCGTGCGGCCAAGGCACGGGGGCTGACACCCCATCCCGTGGACCGGTTCGAGGCCGTGCCCGGCCGCGGCGTTCGCGCCCGGGTGGGACGGCACGACCTGCTGCTCGGCACCCTCGCCTGGCTCGAACAAAACGGCGTGGCACCGGACGGCGAACTGCTGGCCGAAGCAGAGCGGCTGGAACGGGAAGCCGTCTCCGCCGTCCACCTGGCGCTCGACGGACGCCACGCCGCCCTGCTGGGCATCGAAGACGAACTGCGCCCCGACGCGCCCGCGTTGGTGGAGAAGCTGCGCGCCGCCGGCATCCGCCTCACCCTGCTCTCGGGCGACCGGCGCGCCACCGCGGAGGCCGTGGCCCGACGCCTCGGCGGCATGGAGGTGATCGCCGAAGTGCTGCCGGAAGAGAAAGACCAGGTGATCCGCCGCCTTCAGCAAGGTGGCCACCAGGTGGCCATGGTGGGCGACGGCATCAACGACGCCCCTGCCCTCATCCGTGCCGACGTGGGAATCGCCATCGGTTCCGGCACAGACGTCTCGGTGGAGAGCGCCGATATCGTCCTCATGGGGGACGAACTGGAGAAGATCCATCTGGCGGCGGAACTGTCGAGGCGCACCATTCGCACCATCCACCAGAACATCGGCATCTCCATCCTCTATAATGTGATCATGGTGCCGCTGGCCATGTCGGCCCGCATCACGCCGTTGGTGGCGGCCATCTCCATGCCCCTCAGTTCCCTGGCGGTCATCGGCAACGCCGCCCGGATCCGCACCCTGTTCCGGAAATCCTGACCCATGGAAGTGATCTATACCCTCATCCCCGGCATGATCTTCTTCGGCCTGGTGTTCGTGGGAGTGCTCATCTGGGCCATCAAGAAAGGACAGTACGACGATCTGGAAGGCGACGCCCACCGCATCCTGTTGGACGACGATGCGCCGGAAGAGAAGCCGCTGGAGCCGGGCGAGCGGCGCAAGCGGGTGGGGTACAACTTTCCCGACGAGGACTGACGCCGGTCCTATTCTTGAAAGGCCGCCGCGGCGCGCTCGAGCGGTGCGACCACCAGCCGATCGAAGTCACGCGGCGGCACGTATTGCAACACCTCTTTCGCTTCCGGACTCACCGCCAGATCCAGCCCTTTCTCCGGGTAGAGCCAATGCACCACCCCGCCCTCGGGCTCTCGGATGCGGCGGGCGGGCGCTCCGAAGCGCTGGAGCAGGATCTCCTCATCCAGATCGATACGGGGCAGATAAGTGACGGCCACCACCGGCGTTCGCCCCGCCAGGCGGCGGTCCTCGGCCGACAGGGTCACTTTGCGCTCACCTTCGGCCAACCCGGCGATGCGCGCACCGCGATCGAACAACGCCTCGAGCCGGGCCCCACCGAACCCCAGGACCGCCACCATGCGCGCCTTCAGGCCATCGAGGGTGACGTCGTTGAAGTAGGCCTCCACCACTTTGCGGCCGTCGCCGTCGACGAACAGGCTCACTTCCCCTTCCGCCTTCAGGATCCGCTCCATTTCGTCCAGGGTGGTATGCCCCAGGGTGATACCGAAAACCCGGCTGGTGCCATTGGGCAGCACCTCGATCTGCCACGGCAGGTGGCGGGGCGGTTCGGGCGCCCGCCCGCCGGGAAGCAGAACGGCCAACACCACCGCTGCCGTCGCCAGCAGCAGCACCGGCCAGAAAACGCTGCGCTTCACCGAATCAATCCCCCGGAATGGGCTCGGGCGGCGGTGCCGCCCGGTACCGTTCCGGCGGGGGATACCGCTTCACCAGACCGTCCGGCACCTCACCGATATTCGCTTTGTGCACCGCGTCCGACTCCATGATGATGAGCACCAGAACGGTGAACAAAGTCGGCAACATGACCAGGCCGCCGATGGCATAGTGCCCAGGCTTGAGGTCGTTGACGTTGCCGCCCACGCTGGCCAGGATGGCCGCGATCCCCACTCCCATGAGCAGAATCATGCCGATGAAGAAGCGGCTGCGGCGGGCGCACAGCTGCCAATGGGCGAAGACATACCAGCTGTCTCTCTCTCGAGACAGCCGTGCCCGCCAAATCAGATAGGTGAGGATGAGGATGGAGACAGTAGGCACGATGAGGATCAGGTAGGGTTCCTGTTTGGCCATGCCCAGCAGCCCAACGAACACCAGGATGTGGTTGGTGATGAGGTTGATGAGAAAGTATTCGTGAGGGTGGCGGGCTTGCTTGCGCTCCGACTCGGGAATGTCGAGAAATCTCATGCGGGGCGTCCTATTTACGATATTCGTGGAGATAATGCCACTCGAAGAAACGCTTGGCCCAGTGGAACCCGGCGAAAGCCGGCGTGACCAGGTTTCGCTTCTCGGTGCGGTAGACCATCATTCCGGTGTCATAGCTGTCGATGATGCAGATGAGCTCCGGCTTGAAGGTGGCCGACGGCTCACGTCCCGCCAGCTCGTCCAACAGATTGGCCGCGGCCGCCTCCGCCTGCAAATCGGCCATGTGGGCCTGCTTGGGCAGCCATCCCGGGCCGGGGAAACTGCCCGAATCACCCACCACGTAGGTGTGTTTCCACCCCTCGACCCGGCAGTGGCGGTCGGCGCGAATGAGGCCGCCCTCGGAGCGCGGCAGATCGGTGGCGTCGAACCAGAGGTTGCCGGTCATCCCAGGCATGAAAAGGATGAGATCGGCATGGAACTCTCCCCCTTCGGTGACCACCTTGTCCGCCTCGAATCGCTTGAGCTTGTGCCCCAAGTGGGTCTTCACGCCCCGTTTGGCCATGGTGGAGAGAATGCCTTTGACCGCCTTCTCGCCCAACCGTTGTCCCGGCTTTTCCGCCGGCGTGAAGAAAACCAGCTCGAACCGGTCGCGCAGCCCTTTTTTACGCAGCCAGCGGTCGATCCCGAACAAGAATTCGAACATGGGGCCTCCACGCATGGCCGAAGGCTCCTTGGGGTTGCCGCTGAAGCCGAACGCGATGGTGCCGCCGTCCATGGCGTGGAGCCGCTCGCGGATCTTTTCGGCGGCGGCGACGCCCTCGCAAGGCGTGATGGCGTGCTCGATGCCCGGCAGTTTCTTGATGAAACGACCGCCTGAAGCGATGATCAGGCCGTCGTTCTCCACCCTCCCGGCATCGGTGATCACCACTCGACCGCCGTCCTCCAAGCCGGTGGCGGAAGCGGCGTGGAAGTTCACCTCCATTCGCCGCAAGAAGCCGTCCAGAGGAATGATCAGATCCTCCGCCCGGCGCAGATCGGTGGGAATCCAAATCAACCCGGGAAGATAGACGAACTCCGCCTTTGGAGCGATGAGGTCGATCTGCAGGCCGGAATCGCGGGCCCGCAGTTTGCGCACTGCCGTGAGCGCACCGAACCCGGCGCCGATGACGGTGATTCGTTTCATGCTTTTCCTGTCCTCTGTTTTCCCGTCCACGGGATAAATGCCGCCTCAATCACAGAGTGGACATTCGACGGCACGATCGAGTCATTCTATCGATTACACTCGAAAAATATACCCATCAACCGGCAGGGATCGGAACAACCATGCAGAGTACGGCCAACACCCTCGTCGGTAAGGTCACCGACGTCACCGGAGGACGCATCGTGGTCACACTGCTGACCGAAGCAGAAGGCTTCCAGCCGATCCGGAACCTGGGACGCGAACGCATTGCCGTGGGCCAATTGGGCAGCCAACTGGTGATCCGTCACGACGACGTTGAAGTTCTGGGTCAGGTGATCCGCATGTGGGAAGATCCGGTGGAGGTGCTCCAGACGCCTCGCAACCAAGAAGAACCCGAAAAAGGTATTCCACTCACCGGCCAAGCCACACGCAAGGCGCGGCGCCGCTATCTGGAGCTGCTGCCCCTCGGACACATCGACCAAAAGGGAGCTTTCGATCGGGGCGTGAAGGCCTTCCCCGTCACCGGCGCTGAAGTGCACCTGGTGACCTCACGCCAACTCGAAGTGCTGTTCGACCGCTTTCGCAACGAAAATCTGGCCCTGGGCTGGCTGAGCAGCCGGAAAGAGATCGACGTCTATCTGGACCCCAACCCTCTGTTCACACGCCACTTGGCCATTCTCGGCCAGTCCGGCGCCGGCAAATCCTGGACCGTGACCAGTCTGCTGCAACGTACTCTCAAGGTGTTGCCGCGCGCCCACATCATCCTCCTCGATCTGCATGGCGAATACGGCTGGCGTGACGAGAACGGACGACTGCACAGCCCCTTTCCCGATTCGGTGGTCCGGCACCTGGACGCCCGCGAGCTGGAGATTCCCTATTGGCTCCTCACCTATGCCGAATTGGTGGACTTTCTCATCGACAAGACCGACCCCACCGCGACCCTGCAGATCGCCTATTTGCGTGACGTGCTCTATGCCCTTCGCAAGAAAGCCAATGCTCACTTGGGCTTGCAGCAGATTTCAGTAGACTCGCCGGTCTACTTCTCTCTCAAAGAGCTTTACCTGCACTTCAAACAGGCCAACGAGCAACAACTCGACTTCGGAAAGACCAAAGGCACCCTCTACGGCGCGTTCGACAACTTCCTGGTGCGCTTTCAGTCCATGTACAACGACGCCCGCTACGACTTTTTGCTGCGGCCGAAAAAGCGCACTCGATCCGAGCATCTCGAAGATCTGTTACGGGACTTCGTCGGCCTGGGCGAACCACGCCGCCAGATCACGGTCATCGACCTGAGCCCCATTCCGTCGGACGTCCGGCCCATGGTATCGTCCCAAATCGCCCGCCTGGCCTACGAATTCAACTACTGGAATCCCCGCCGGCGTGAATTCCCCATCCTGCTGGTGTGCGAGGAGGCACACCAGTATCTGCCACGGGAAGGGGACCCCGCGCTGGCCGCCACCCGTCGCGCCATGGAGCGGATCGCCAAGGAGGGACGTAAATACGGCGTTGCGCTCTGCGTGGTGAGCCAGCGCCCCACTGAGCTGTCGGAAACGGTGCTGGCCCAGTGTTCCAACTATCTTTGCCTGCGCATCAGTAATCCCGACGATCAGGCCTATGTGCGCGGCCTGATGCCCGAGGGCGAGGCCGACCTGGCCGATATCCTCGCCTCCTTGAGCCGCGGCGAGGTGCTTGCCGTGGGCGACGCCACCCCCTTGCCCACCCGCTTTCAGGTCTATCCCCCCGATCCGCCGCCGGCCAGCGCCGATGTCCCCCTCTCCAAATCCTGGCGCTCGGGGCCGGAAGACCTGGACGTCATGGACATCGTCCAGCACTGGTGGCAGCAAAAACGCTGAAAGGCCGCTCGGCCCAAGCCGTCCGGAAGACCCGCGCCGGCCTGGATCACGAAAAAACGGGCCGAAAAGCCCGTTCTTTCCACTCGAAAAGCGCGATGGCCGCGCCGGTCAAGGCATGTCGTCCAATCGAGCGCCCTCTTTTTCCACCGGCATGAGATCGGCCTTGCTCACCCCCAGGGCCAATGCCGTGGTGCTGGCCACGTAGATGGACGAGTAGGTGCCCACCACCACACCGAGGATGAGCGCCAGCGAAAAGTTGTGAATGATCTCTCCGCCGAGGAAGAAGAGCGCCAACAACACCAGCAGGGTGGTGAGCGAGGTCACCAGGGTGCGTGACAAGGTCTGGTTGAGCGAAACGTTGATGATGGTCTCCGAATCGCCCTTGCGGATCTTGCGGAAGTTTTCACGGATGCGGTCGAAAACCACGATGGTGTCGTTGAGCGAATATCCGATGACCGCCAGGACGGCCGCCAGGACCGTCAGATCGAACTCCAGCTGGGTGATGGAGAAAAAACCCAAGGTCAGCACCACGTCATGCACCAGGGCCGCCACCGATCCCACGGCGAAACGCCATTCGAAGCGCACCGCCACATACATGAGAATGGCCATGAGCGCCACCAGCACCGCCAGCGCGCCGTCTTCGGTGAGCTCATCCCCCACCTGAGGCCCCACGAACTCCACCCGGCGCAGTTCCACCCGGCCGTCGGCGGCCTTGCTGAGAGCGGCGAACACCCGATCCGACAACTCGGAAGCCTTGACGCCCTCACGAGGCGCCAATCGAATGAGCAGATCCTTGGGCGTACCGAACTGCTGCACTTGGGCCTCTTCGAAGCCGTTCTCCGCCAACACCTTCCGGACCGTTTCCAACGGCACCGGCTCGGGATAGCCCACTTCCACCAAGGTGCCACCGGTGAAATCGATACCGAACGCCAATCCCCGGAACACCAAAGAGAGGAGAGAGACGACGATGAGGATGCCCGACAGGATCATGGCCGGCCGGCGCCGCCCCATGAAATCGAACTCGCGTCTTGTGGACAATAGCTGTCGCATGGTTGCTCCCGATCAGATGGCCAGCCGCTTCACCCGCTTGCCGCCGTACACCAGATTCACCAGAGCGCGGGTGCCGACGATGGCGGTGAACATGGAAGTGACGATGCCGATGGCCAGGGTGACGGCAAAGCCTTTCACCGGCCCGCTGCCGATGGAGAAAAGCACCACCGCGGCGATGAGCGTGGTCACATTGGCGTCCATGATGGTGCTGAACGCTTTTTCGTATCCGGCGTGAATGGCCGCCTGAGGCGTACTCCCCACCCGCAGCTCCTCTCGGATGCGTTCGTAGATGAGCACGTTGGCGTCCACCGCCATGCCCACGGTGAGCACGATGCCGGCGATGCCAGGCAGGGTCAGAGTCGCCTGCAGCAGGGACAATACGGCCACCACCAGCACCAGGTTGGCGATCAAGGCGGCGTCGGCGAACAGGCCGAAGACCCGGTAATAGGCCACCATGAAAATCATCACCAATAGCAGCCCGATGACCACGGAGATGAAACCCTGGCGAATGTTGTCCGCCCCGAGGCTCGGGCCGATGGTGCGCTCCTCGACGATGTCGATGGGCGCCGCCAACGCGCCGGCGCGAAGCAGCAAGGCCAGTTCGTGCGCCTCTTGCGGGCTGTCCAACCCCGTAGTCTGGAAACGGCGGCCGAAAGGCTCGAGGATGTTGGCGACGCTGATCACCTCCTCCACCTGACGTTTGATGGGGTTGCCTTCGGCATCGCGTCCCACCACCCGCGTCTCCTTGAACACCACCGCCATGGGCTTGCCCACGTTCTCGGTGGTCACCGCGCGCATGCGGCGCGCCCCCTTGCTGTCGAGGGAGACGGTGACCATGGGGCTTCCGGTGCGCTGGTCGAATCCCGACGCGGCGTCGGTGATCTGGTTGCCGGTCACGATGACCCTTTTCTTGAGCAGAATGGGCCGACCGTCCTCACGCACCGTGTAGAGCCGAGAACCCGGCGGCACCTTGCCGGTGCGTTTGGCCTCGAAGGCGTCGTGCTCGGTATCCACCAAGCGATATTCCAAGGTGGCCGTGGCGCCGAGTATGTTCTTCACCTGGTTGGGGTCCTGCACACCCGGCAACTCCACCACGATGCGCCGCTCCCCCTGTTGCTGGACCAGCGGCTCGGCCACCCCCAGGGCATTGACCCGGTTTCGGATGGTGGTGATGTTCTGCTGCAAGGCGAACCGCTTGGTGGCCCGCACCTCGGCCGGCGGCATGGTCAACCGCACATAGGGCACGCCGTCCCGCTCCTCGGCCTCCACGCCCAGATTGCGGAACTCCTCGGCCAGCACCGCCTCCGCCCGATCGCGGGCGGCCGCGTCCTTGAACTTGACGAGGATCTGCTGGCCGTCCGCCTTCACCGTGAGGTAGCGGATCTTGTTCTTGCGCAACGTGGCCCGAATGTCCCCGGTGTAGGCTTCCAGCTTGTCCTCAAGGGCGGTCTCCATGTCCACGTCGATGAGCACATGGATGCCGCCACGCAGATCCAGACCCAGGTTCATGGGCCGTCCCCCCAGGGCCTTGAGCCAGGCCGGCACGTTGTCCGCCATGGTGAGGGCATGGGTGTATTGCTCGCCCAGAAGATTGTCCATCAGCCCCTGGGCCTTCTGTTGATCCGTGGTGGAAGCAAAGCGGAGGATGAGCCGTCCGTCTTCACGGGTCACCGCTTTGACCTGGACCCCGGCCGCTTCCAGCGCCCGGGTCAATTTCTCTTCCAGACCCGCCTCCACCTCGGCGCCGCGCAGACCGGAAACGGCGATGGCCGGATCCCGGCCAAAAAGGTTGGGCAGCGCGTAGAACAGGCCGAACAGCAACACGCCGGCCACCAAGAGGTTCTTCCACAAGGGATATTTGTTGAGCATCACGGCCTCGACCCCGACGAAAAGGCAGGAGCGGAAATCAAAGCTCGTCGAGGGTGCCCTTGGGCAGCACCGTCTCGACCGCGTTGCGGCGCAGGGTCAGCTCCACACCGTCGGCCACCTTCACCTTGATGAAGTTCTCGCCCACCTCGGTGATGCGTCCCACCAGGCCGCCCATGGTCTGCACCTCGTCACCCTTCTTCAGGCTCTCCACCAGGGCCTTGTGCTCTTTCTGCCGTTTCACCTGGGGTCGGATCATGAAGAAATAGAGGATGAGGATGAGGCCGATGGGAAAGATCAGGCCCGCCAGCCCACCGCCGGGCGGCTGCTGCGCCGCCGCTCCCGTGGCTTCGGCCAATGCGTCGTTGATGAAGAAGTTCATGTCCGTTCTCCTGGTATCAAGCCTGCGGCCCGGACCACAGGCCGCTTCAAAAAGGCCGTTATTATGCCACAGCCCCGGCTTCAGCCGCGCCGCTTGACGTGTTTCATCAACCGCTTGCGCTTGCGTCGCTGACGTGGCGTGAGTCGATTGCGCCGCCCTTCGAAGGGATTTTCTCCGCTTCGGAACTCGATGCGCACCGGCGTCCCCCAGAGCCCGAACACCTCGCGAAACCGGTTCACCAGATAACGCCGATAGGCCGCAGGCACCGCATCGGTCTGATTGCCATGAATCACGATGAGCGGCGGATTGCGCCCGCCCTGATGGGCATAGCGCAACTTGATCCGCCGCCCCCGCACCAGCGGCGGCTGATGCTCCTGCACCGCCTCTTCCAGCACCCGGGTCAGCTCCGGCGTCTTGAGGTCCGCGGTGGCCGCGCGGTAGGCGGCATCCACCGCCTCCATGAGGTGACCCACGCCGGTGCCATGGAGGGCGGAGACGAACTTCACCTCGGCAAAGGAAAGAAAGGGCAGCTTGCGCTCGAGCTCGGCGCGCACCCGCGCCCTGTGATCGGCACCCAAGCCGTCCCATTTGTTGACCACGACCACCAAGGCGCGACCGCTTTCGAGCACATGGCCAGCCAGGCTGGCATCCTGTTCGGTCACGCCCTCGCGGGCGTCGAGCACCAACAGCACCACATTGGCCTGCTCCATGGACTGGAGCGCCTTGATGACGCTGAACTTCTCGATGGCCTCGGAAACCCGCGCCCGGCGCCGAACGCCGGCGGTGTCGATGAGGGTGTAACGGCGCCCCCCATGTTCAAAAGGCACCGCCACGCTGTCGCGGGTGGTGCCCGGCTGGTCGTAAGCCACCAGGCGCTCTTCGCCCAGAAGCCGGTTGATGAGGGTGGACTTACCTACGTTGGGTCGGCCCACCACGGCGATCTGGACACCTTTCTCCTCCTCCGGCGGCGCTTCGGCGGGCGGCAAAGTGGCGAGCACGCCGTTGATGAGCGGCTTGACGCCACGGCCGTGGGCGGCGGAGACGGGCACCGGTTCGCCCAATCCCAGGGCATGGAACTCGGCGGCGGCCAGATGGCGCTCGAGCCCTTCGCTCTTGTTCACCACCAGGGTCACCGGCTTGCCGGTGCGGCGCAGTTCGGCGGCGATCTGCTCGTCGCCGCCGGTGAGCCCTTCACGAGCGTCCACCAGGTAGAGGATGTGATCCGCCTCCTCGATGGCCCGCTGCACCTGGCGGTCCATGAGTGCGGTGATGCCGTCGGCATCGCCGCTGATCCCTCCGGTGTCCACCACCACGTAAGGACGGTCGCCCACCCGCCCCACACCGTATTTGCGATCACGGGTCAGGCCCGGCTGGTCGGCCACCAGCGCGTCGCGACTGCGGGTGAGTCGATTGAAGAGGGTGGACTTGCCCACGTTGGGGCGACCCACCAGCGCGATGACGGGCAACATGGCGATCTATTCCGGCTCCGGGAGCCCCAAGGCCGTGAGAGTTCCATCCACGGCCAGGACATAGAGCACGTCGTCCACCACCAGCGGCTGGGCCACGATGGCCTTGCCGGCGGGCTTGAGGCGGGCCACCGGCGCCCCGTCCTCGGAAGAGAACCAGTGCAGGTAGCCTTCGAAATCGCCCACCACCACATAGTCGCCGAAGATCGCCGGCGGTGAGAGATCACGATGGGCCAGAGATTGGACCCTCCAGCGACCGGCGCCGCTGTCCGGATCCAGGGACCAGAGCCAGCCGTTGGCGTCGCTCACCACCAGCTGTTGCCAATCCACGTCCATGTTGTTGTAGACCGACATGGGCCGTTTCCAATACACCTTGCCGCTGCCCTCGCCCACGGCCACCACGTCGCCTTGATAGGCCGCCGCGTAGACCGTACCGCTATAGACCAGAGGGTCGGCGTCCACGTCCACCATCCGTTCGAGCTCGGAGCCGCCGGCGGGAATGGTGACATGTCCTTCCCAAAGCAACCCGCCGTTCTCCAACTCGAGGGCCACCAGCTTGCCGCCGGCCAAGCCGCAATAGACGACCCCGCCGCTGATGACGGGCGAGCTGGTGCCGTGCAGCGTGAGCACCGGCGTGCCCTGGTTGTAGAGCCAAAGCGGCTCCCCGCCGGCGGCGTCCAAGCCATGGATGCGCCCGTCCTCGGTATGCACCACCACCACGCCGGCGCCCACCGCCGGAACCGCCAACACTTGCCCCGAGAGCTGGCGACGCCACAAGGGCGTGCCGTTCTCGGCGTCGAAAGCGGCCACCTCGCCTTCCGCGGTGCCCACCAGGAGCAGCCCCTCCCCCACGCCGGGGCCGGCGGAAAGGGGCAGACCGGTCTCCACCGACCACAACAACGCACCGCCGGCCCGATCGCGCGCCTGCACGACACCGTCCACGTTGGCCGTGTAGATGCGCTCACCGTCCACCGCGGGCACCAAACGGTTGTAACGAACGGCGCCGTCTCCCACGTCCACCGACCACAACCGCTTGGGCTCGATCCTGGCCTCGATGGGTTCCAGCTCGGCCGGCTCGGGACCGGTGTCGCCGCCGAACCACTCGCGGGGGTCGGCCATGGTGCCGCAACCGGCGAGCAGCGCGGGAACGATCAGCAAGAAGAGGCGCAACATGAGCGTGTCAGCCTCCCAGCTCGGCCAGCTTCATGCGCACGAAGGCGGGCAGGCTCACCCCTTTTTCCAACGCGGCGGCATAGTCCGCCTTGGCCCCCTCCCGGTCTCCGCGGGCCAAACGGACATCGGCGCGCACCGCAAGGCGTTCGCCGGTCCAGGCATCGTCCCCCGGTTCCCCCACCAAGCGCTCTGCACCGTCCAGATCGCCGACGTCCAGCAGGAGGCGCGCCAACCGCACCTGGGCCAGATGTTCGATGGCCGGATGGCGGGCGTTGTCCAACACCCACTCGAGCCGCGCCTTGGCGCGCGCCTTCTCACCCGCCTCGTACTGGAGACGGGCCAGTTCCAGCGCCGTGAACAGGGCGTAGGTGGAACCGCCATAGTTCTCGATGAGGGCCTCGCCCCGTTCGAGGGCTTTTTCCAAGTCCCCTTCCACCGCCGCCTTGGAAAACCCCTCGTAGTAAGCCGAGGCGTTTTCCGCCTGCACCCGGTTGTATTCGATCCAGGCCTTGCCGCCGCCCACGATGAGCAGACCGATGACCACGCCGGCAATGACCGAGCGGCCGTTTTCCTGCCACCATTTTTTCAGGGCTTCGACCTGTTCTTCGTCCGTTTGATAAGTACTCAACGCGCTTCTCCCAAGATTTCACCCAGGCGGTCGGCCAACCGAGCCTGATCCACCTGCTCTTGTTCACGACTCTCCCGCAGCCATTTGATGCCCACGGTGCCGTTCGCCAACTCGTCTTCGCCCAACACCAGGGCCAGCACGGCACCGCTGCGATCGGCCTTGCGGAACTGGGCCTTGAAGCTGCCGCCTCCGCAGTTTACCTGCAATTTCAAAGCGGGCAATCGTTCCCGCAACCGCTCCGCCAGCACCAATCCCCGCTGCGCCGCCGCCTCGCCCATGAGCACCATGTAAGCCTGGGGACGGGTCCGGTCCTCCACCGAGGGTCCCGCCTCCTCGATGAGCGCCACCAGCCGCTCCACGCCCAGCGCGAATCCCACCGCCGGCGTGGGACGGCCGCCGAGCTGTTCCACCAGCCCATCGTAGCGCCCTCCCGCACAGACGGTGCCCTGAGCGCCCAGCCGGTCGGTGACCCATTCGAAAACGGTCCGCGAATAGTAGTCCAGGCCGCGAACCAGACGGGGGTTGACCACGAAGGGCACACCCGCTTCCGCCAACCCTTCGGTGAGGGCTTCGAAATGGGCGCGGGACGCTTCGCCCAGGTGGGCCATCAAGGTGGGGGCGTCGGCGATCACTTCGGCCATGTCGGGATTCTTGGAATCGAGCACCCGCAACGGATTGGTCTCCATCCGTCGGCGGCTGTCCTCGTCCAGCCGTGCCGCATTGCGCCGGAGATAGGCCACCAGCTCTTCACGATAGCTGCGGCGTTCTTCCGGCGTGCCCAGGGTATTGAGCTGAAGTTCCAGCCCCTCCAGCTCCAGAGCGCGCCACAACCGGGCGGTGACCAGAATCATTTCGAGATCGATGTCCGGCCCCGCCATGCCGAAGGCCTCCACTCCGATCTGGTGGAACTGGCGGTAACGTCCCTTCTGCGGTCGCTCGTGCCGGAACATGGGACCTCGATACCACAGCCGTTGCGCCTGATTGTGGATGAGACCGTGTTCCAGACAGGCGCGCACGCAGCCGGCGGTGCCTTCGGGCCGCAGAGTGAGGCTGTCTCCGTTGCGATCCTCGAAGGTGTACATCTCCTTCTCGACGATGTCGGTGACCTCGCCGATGGAACGTTTGAACAGCTCGGTCATCTCCAGGATGGGGGTCCGGATCTCTCGATAACCGTAGCGCTCGAGCACGCTCCGGACGGTTTCCTCGAGATGCTGCCATGTGGGGGTCTGGTCCGGCAGGATGTCGTGCATCCCGCGGATGGCCTGGATTCGTTTCGCCATGGGTCAAGGATTCAATGTGAAGCGGGCCACGTTGCGCCGGGTCCGCGATGAAAAGTCGTAGGGTTCCCCGTTCACCCGCACCTCCACGCCATGGGCATTGCCCAGGATGAAGCGGTACGGGGGGCGGCCTTCGAGGCGGATCGCCTCACCGGCCCTGCGCGTGCCCACCAACTTGAAGCTGCCTTCGGCGCCGCGCACGTCCACCCAACTGTCCTGGGTGAAACGAAGCTCCACCACCGGCGGCGACGGCGCTTCGGGCTCGGTGGCCGCCGGCTCGACTTCGGTCGCCGCCGTCGCCGAGGGCGCGGGCTCCCGCGTCGGCTCGACCGGCTCGACCAGCGGCGGGGCGGCGACTTGCGCGGCGGCCGCCGGTTCCGACGGCGGCGACGCCCCGTCCTGCTCCGCGGCCCGGCCGGATTCCACCGTTCCGGACGCTTCGGCAACCGGCTCCGCGACCGGCGCCTGAGTCCGCTTCGCCTGGTCCCGCCACCACAGGCCGACGGCGGCAACCACGCTGATCGCCACGAGCCAGGTGACGAGCCGGACCAATCCGTGATTGCTGCGGATCTCCCTGCGCACACCTTGGGCCACCACCGGCGGCGCGCCCGCGCACTCCTCTCCTTCCGGGCAGCGATCGTCGAACGCCTGCAACAGGGGCTCTTCGGGCAGCCCCAGAAGGCGCGCATAGTTGCGATAGTATCCGCGCACGAAGACCCGCGCCGGCAACCGATCGAAATTCTCCTCTTCCAAATCGATCACCGTGGCCCGCTTCAAATGCAGCCGCTCCGCCACTTCGGCCAGATCCAGCCCCTGGGACTCCCGGGCCTGACGCAACCGCTCGCCGATGGTCGGTCGCGGGACCTCCACCGTCTCGGTGGCGGCACGCATCTGTCGCCTCTTTTTGCGCACCTTGGCCATGCGGCTACCGGGC
>Ga0256914_1001599_pt1 | contig 20025 bp, 15 predicted proteins | sample HulkmetaG_FD_191571 | JGI IMG/M metagenome (GOLD analysis project Ga0256914, IMG submission 191571) | Hydrothermal chimney microbial communities from Main Endeavour vent field at the Juan de Fuca Ridge, Pacific Ocean - Hulk | ecosystem: Environmental > Aquatic > Marine > Hydrothermal vents ... | reverse complement strand
AACAAGGCAAAGCGGTTTTGGGGGTGGAGTATGAATTGAAAAAGAAAAAATTCTGTCCGCAAGCCAAAGCAATGAATTTTAGCTGGTTAAAAATGGACTATGATCTCAACGGCGGAAGAGACGGGTGCGAATGATTCATTAGCGCGGTTATTATTTTATAAATGGATTTTAAACTGGTTTATAAATCGCTTAAGGGTAGTTGGTTCAATGAACAATCATGCAAAATCGCTCTGCGATTTTGCATAATGGGTTGCGGCTTCGCCTCGTTATGCTTGTCGCTTCGCGACTTCGCATAACTCGGTATATCCTAAATTTTACTTCGGCAAATAAATAAAACTTCGAATATACCGCAGCCCATCATGCAACTATTCAATTGAATAGTTGTATAGATATACAAATGAAAAAAATATAAGATATAAAGTATGATTTAAAATAAATAAACTTATATGAAAAAAGTAATTTGTCGTGATAATGATAACAATAAAAAAGAAGTGGAAGTTGATGCATTGCAATTTAGACCATCAGTGTATGGTATAATTTTTAATGATGATAGGACAAAAATACTATTATCCAAACAATGGGACGGGTATGATTACCCTGGTGGCGGAGTGAAAAAAGGCGAGCGACTAGCAGAAGCTTTAAAAAGAGAGGTGCATGAGGAAGTAGGTGTTACAATTAATGGTGGCGATGCTAGACTTATTGATTGTACAGATGATTTTTATCTATCCAAAGATAAACAGACTTTACATTCAATTTTAATATTTTATGCAATTAATAAGTTTACCGGTGAGCCAAGCATTAAAAATATTGACCAAACAGAAATTGACTACATCAATGGTTTCGAATGGATTGAAATTAAAAATATAAGAAAAATAAAATTTTATAATTCGGTGGATAACATAGGGCTAATCCAAAAAGCGATAGAATTAATTAAAAAATAAAAAATATGCAAAAAATTTTAATTTTGGGGGCAAAAGGGATGTTGGGGTCGGAATTAGTTAAGCTTTACAAAGAGGCGCAAAAAAACAATCCTGAAAAATATGAAGTGATTGCTTGGGATATTGATGATATTGATGTTCGTGATTTTGAAAATTTGAAAAAGAAAATTAATGAAGTTTGGCCGGATGTAATTTACAATGCTGTTGCTTACAACGCTGTAGATTCTTGTGAGGAGGATGACGAAGAATATGAAAAGGCAAAGATACTCAACACCGAATTACCGGGTGAGTTGGCGAAAATTGCTAAAAACTTAGAGGCCGTCTTGGTGCATTATTCCACCGATTATGTTTTTGACGGCAAAAGACCGGTTTATAAAGATGGGGAGCGAGCTCCTCACTGTTGTGGTAGCGGTTGTGACGGGTGTCAGTATTTAGGCAAGGAAGAAACCGTTCCTTATTGGCAGTACATGGAAGATGACCAGCCAAATCCTTTGAGTCGCTATGGTTGGACAAAGTACAAAGGAGAGCAAGCGGTGGAAAAAGAGAAAGGAAAATTTTATATTATCCGCTTGTCAAAACTATTTGGAGGCGCCGGGAAAAACGCGTTGGCTAAAAAAAGTTTTTTTGAAATTATGCTGGAAAAAGGAAGAACGGAAAAAGAGGTGAAAGTGGTTGATGATGAGCTTAGTAAATTTACCTATGCTCCGGATTTGGCTCGGGAAAGTAAAAATATTGTAGAAGAAAATGAACCATTTGGAATTTACCATATTGTTAATGAGGGAGCGGTTACTTGGTATGAAGGATTAAAAACTTTGTATAAAGTAGCCGGTTTATCAACGAAAGTTATTCCGGTCAGCACAAAAGAGTTTCCTCGTCCAGCCAAACGAGCGGCAGTTTCCGTCTTGCAAAATAGAAAACGAAAGCCGTTACGAAGTTACGAGGATGCAATTAAAGAGTGGCTTAAAAATTAAATTATTCAATCCCTCAATCTTTTTTCGAGGATTAGCTAATAAAACATGTTAAAAATACTACCATATTACGAAATATGATAGGATGGATGTTTTTGGGGGAAATAAAAATTAACGATTAAATTTTATGACAAAAGAAAATACAAACGAACAAGCGAAAATGGTGCAACAAGAAATTAAGGTAACAGATAATATTGCCGGTGCCGAGTATTCCAATATGATGCAGGTTGTGCACAATAAGGAAGAAGTAAATTTACTTTTTGCACATATTTTGCCACCTACCGGAAAAATGGTTGCTAAAATCACCACTTCACCCGGTCATTTTAAGAGAATGATTGAGGTAATGGAACGAGCTCTAAAAAGTTATGAAGAGCAATTTGGTAAGATTGATACCGCCCGGGAGCCAAAGTCGGGCAATGAAAAAATCGGATTTTAGGTTGACTGAAAATATTTGGCAAGATGGATTTAAAAAATACTAACAATACAAGTAGCTTCTATTTCCATTTTTAACAACAACTCTTCAGATTTATAGCTTCTTAAAAATCAATAGATTGTAGATAACCAATGCTTGATATTTTTTGACCTGACAGTTTCTTGGTGATTAAAAATCAACCGACTCAAGTCGGTTGATTGTTTAAAATATTTGTTTGATGTAAAAATAATTAAATCATCAGGGAGAGGCTATTTTCGTTTAACTTTCCCGTGATAGTCGGCAAAGCGTAAATTTGTAACATTTAATTCTCCTGGCCGATAAGTGCACCAAGGGTTAGGGTATTCATCCGGATCTAAACAGCATTCCATATCCAAATGTAAATATCCCTTATTGCGTTTCTTACTCTTTCCAACATAGTCGTGATCCTTTTTGCAAACATACCTTCCATTGACCACTTTTGCTCCAACCGGCTTTCTGGCTCTGGCTCTATCCAGTATTATTTGCGGGGTAGGTCTGAAAGTGTAATTAAAGGTCTTGAGAAGTTTTAATTTGTCCGGCGTATTCCAGGTAAATAATTTCAAATAACTTCCAACTATGGCATATAAATTTTTATCCGCATCATTTACCGTAAAGAATTTTGTTAAATTTCGCCAGTCCTGTTGGCAGTTGTTTTGACAACCGTCACGAGTATTTTGTAATTTATTGGATAGGGCGAGGGTCTGTATTGTTTGCCAAGTATTATTTCCTAGTAACAGTAAAAGTAATTGACCTTGACCGGTTTTATCGGAAATTATCGGTAGACTTATCAGTAACTTGTCTTTGGTTTTAAAGATATTTATTTCTTCTTTTAAAAGTGAATAATCTGTTGAGGAATTTTTTAAAAGCAATAATTTATCTCCTTTTTCGCCATTTGAATTGATAATTTGAGCCAGCCAGTCGGAATCCTTTTCGAAAATAAGCAAAAGACGATTATCTCCCAATTGATTTATTGAAATAATTTTTCCATCAATAGCAATTTCTTTTTTCGGGTTGTCTTTTTTGAAAATTGTTATTATTTTATTTTCAATATCTGCTTTGACAAGAGTATCGTTTTGAATAATAAACCGATTTGTTTTATTTTCAAATAATTCGTCAGGCAATAATTGATAAGCATCCTTATCAATTAATAAGTAACCGCCTTCTCGAAAATCATCCGGAGAGATTTTTACAAAAGCCAAGCGACTTTCGGTGAAATCTTGATGCCAAGCCGGGGGAATGTTATTATTTTGATAAATAACAACTTCCAGTCTCTTATCAGTAATTTTGAAAGAATTACCGTCCACCGGACGACCTTCCACTTGAATCATTCTTAAATCGGGGTTGGTTAAGGGTAGGCGATACAATCTGGAACTTGGGGCGATTCGAGAGGGATTATCCTTAAAGGTTTCTTGACTAATCCAAAAATAAATATTCAAACCATCGGTTTCCTGAGAATTAATTTCATCATCCAGGAGATGTTTCTGTTGGCAATCTATTAAAAATTCTCCTTTGGTTTTACAGATGGTAAAACTATGCAAAAGAGGGGCATTAGCCAGATTGTTATTATTAAAAAATATATCACTTTTAGTTATTTTATCCTCAGTGAATTTTTGGGATTTTCGGTCCCAGATATTTATTTTTGATATATCCGCAAAACTTGTTGTTGTTAAATTACGAGTAGTTTGAAAAACAAAACCATTTTTCACTCGCAAAACATTTTTGCCGATAATCTGATTGGGGATATTATAAACCATTCCCCTGGTTAGAGTGCCCTGAGAATTTATTTTAAAAGAGGATATCTCCACCGCTCCGGTAGCCGTACGATAGCCACTGACAAATAAAACACCTCCTTCTCCAAAAATATTTTTATAGGAAACATCTTCTTTTTCTCGTTTGGGTATGGGAGATATTTCCATTTGGCTGACATATTTATTGGTATTTTGATTGACGATAAATATCTTTCCTCTTTTTAAAATTGCCAAATACTTATTGTTTAACAAGGAAACAATTTGTTGTTTTGGTGAGGATGCTTCCTGAAAAAGAAGTGCATTGTTTGCCAAAAGATTATCTTGAGCATTGGTCAAAAGGGCGTCTTTGATTTTTAAAAACTCTGCTTCATCGTTAATAACTCGTAAGAGTTGAGGTTTCGGCTTTTTAGTTAAGTGTAACTTTTCCGGCTTGGTGACAAACAAGATGGTCACTACGGCTAAAATTGAAAGAAACAATAATAGCCAAAGGTGGGAAGTTTTTGGAAAAGCAATTTTTTGAGAAGAGGTTTTCTTCAACTCGTCTTTTTTAAATGTTTTGTTTCGAAAGGATTTTTTTATTTCAACATCTTTTTCTTTTGATGTTTCCTTGTTCTTCTGTTTATTTTCTTTTGTATGCGTTTCTTTAATTTTGTTTTTGTGGGAATGTTGTTTTTTGTCGCCCGGCCTTTTTCTAGTATTTTTTTTATCTGTGACCACTCCTTTGGTTTTATTTTTTGAGTTTATTTTTTTCTTAGTTTCCATTGTAATATTTTCTATGTATTTAGAGTTTATTTTTCCAGCAAAACTTTTTTTAATGTTTCGTAATTGTCGGTACAATTATAAAAATTAGTTATACCCATATCGTACAATTTAACTCCGGCCTTAAAACTGCGTAAGGGGTCGGCGTCATACAACAACAAAGTGTGCACCGGCAATTCTTTTTTTCTTTGTTCAATTTCCTCTAAGGGGAAATTAAAACTTCCGTCAATTTTATCACCGGCGTATAAATAACTTGGACGAGTATCCAGAAAGGAAAAAATTTGTCCGGATAACATCTTTTCTTTAACCTCTTTGGCTGTCAAAGAGGTTACTTTAATCAAATCGGTCGGATTATTTATATTCCCGGAGGTAATCAGAGGATAATTATCTTGAGCATATTTTAAAATGCCTCCATCTAAGTAAGCCATATCCAAACCTTCTTTTTGAAAGTGATCTGTTAAAATTTTTCCCTCCAAGCTATCTTCCCGATCAATAATAATATTTTTCTTATTCTTTTCAAATTGAGAAATATTTTTTTTCAAATCACCGAGAGGGACATTTACCGATGATTCAATATGCTTCAAGTCAAATTCTTTTTTGCTACGAATGTCTATCAATTTCACCGTTTCATCGCCGATAAATTTAAAGACCTCTTCCGAATTTACCAAAGGAACATCAAGTTTATTTACCGATTCCTTTTTTTCAGCCAATCTTTTGTCCAGATCTGCCAATTTTTTTTCTCCGGAGAGGGATTTAAATAAAAAATAACCGCTGATAACAACAACTAAAATTAAACCCACGCTAATCGGGTTAAAATGAAAATGGGAAGTATTTTTTTTCTTTCTTGACATTTAATTTAAAATAGCTCCTATAAATTTATTTTGTCCATTGAGGAAATCTTTTATGGACAATTCTTTTTTGCCCGCCAATTGTAATTTGTTGATTTTTAAAAATCCTTTGGCGGTGGCGATTAAAATATTATCGTCTTTTTTAAAAACAGCGCCGGGACTTTTCGGTTCCGACTTTTCCATTATATCATTTTGAGAAAATATTTCAATTTCCGTCAAAGTTAATTTTTGTCCTCGGTAAAAGGTATAAATTTGAGGCCAAAGATAAAAAGCTCGCCATTGATTATAAATTTCTTGAGCCGATTTATGCCAATCAATCAATCCGTCTCGTTTTTTTATCAATTTGGTATAAGTTGCTTCTTTATTGTTTTGAACAATGCCCCGAGGGGATTTTCCTTTTTCAATGATTTCTTGAACAACGGGTAATAATAGAGCGGAGGAAAGGTTTATCAATCGTCGTTCCAATGCCGGGTATTTTTCCGTCGGATCAATGTCTATTTCTTCTTGACAAATGATATTACCGGTATCCATTCCGGCGTCCATTAGCATAATGGTACTGCCGGTTTTGTTTAATCCTTGCAACAAAGCGGTTTGAATAGGTGTTGCTCCCCGTAGTTTTGGTAAAAGAGAAGGGTGGACATTGAGAGCTCCCAAGCGAGCGGTTGTTAAAATATTTTCCGGAATAATTGTTCCGTAGGAAGCCACGATAAATAAATCCGGTTTTTCTTTGCGAAAGAAGTCCAGAGATTCGAAATTTAATTCGGCAAACTCCTTAATTTTTAATTGGCGTTGCCGGGATAGAAGCTTAGTCGCTGTTGGAGTGGGAATTTGCTTTCGTCCCATCGGTTGATCAGGGTGGGTAATGACGGTATCAATGGGAATATTATTTTCCAGAAGAAGTCTTAAAATTTCTCGAGAAAAAAAAGGAGCTCCAAAGAAAAAAATTTTTAAATGATTTACAGACATTTTGTTTCAAGGTTAGTTGTAGAAGGATGTTTGAAATTTCGGTTTTGCCGTTATCCCGAATTTTTAAGCGACCATATTCAAATCTTCTGTCTTTTCAATAAACAGTATTCCTTGCAGATGGTCAAATTCGTGTTGAATAGCCCGCGCCAATAAACCTTCCGCTTTGAGAATTTGCTTTCTGCCGCCGGCATCGGTAAATTTAACTTTAACTTTATTGGGACGAACAATTGGTAAATATTTTCCCGGAAATGACAAACAACCTTCCTCCGCTCGCACTTCTTTACCGGACAATTTTTCAATTTTGGGATTGATAAAAACCAGCAATTCGTCATCAATTTCCGTCAAAAACAGTTGAATATTCTTTCCCACTTGCGGAGCGGCCAAGCCGACACCATTATGGGCGCGCATTGTTTTAGTCATCTCCGTAATCAGTTGTTTGATTTCCAAATCTGTCGGATTGTCTATCGGCAAGGATTTTTTTTGGAGAATTGGATTGGGGTAAGTAAGCACTTCCATTTTTTTGATAAGTTAATGAGTAATAAAATTAAAATTTTTTAGAAACAGTCATAAATAAATAATCCCTTTAAACTTCTTGAATAGTGTTGACAATGGGATTATCCAAATACTATTTAAGTATAACAAGGAAAAAGAAAGTTGACAAATTGGCGAAAATTGTGATTTGGAAACAACGCTTGATGCAAAGAAATGTAAAAATATTCTCAATTTCTAAATGAAAATAATAAGATTTTTCAAAAAATATTTTCCGGTTCAACATCAATTTTCCAGCCGGTGGAGAGGTCCAGTATTTTTAACAATTCTTTGTTAGTCAAGGGTAATTTGTCTACTTTAAGAAGAAGGTGTTTTTGGAATTTCCCCCGCAATTTTTCTTGATACCCGTAGTAGGGTGGTAAAATAACCACCTTATTGGTAAGATTTTTTTCTTTTAATATTTTTTTTATTTTTTCATTTAGGGTGGATAATTCTTTATCCACTGTTTCTTTCAGAGCGTGCTTAAAGGTTATTTTAATTAGATGTTTGAAAGGAGGGTAGCTTAGCGCCTCTCTGTTGGCCAGTTCGTATTTTAGAAAATCTTCCCAGCTCCAATTTTTTAAATAAGAAAAAATCCTATTGGTCGGATCAAAGGTTTGTATTAAACATTGACCATTTTGATCTCCTCCCGGGCGGTTGGTTCGTCCCGCCAATTGAAAGAGGGTACTGAGATAATTTTCATCAAAACGAAAATCGGTTTGTCCGGGCCAATTATCGGCATTCAAAATAGCTACCAGGTTGACAGTTTCTATATCTAATCCCTTGGCAATGGCATAAGTACCAATCAAAAAGTCAAGTTTGTTTTTATATAAATTTTCCAAAACTTTTTGACGATAAGCGTTATTATTAAAAGTGGTGCCGTCGGCAATGGCAGTCTTGGCTTTGGGAAATATTGTCTGAATTAAATCCTGAACACTTTCCGTTCCAAAGCCGATATCCGCTAAACGAAAACTTCCACAATGAGGACATTTGGAAATGTTGGAGATTTTAAACCCGCAATGTAAACAACGGTAATAATTTTCACTGTGCACCAAAGGAGTTTGGCAGTCGGGACAGGTGGGAATTTCTCGGCAATCTTGACAAATAATCGTACTGCTCTTGCCTCGCCGGGGAACCAAAATCATAGCAATTTTGTTTTCGGACAACGAATTTCTTAGAGCGGTTTTTAATTCATTGGAAATTAAAATTTGTTGTTCCCGACGATAATATTTTTTCAAATCAATCAATTCAATTTGCGGAGGACGAACTTTGATTCTATCGGTTTGTAAACTTTTCAGTTTAATAATTTGCCAATCCTTGCCTTTCCGAGCTTTTTGATAACCGCTTAAAGAAGGTGTGGAAGCCAGCAATAAAATATTCGGTTTATATTGACGGTAAACTTGTTGTAAAAACTCACTCACCTGACGAGTATGATAAAAAGGCGGGGTATCCCACTGTTTATGAGAAATGTCCTGTTCTTCGTCAACAATTATCAAGCCTAACTTTTTAAAAGGCAAGAAGACGCCCATTCTGGTGCCGATAATTAATTTAATCTTTCCGGATTTAACTCCGTTCCAGATGGTGGTAATTTCCGAAGGCTTTAATCGGGAGTGAATAATGGCAATTTGCTCCTTCCCGATTGCACTTAAAAATTTACCGCTGTAACGAACAATTTCCTGATAGGAAAGAAAAATCTCCGGAATTAAAATCAAAACCTGTTTACCTTTTTCTAAGATATTTTTTACCGTCGTGATAGCCACTTCAGTCTTGCCGGAGGCCGGTGGACCGAACAATAAAGAGTTTGGTTTGTTGTTTTGTTTAATTTTATTCACCGCCTCCTTTTGGGCTGTTGTCAGAGTGATTTTTTCTTGCCATTTTTTTGCTCCAATTTCTTTTAATTGCTTGTTTAGGTTGGAAAAATATGCAGAGTTGTCTTTTTTGGTTAATTGCCAAGAAAAAAATTTTAAGGTTGTGCTGAGAGAAGTTAGATAATATTCGGAAATCAGTTTGGCCAAAGCCACCTGCTTTTCGGTTAATTGAGCCGGAGTGATAACTTCCTCCACCGTTTGAGTTTTAAAGTTGGGCTTACGAATAATTTCTTTTATAACAACGCCTTTTACCAATTTGTTGTTTAATTTTATTTTCACCACCGAACCCAAAGAAATCTCTCGTTGAGAATGATAAGTAAATTCGTTGGATTTGGTCAAGGGTAGACGAACCAGGGGAATAATTTGATAATACCTTTTCTTATTGGTGTTGGAATGTTTCATTTTTATTTATAATACCTTTGATGATTTGATAATTATTTAAGTTGAAATAAACACACTTCTTAACAGTCCAACCGCCGAAACATCAAAAGATTACGAAGGGAATTTTGGAGTAAGAAGCTAATGGAGATCGTAATTTTTAATCAAAGATTTATTTAATATTCCATTCCCCAACCAGATAACCGACCCCCAGGGGATTTTCGTAAGACAGTTGATGAAAGGTGTGGCGAGTGTGAGCAATTGCTCCCAAAGTAATTAAAATGGCTTGTATTCCTCCCTCACCGGCTTCTTCGCAAAACTCCGGATTAAGAGCTTTTATTTTTTCCACTTCATTTTCTTGTAGAAGTTTAATTAAAGTTGAATCATATTTAATGCCATAAGGAGAGAAACCGCCCGGAGCTTCTTCTGTCAATCGGTTAGACAAATGAATGCTGGCCAATAAGGCAACGCTTTCGTCACTTTCTTCCAAAACGGTACTCAATTGTTTTCCGAATTTAAATTGAGCATCCCAGTCGGTAGCGGTAAAGGTTAAGAGAATAACTTTCGGCTTTCGGTCTAAGTTTTTTGTTAAATAAATTAAAGGAATTAAACTGCCATAATCCAAATTGGGCTCTCTGATAATGTCAACCGGAGCATGTTTTTTACGAAAATATTTTAACAGCTTGCGAGAAAGGTCATTGTTGTTTTTGAAAACATAGTCATAATCCTCTCCGCCAAAATCAATAAAGTTTCCCTTGAAAGAACTCTCAAAGTTAATGGTAAACTTATCATATCGCATCGGTCCCCGAGCGGATATGACCACAATTGTATCGGGAGAAATTTTTCTCAAATTACTCGCCAAAGTTTCTATGGATTTTGTTGTTTTTTGCAAAAGATTCTTTTCGGAACTTTTAATTTCCGGTGCCAACACCAGTGGGTGTGGACAAATAGCGGCAAAATTCAGCATAACGGTAAAAATTAAATAACGAATTGTCTTTCTTTAGTTTATTGTGTTCCGGACACTATGTCAAATAATTTAAATATTCTAAATTAAGATTGCTTAAAAATAAAATATTTGTTATACTTAATTACAGAAAAGGCAAGGAAATTTTAAGATAGTGCCAAAACAAAACTCGGATATCGGACAATTCCGGTTAATTTTAAAAAGTAATATAAAAATTAATTTTTTATACAATGAAGGTAAAAGTTGATCAAGATTTATGTATCGGTTGCGGTACTTGCGAGTTAATGTGTAGCCAGTGTTTTCAGCTGGAAGACGGAAAAGCTCAGGTGATGCGTGATGATTGTGAAGGAGTGGAATGTGAAATGCAAGATGTTATTGACAGTTGTCCGGTGGAAGCAATCAGCATTGTGAAGGAGGAGGGAGAAAATTAAAGTGTTATTTAAAATTTAAACACTTGTTTTCACTCGGAAATTATTTCCGAGTGAATTTTTCTTTAAATTCAACTATATTTCTATTGACAAAATGGCTTTTTCGTACTATACTTACTTGAGCAGTTAAGAAAATATTTAATCAAAATGATGATTTGATAATAGATTTATAAAAAGTACTTTAAGGGCTGTTTACGCACAAAAGGTAGTTTTTTCGCAAAATACCTTTTTTGCTTTTTAAAAAGAAGCCAATAATTAAATTAAATATGATAATGAATAATAAAGTATCACCCGCTAAAAAAATTGCTCGTCAAGAAGTTAAATATGCCTCTTATTATTTAATGATAGGATTGACGGCTATGGCAATAGACTTGCTTGTTTTTTATTTACTTAATAAGTCATTAAATATTTTTCCCATTGTCGCCAATACCGTTTCAGTGTCGGTGGCAACCATCTTCGGTTTTTTTGCCAATCAAAAGTATAATTTTCAAATCAGCGATAATTTAATCAAGCGGTTTTTTTCTTATGCTTCTGTCAGTGTTTTCGGATTGATTTTGGGAAATGTTTTAATTTATTTGATGAACAGTGTTTGGGGGTATGATTCTTTTTTGGCTAAAGTAATCTCTTTGCCAATCGTTGTCGGTTTGCAATATTTAATCAACAGGTTTGTCTCTTTTAACGAAAAAGCTTTTGTTGGAAGTGGTCGGAGTAAAAGTATTGAACAATTTAAAGGATAATTTTATGAAAAAAGACAGTAATCAAAATAAGAAGATAGCCGTTATCGGTGCCGGCTACACCGGCCTAACTATCGCTCATCGTCTTAGTCGGCAGGGCTACGAGGTGACTATTTTTGAAAAAGAGAATTTTATCGGCGGTTTGGCCGGCGGCTTTAATTTGGATGGTATTCCTTTGGAAAAAATTTGGCATTTTTTATACCTTAGTGACAAATACGCTTTGAAATTGGCGGAAGAGTTGGGCGTGAGAGATAAATTGATTTTTCACAACAGCACGGTTTCAACTTATTACGGTGGAAAATTATATCCCTTTATGTCTCCCAAAGATCTTTTATTCTTCAGTCCGATTTCAATTTTTGGCAGAATTCGTACCGGTTTGGTGGGGGTGTATTTAAAATTGTTAAAGAATTGGCAACCTCTTACCAAAATTACCGCCTATGATTGGATGAATAAATGGGCCGGTAAAGAAGCGACAAAAGTTATTTGGAAACCGCTATTGGAAGGAAAATTCGGAAAATATTATGACAAAGTCATTATGTCTTGGCTTTGGGGAAGAATAAAGGTGCGAGTTGATTCTAAAGAAGGTCAAGGAGAACAATTAGGATATTTTCAGGGCGGTTTTAATCTCTTAACCGACGGTTTGAAAAAAAACATAGAGCAGAATGGCGGTAAATTTAAATTAAACAGTGAGGTTGAAAATATTATCACTCAAGATAATAAAGTTATAATTCAAACGAAAGAGGGCGAAGAAATTTTTGATAAAGTTGCTGTAACGGTTCCTTCACCGATTTTTGCTCGTTTGATAGAGAAGAATAAAGAAGTTAAAGAAAGCTATTTAAAGAAATTGAAAAGCATTGATTATGTCGGAGCCATAGTTATGGTTTTCAGCTCCAACCAAAAAATTTCTCCTTATTATTGGCACAATGTTAATGATGACAAAATTCCCTTTTTGGTTTTTTTGGCCAATAGTGAGTTGGCCGGTTCGGAAACTTATCAAGGAAAACATGTTTATTATATCGGCTTTTATGCCGAACATAACCATCCTTATTTTCAAGAAGATTCCCAAGTTATTATGCAGGAATGGTTGCGTGGAGTTAAGGAAATGTTTCCCGATTTCTCCATTGAAGCCATTACTGACAAAAAATTATTTAAATTCAAAAATGCTCAACACATCGTTGATTTGAATTATAAATCCAGAATTCCCACCTATCAAACTCCTCTAAAAAATATTTACTTGAGCAATTTTTCTCAAATCTATCCGGAAGACCGAGGGTTGAATTTTGCCATTCGGGATGGCGAAAAAATCGCACAGATGATTAAAGAAGGGGTAGTGGGGTAATTTTTTAATCCATTAAACAAGTCGGAGAGAATTAAATTTATGTCTGATACTAAGAACGAATACATAACTTGGAATTTAAAAAAATTTTTCCCTACCGGTAAAAAGCGGGAAAAAATTAAAAGTATTACCAAATTGATTTGGCACCTTATTTGGTTATTTGTTTTATCGGGAGGTATTTTTTTGCTTGGTTGGTGGATTGCCTCTTTTGCTTCGGGGGCTTTGGCTAAAATTATTATTATTATTTCCATTTTATTATTTTTTCAGGGGGTATTTGCCATTATTCTTTTGTTGTATACTTGGAATAATCCTCTTAAATATTTCAAAGAAAAAAAACATTTACCCTATGAAAATCCTTTTTATTCATTTACCGCTCTTATCCCCGCGCATCACGAAGAGGAGGTGATTGCCGAAACAATTAAATCAATCAATAATATTGACTATCCGGATTCTAAAAAGCAAATTTTTATTTTGATTAATAAAAAAGATAACGAAAAAACCATAGCTGTCGCCAAGAAAACCATTGCTAAACTCCAACAAAAAAATATTAAACTGCTGGTGTTTGGCGGTCCGCCGGGAAAATCTGAAGGATTGAATATCGGACTTGGTAAATCCACAAAAGATATTGTGACTATTTTTGATGCGGAGGACAGGGTGCATCCGGAAATTTTTAAAGCCGTTAATACGGTTTTTATCAGAGAGGGAGCGGATATTGTCCAATCCGGTGTTCAACTGATGAATTATGAAAAAGATTGGTATTCCCTTTTTAATGTTTTGGAATATTATTTTTGGTTTAAATCATCTTTACATTTTTTTGCCAAAAGTAACGCCGTTCCTTTAGGAGGGAATACTGTTTTTTTTCGCCGTCACCTTTTGGAGGATATTGGAGGCTGGGATGAAAATTCTTTAACGGAAGATGCGGACATTGGTATCAGATTGGCCACCAAAGGAATTAAAACCTCTATTATATATGATGAAAAATTATCCACCAGAGAACAGACGCCACCGACTTTGTTGAGTTTTGTTAAGCAACGAACCCGTTGGAATCAGGGTTTTATGCAAATATTTTTCAAAGGAGATTGGTTAAGGTTGCCATCCTTTAAACAAAAAATTTTTATGTTATATGTTTTGCTTTGGCCTTTTGTTCAAGCAATGTTGTTCTTCTTTATCCCTTTGTTTATCGTCGCCGGATTTTTTATTAAATTGCCGATAGCTCTCAGCATTATCTCTTTTATTCCTCTGTACATTTTGGTTATTTTCGGCATAATCAGCAACTTGGTTATTTATGATTTTATAAAAAAGTATAATAAGAAATACACCATCCGGTTAATACCGAAAATATTCATAATGATTATTCCTTTTCAGATGCTATTGGGAGTTAGTGCTTTGCGAGCGATGTATAGACAGATTTTTCGGAAGATGAATTGGGAAAAAACCGCTCACTTGAAAGCAAATGATAATGTCATAGACACTTAAAATTTGAAAATGATATGAAAAAAAACATCTGGCATAATTTCATAATAATCTTTTTCTTTTTAACGGCTTTGGCGATAGCCGGTGTTTTGCATGGTTATAATATGCTACATTTTCCCTATTTTGAAAGTGATGAGGGAACTTACACCTCTCAGGCCTGGTCTATTGTTCGCGAACATAAGATAACTCCCTACACCTATTGGTATGATCATCCTCCTTTGGGTTGGAGTTTGATGGCACTTTGGCATAATATTTTGCCGGAAAAATTTTTTACTTTTGGCACTTCTCTGGAAACCGGACGAGTATTAATGTTACTTATTCATTTACTTACCGCCGGTTTGATATATTACATTACCTATCGTTTAACCAAGCAGGTTTTGCCTTCACTTTTGGCGGTAATTATTTTTTCCATTTCTCCTTTGGGAATTTATTTTCAAAGAAGGGTTCTCTTGGATAATATTATGGTTATGTGGACGCTATTGGCGACGGCCGTACTGTATATTCGTTATGAAAAACTTCGCTTAACAACTTATGTTTTATCCGGTCTGTTTTTTGCTTTTGCTGTTTTAACCAAAGTAACGGCGGTAATGTTTGGACCAGCTCTGCTTTATTTGGTTTGGATGCATCGTTCTCCCATAGAAAAACATTTTCGCAGTATTATTTGGTTGGCAACCGGTGGCTTAGTTATATCAATTTATTTGCTGGTGGCTTTGTTGCGGGGAGAATTTTTTCCCGGAAATGACCATGTTAGTTTCTTGGGAGCCTTGAAATTTCAATCTTCCAGAATGGGAGGACATTTTTGGTTAAAAAACAGTGATTTTTATGTGGCGGTGGGCGATTGGTTTCAGAAAGACGCCGGCTTGTTGGTGATTATCGCCGGTACGGTTATTTTGGCCGGCTTGGTTTTTTTCTTTAAAAAGAATATTCGCTTTTTCTTAGTGGCTGTTCTTTTTTATATACTTTTTCTTATTCGAGGCGGAGTGGTAATAAACTTTTACATTTTACCTCTAATTCCTTTTGTGGCTATTTTAGCCGGCTTATCATTGCACTACATCATTCAATTCTTGATGAGATATAATATTATTTATCAAATCGCTTTTTTGGCACTTATCGGAGGATTGAGTTTTTATTATTATCAATATGCCCCTCATGATGTTTTTTGGCGAGATGAAACCACTAATCAAAAAGAAGCATTAAATTGGATTAAAGAAAATATTCCGGCTGATTCGGCCATTTTAATAGATGTTTTTGCCTTCTCCGATTTGCACGACCCGAATTATTTAAATGGCAAGGCCTTTTCAAATGCTGATTGGTATTATAAAGTTAGTCGAGATAAAGCTATTGGAGAAAAAAAATATAATTACGATTGGCGAAACTTTGATTATATTTTTTTAACTCACGAAATGCTCAAGCAAATTAAAGACGGAGATGATGATTTTATTAAAATCGCTTTCCAGAACTCTCTGCCCTTGAAACGATGGACTGATAACACCCACGCTTTTATTGATGAACAAAAATTTTTAAGCACCAACGGAGATTGGGCTATGTTATTTAAAATAAATGACAACACCCAAACCGAATTGAGAGAGTCTTGGTTGCAATACAAAAAAAACTATATTCATTCTTATGGACAAGTCATTGATCCGGCCAGTGGAATAACCACCGCCGAGGCACAGGGCTTGGCTATGTTAAAAGCGGTTGTTATCAATGATAAAGAAACTTTTAAAGGTCTTTGGCTTTGGACTAAAGATCATTTGCAATTCAGAGTGCAGGACAAATTGTTTTCCGGAGCTTGGTCTAAAAATAAAGTATTGGAGTCGGATAACTCTTCCGTTGCCGATAGTGACATCGCATTGGCTTTACTTTTCGCTTATAAAGAATGGGGCGATGAAAGCTATCTCAATGAAGCCAAAGAAATTATCGGAGAAATTTGGCGACAGGAAGTCAGGGAAATTGACGGACATTATTATGTATTGGCAACCAATGAACTGTCCTCCCACCGTGGTCTGCCGGGGGATATTTGGTTTTTGGTAAATCCGGCCCATTTTTCTCCGGCCACTTACCGTATTTTTGCCGAAGTGGACCCGGAACATGATTGGCGCAAGGTGGCGGATGATTCTTATTGGATTTTGGAAAGATTGAATGAAAAAAATATTATGAAAACTGTTTTCCCGGAAGAATTTATCGTTTCCCCTAAGACCGGTTTAATTAAAAAAGATAAACCAACAGCACTCTTGAAAAAGAAGAGTGATGATTTGTTGGCTTTGGAGAAGTTTGAAGAAGTTCAAAAATTCAATCTACCTTGGCGACTGAGCATTGACCGAGAATGGTATCCCGGCGAAAGCAGTGAAAACTATTTCAAAAAGATAAATGCCATTTTGGATAATTTTTCTCAAGATAACGCAAAAATAACCGGCCTTTTGGATAAAAAAGGAAGATTGGTTTCGGAAGACAACTCGTCTTTATTACAATTTGCTTACATTATGTTATTGCTTTGGGATGAAAAAGAACAAAAAACTCACAATTATTATGATAAATATATTTTGACTCAATATGATTATATAAATAATATTTGGCGAGGAGAAGATGAATATTTCAACAATACCTGGGGTTGGTTTATTATGGCCGGATATAATAAAAAATTTCCTAATATTTGGCAGAGTAATATTTTATAATTTTAAAAAAGTCGTTTTTAGGTTTAGTTTTTAATGAATTTTTTCTGTTTTTGACCGGAAGATACTTGATTCAGCCGAGATATCCTTGAAAAACGCACCAAACGGAAGATTTAATGAAAAATTGACTTATCTTGTCGGGTAATTTACACTTAAAGATGTAGTATAATTTTATGTTGAATTTTTTTCAAAAAAATAAATATTCTTTGGCGTTGGTGGTGGTGACGCTTATTGTCATTTTTTCTCAGGCCTATAATATGTTCGGGTATCCTTACTATGAAAACGATGAAGGGATTTATATGTCTCAGGCCTGGTCTGTATTGACTCAAGGAAAATTATCTCCTTATACCTACTGGTATGACCACGCTCCCGCCGGATGGTTCTTTCTTGCCGGTTGGATTAAATTGACCGGTGGATTTTTTACTTTCGGTCCCAGCGTTAATTCCGGGCGAGCATTAATGTTTGTCTTGCATTTATTAAGCGCTTGGTTTATATTTGTCATTGTTAAAAAGTACACGGAAAATATTTGGGCAAGCTTATTATCCGTACTGCTTTTTACGGTGTCGCCTTTACTTATTTATTATCAAAGACGAGTTCTTTTAGATAATATGATGGTTTTTTGGGTGCTTTTTTCTATGGTTATTTTGGTACGCACCAAACTGCCCCGTTGGCAATTTTATCTCAGTGCCGGTTTGTTCGGCTTGGCTGTTTTAACAAAAGAAAGCGCCGTCTTTTTCTATCCGGCCATTCTATATTTGATTTCTTTGCGCTATTCTTTAAAAAATAATAAATTGAAAATATTAAGTTGGTTGATGGTGTCCTTGTTTGTTATTGCTCTTTATCCGCTTTATGCTTGGTCGCAAGGGGAGCTGTGGAATAGTGGTGCGGTTGGAGAAAAAATCAGTCTTTGGCAAACCCTCAGTTGGCAAGCCGGTCGGGGGAGCGGATTGGCATTTTGGAAAGAGGGTAGTGAATTCAGACTTGCTTGGCGGGATTGGCTTTTTCGGGACAAGTGGTTTGTTTATATAGGAGTTATTTTTACTTTATTAATCAGCTGGCTCAGTTTTCGAAAAAAGCCGTGGCGAGTTATTACTTTGGCGATTTTGGCCTATGTCTTTTTTCTACTGCGTGGAAAAATAGTATTAAATTTTTATATTATTCCACTGGTTCCTTTTTTGTCTATTGCCGGCGGATTGGTTTTTGCTTGGATTTTCGGAAAATTCAAGCAAAAAAGTGCAAAAACTCAAGCGATTGTTTTAGTGGTTTTGTCGGCGTTTTTTATTCTGCTCGGAATTGGAAATTCTTTTGAACCCTATCAAAAAAATGAAACAAAATCTCAACGGGAGGCGATAATTTGGGTTAAGAAAAATTTACCGGCTGATACTAAAATGGCTATTGATGACTATGCCTTTGTTGATTATCATCATCCCGGCTTTGTAAATGATAAGACTTTTAAAAACGCCCATGTTTTTTGGAAAATAGAAAATGATAATCAAATCAAAAACGATATTTTTCATAATGATTGGTTTCAAATTCGGTATATTATTGCCAGCGATACTTTGGATAATTTATTAAAAGCCGGACAACTAAATTTGGTTAGAAAGGCAAATGAACACAGTCGGGAAATTAAAAGTTGGCAATCGGAAGACGGTCCGTGGTCTTATAAAATGTCCGTTCGTCAGGTAATTGGTAAAACTTCTTTAAAAAAAGATATGGCTATTAAAAATTTAAGCAAAAAAGACCCCGAGATTGGTAAGCAGTTACAAACAAGTTGGCAATCCTACAAAGAAAAATTTATCCATAATTACGGTCAAGTTATTGATCCCGCCAACAATATAACCACCTCCGAAGGACAGTCCTATGCAATGTTGCGAGCGCTTTGGATGGACGATGAAGAAACTTTTAAGGGAACTTGGCAGTGGGCCAAGGATCATTTTCAATTTCGTACTCAAGATAAACTTTTTTCCTGGAAGTGGCAAGGGGACAAATTGGCCGATTTTAATAACGCCACCGATGCCGATGAGGATATTGCTCTGGCTCTGATTTTGGCCGATAAAAAGTGGTCTAATGAAGAATACCTTCTGGCCGGACGAGAACTGTTGACAAGTATTTGGGAAGAATGTGTCATTGATATTAACGGACATTATTATCTTCTGCCGGTTAACCACAACATCGCCCGCCAGTGGAACGGTTATCTATTTAACCCATCTTATTTATCACCGGCTTCTTATCGTATCTTTGCCCAAGTTGACAAAGAACACAACTGGGAACAGTTGGCGACGGACTCTTATTGGATTTTAGAACAAATAAACGCTTTACCGAACAATAAAACCAAATTACCGGCCAATTGGTATGTGGTGGAAGATAACACCGGAAAATTATTAAGCGCTCGGGAAGTGAGCGGTTCCGATGCCGATTATTTTGGTTTTGATGCTTTCAGAACTTTTTGGCGAGTGGCTCTTGATCGTCAATGGTTTGAATCGCAAGATGCTCAACGATATTTACAACAAGCCGGAAATTTTGCGGTAGATTATTACCGTCGGCACAAAGTTTTACCGATGCTTATCAAGCCGGACGGTCAAGTCATAAATCCCAAACCAAGTATCGCCACCAATGCCGGCTATTTGGCGATTTTACTGGGGAGAAACAATCCTGATTTATTAGATGATTTTTATCAAGCTCAAATTCAAGCGGTTTATAATGTAGAGGGACATTTTTGGCAAAACCCCGATGATTATTACGGCAATAATTGGGCTTGGTTTGCCACCGCCTTGTATAATGGTAATTTAAAACCTTATATGGATAAACCTACAAAAGAATAGTTGAATTATTCAATTTTCGCTTTTTCAGATTGTTTTGACAGGGATAACCCCACTTATCCACACCTCCCTCTTGACAAAGGATTAAATTTTTGTCAAGATGTAATACCGAATAAGTTTTGAAAAGTTTGGAGGATTTTTTAAGAA
>Ga0256914_1001598_pt1 | contig 20037 bp, 14 predicted proteins | sample HulkmetaG_FD_191571 | JGI IMG/M metagenome (GOLD analysis project Ga0256914, IMG submission 191571) | Hydrothermal chimney microbial communities from Main Endeavour vent field at the Juan de Fuca Ridge, Pacific Ocean - Hulk | ecosystem: Environmental > Aquatic > Marine > Hydrothermal vents ... | reverse complement strand
CGCCACGGCCGGCCATGCAGTCGAGCACCTCTCGGACCATTGGCCTCAGGGAGCCGGCATCGCACCTTCAGCCAGGCCAGAATCCGCCCCACCGTGCTGTCAGACACCTCGTGCCCTTGGGTGCGCGCCAGCCTCCTCGGCTTCGCCTTGCTCCAGGCCGGAAAGCTCATCCACAGCCGACGCACCGCTTCGGCAAGCCGCATGTCCCAATGCCGACGACGAACCCGCCTCGGTCGCCGGGGGCGGGGACGCAGATCTCTGACCCCTTCCCGCTCCAGACGCTTGGGCCAGCGGTACAGCGTGGCTCGACCCACACCCAGCATCTCCGCCGCCTGGGCCGCCGTCAGACCATGCGCGCAGCGCAGGCGCTCGAACCGCTTCAATTGCTTCAGTCGAAAAATTGCCTCGGGTTCGTTACAGCTCTTGTCTGCCAGCCGGGCAGACCACATTATTTCCCCTTGAAGGCCAAAAACCTTCATCTCTGGGCCTCCGCTTCCGGTTTCTTCCCAACTCCCGGATATGAGGCCCCTTCTTCTCGCCCTCAACGTCTTGCATGTGTCTGAACCTGGTCAGGTAGCAGACGTTATTCTTGGGGATGGGCCTTCATCCCAGGTCGCCCCAAAGCACCTGTAGTGCAGAGAGGCTGGCCAGGGCGGCGGTTTCCGTGCGCAGGATACGGGGCCCGAGGCGCACGGCGGTGAAGCCGTGCAGGGTGGCCTGATCGAGTTCCCAATCGGAGAGTCCGCCTTCGGGTCCGATCAGCAGGTGTACCTCACCGTCACGGGGGGAGGCCAGGGCGCCGATGCTGCTGGCAGCCGAAGGATCCAGGACCAGTTTCAGTCCACCGCTGGGCTCATCCAGTACCTTTTCCACGGGGGTGATGTGATGCAACAATGGTAGCCGGTTCCGGCCGCACTGTTCACAGGCGTTGATGATGATCTCCCGCCAGTGCCGATGCCGTTTTTCGGCCCGACTGCCTTTCAGGCGGACCACGCAACGTTCCGTGAGTACCGGGGTGATTTCCCGGACCCCCAGCTCCACCGCTTTCTGGATGACCAGATCCATTCGCTCCCCCTTGGAAACCGCCTGGAGCAGGTGGAGGGAGAGAGGAGACTCCGTCGAGACCATGAGACGTTCCCCGACGAGTGCACCTCTTTCCTGCAGTATGGCCATGTGGACGGTTCCTTTCCCGTCGAACAGGGAAAGGGAGGCGCCGGGCCGTAATCGAAGCACCGTTCGCAGGTGGCGTTCGGCCTCCCTGCGCAGCTCGACTGCCGAGCCTTCACGCAGTGGGCCGGGGTGATAGATCCGTGGAATGCGCATGCCTCGTCAGCGGGTGGCGAGATCGATCCCTTCCGTGGCGATACGGGCCAGCTCCTGGATCTGCGCTTCCTCGATGACATAGGGGGGCATGAAATAGACCACATTCCCCAGCGGGCGCAGCAACGCACCCTCCTTCAAGGCATGGCGATAGACCCGCAGGCCGCGCCGTTCCTGCCAGGGATAGGGGGTGCGGGATGCCTTGTCCCGAATCATCTCGATGGCCAGGATCATTCCGGTCTGGCGCACCTCCGCTACATGGGGATGCCCCTCGAGATGGGCCACTGCTCGTCCCATCTTCGCGGCGGTTTGCCGGTTTTGCTCGAGGATCGGATCGGTCTCGAAGATCTCCAGCGTGGCCAGCGCCGCGGCACATCCCAACGGGTTGCCGGTGTAGCTGTGGGAGTGCAGGAAGGCGGTGAGCTTTTCGTAATCGTCGTAGAAGGCCTGATAGACGGTCTCCCCGGTGAGTACCACGGAGAGCGGCAGATAACCGCCGGTGAGCCCCTTGGAGAGACAGAGGAAGTCGGGAGAGATCCCGGCCTGTTCACAGGCGAAGAGGGTACCGGTACGACCGAAACCGACGGCAATCTCGTCGGCGATGAGATGGACTCCATGACGATCACAAGCCTCACGCAGCAAGCGGAGGTAGACGGGATGATACATGCGCATGTTACCGGCACACTGGACCAGCGGTTCCACGATGACGGCGCACACCTCGTCTGCGTGCTGTTCGAGTATCTGCGCCATGTGCGTGAACATTCGCCGACTGTGCTCTTCCCAGGTACTGCCCGGTTCCCGCTCGAAGCAGTCGGGGGAGGGGACGGTGATGGGTTGCAGCAGCAGCGGTTGGTAGGTCTGCTTGTAGAGCGCCACGTCGCCCACCGCCAAGGCCCCCAGGGTTTCGCCGTGGTAACTGTTGCCGAGGGTGACGAAACGGGTCTTGGCCGGTTTCCCGGTGTTGAGCCAGTAGTGGAAGCTCATCTTCAGCGCTACCTCCACGGCGGAGGAGCCGTTGTCGGCGAAGAAGCAGCGAGTCAGTTCCACAGGCGTGACGGTGACCAGCCGTTCGGCCAGCTCGATGGCGGGCTCGTGGGTGAAACCGGCCAGCAGTACATGTTCCAGCTGTTCCAGCTGGGCGGTGACCGCTGCATTGATGCGAGGGTTGGAATGCCCGAACAGATTGACCCACCAGGAGCTGATGGCGTCGATGTAACGGTTGCCATCGAAGTCCTCCAGCCACACCCCTTCTCCCCGCCGGACGGGGATCAGCGGCAGGTTCTCGTGATCCTTCATCTGGGTGCAGGGGTGCCACAGGACGCGCAGATCCCGCTGCATCAGGGTGGCGTTGTCCATCCGACTCAAAGACCGAGGTTCTTCCAGATGCTCAGGGTCGGTTCGGCCCGGTTCATTGTATAGAAATGGAGGCCGGGTGCTCCCCCTTCCAGCAAGTGTTGGCAGAGCCGGGTGACCACCTCCTCACCGAATGCCGTGATCGCCTCCCGATCGTCGCCGAACCCCTCCAGCCGTTTGCGGATCCAGCGTGGTATCTCCGCGCCGCAGGCATCCGAAAAACGGGCCAGCTGGATGTAGCTGGTGATGGGCATGATCCCGGGAACGACGGGAAGATCCAGCCCCAATTTCTCGCAATCCTCGACGAAACGGAAATAGGCGTCGGGGTTGTAGAAATACTGGGTGATGGCGGAATCGGCGCCAGCCTCCACCTTGCGCTTGAAATTGAGCAGGTCGATCCGTGCATTCGGAGCCTGGGGATGAAATTCCGGATAGGCGGCCACCTCGATGTGGAAGTGGTCACCGGTTTCCTCGCGGATGAACGCCACCAGCTCGTTTGCATAACGGAATTCGCCGGCTTCTCGAGTTCCTGAAGGCATGTCGCCGCGCAGTGCCACGATGCGCCGGATCCCGTGGTCGCGATAGTTTTGCAGGATCTCCCGGATTTTCTCCCGGGTGGAACCGATGCATGAAAGGTGGGGCGCGGCCTCGAAACCGGCCTGCTGGATCTCCACCACGGTGTCGGTGGTGCCCTGCTGTGTGCTGCCGCCGGCCCCGAAGGTGACCGAGAAATAGCGCGGCTTCAGCGCCCCCAGCTGATCACGGACCAGGCGCAGCTTGGCTGCGCCCTCCGCGGTCTTGGGTGGAAAGAACTCGAAGCTGAAGCTCTTTTCGTGCCTGGCTTGCGGTTCCATGACGTCAATAACGATAGTGCTCGGGCTTGTATGGTCCCTCCACCGGAATTCCCAAATACTCCGCTTGTTGTGGAGTCAGAGCGGTGAGATGGGCGCCGATCTTTTGCAGATGCAGTCGGGCCACCTTCTCGTCCAGATGCTTGGGCAGTACATAGACCTTGTTTTCGTATCTGTCGCTGTTCTGCCAAAGCTCGATCTGGGCGATCACCTGGTTGGTGAAGGAAGCGGACATGACGAAGCTGGGATGACCGGTGGCACAGCCCAGGTTCACCAGACGACCCTCCGCCAGCAGGATGATCCGCTTTCCATCCGGGAAGATGACATGATCCACTTGGGGCTTGATGTTCTCCCATTGATATTGGCGCAGGCTGGCCACGTCGATCTCGTTGTCGAAATGGCCGATGTTACAGACGATGGCTTCGTTCTTCATCGCTGCCATGTGGTCGTGGGTGATGACATTGAGGTTGCCGGTGGCGGTGACGAAGATGTCGGCCTGACCGGCGGCCTCTTCCATGGTGACCACGCGATACCCCTCCATCGCGGCCTGCAGGGCACAGATGGGATCGATCTCGGTGACCCACACGGTGGCACCCATGCCTCGGAACGCCTGTGCGCATCCTTTTCCGACGTCGCCGTAGCCCAGCACTACGCAGATCTTGCCGGCAATCATCACATCGGTGGCCCGTTTGATGCCGTCGATGAGCGATTCGCGACAGCCGTAGAGGTTGTCGAATTTGGATTTGGTGACCGAGTCGTTGACGTTGATGGCCGGTACCTTGAGGCTGCCCTCCTTCATCATCTCGTAAAGACGGTGCACGCCGGTGGTGGTCTCTTCAGAGAGACCTTTCACGTCGTCCAGCAACTCCGGATACTTTTCGTGCATCACCTTGGTGAGATCGCCGCCGTCGTCCAGGATCATGTTGGGACGCCAGTCGTCGGGGCCGAAGATGGTCTGTTCGATGCACCACCAGAACTCCTCTTCGGTTTCCCCTTTCCAGGCGAACACCGGGATACCGGCGGCCGCGATGGCCGCTGCCGCCTGGTCCTGGGTGGAAAAGATGTTGCAGGAAGACCAGCGCACCTCGGCACCCAGCTCCACCAGGGTTTCGATGAGCACGGCGGTCTGGATGGTCATGTGCAGACAGCCTGCGATGCGGGCCCCTTTCAGCGGTTGCTGACCCTGGTACTCCTCGCGCAACGCCATCAGTCCGGGCATCTCGGTCTCGGCGATGCGGATCTCCTTGCGGCCCCACTCGGCCAGGGAGATGTCAGCCACCTTGAAATCGTCGAGTTGTTCCACTACTGCGTTCATCATTCATGCTCCAATATGAAGTGAGCGCGGTTGCAAAAGAGAAAACAGATCCCTTCGAGCCTGGCAGGAGGTCCTGTTGCAACGCTCCTCGAAGAGATTGTCACACGGCAAAAACAGAATTATAGGTCAGATTCCGGCCGCCTCACGTAACGCCTCGGCCTTGTCGGTCCGTTCCCAGGTGAACTCCGGCTCGGTGCGGCCGAAATGGCCGTAGGCGGCGGTACGCTGGTAGATGGGACGCTTCAGATCCAGCATCTCCACCAATCCCTTGGCCCGCAGGTCGAAGTGGTTTCGGACCAGATCCACCATGCGTTGCTCTCCCAGCTTGCCGGTGCCGAAGGTCTCGATGCTGATGGAGGTGGGTTCGGCCACCCCGATGGCGTAGGAGACCTGGATCTCGCACCGCTCCGCCAGGCCGGCAGCGACGATGTTTTTGGCTACATAACGGCCCGCATAGGCGGCAGAGCGATCCACCTTGGTGGGATCCTTGCCGGAGAAAGCACCACCGCCATGTCGGGCCATACCCCCATAGGTGTCCACGATGATCTTGCGTCCGGTGAGGCCGCAGTCTCCCACGGGACCGCCAATGACGAAATTGCCGGTAGGATTGATATAGAAACGGGTATCCTTGGTGATCCACTCCGGTGGCAGGACGGGCAGGATGATTTCATCCATCACCGCCTCCCGCAGCGCCTTCTGATCGATGTCGGGACTGTGCTGGGTAGAGAGCACCACCGCATCGATCCCCACCGGTTTGCCCTTTTCATAACGGAAGGTGATCTGGCTCTTGGCATCCGGCCGTAGCCAGGGGAGGGAACCATTCTTGCGGCATTCTGCCTGGCGAGCCACCAGCCGATGGGAGTAGGTGATGGGAGCTGGCATTAACACATCGGTTTCGTTACTGGCATAACCGAACATCAACCCCTGGTCTCCGGCGCCTTGTTCGTGCTCCGCGCTCTCATCCACCCCCATGGCGATATCGGGCGACTGTTTACCTACCGCATTAAGGACCGCACAGGTTTCCCAATCGAAGCCCATTTCAGAGCTGTTGTAACCGATCTCTCTAACAGCTTTGCGCACCACCTCTTCGTAATCGACGGTTCCGGTGCTCGTGATCTCGCCGGCAAGCAACACCATTCCGGTCTTGACCAAGGTTTCACAAGCAACGCGGGCATCCTTGTCCTGCTCCAGAAAGGCATCGAGGACGGCATCGGAGATCTGATCCGCCATCTTGTCGGGATGTCCTTCGCTGACCGACTCGGAGGTAAACAGATAGCTGTTGTTCATTTGATATCGGGTCCTTAAATGTTGATGAAATACTTTCTTGTCCTGCCCGTTGAGTCTCTTTGCTCGGGCTTATCATGATTCTTCTGAAAAGGGGGCGATTGTAAACCAGTTTTTCCTTATATGGAATCGCCGGATGATAACGGCCCCATTTTGGCATGCAGGAAGTACGCTTTTCAACCCGCTATTTCCCCTTTCAAGCTAACCTGTTACATTGAGTTTTTTTTATAACCGATTGTTTGGTTGTTCTGCTTTCCGCACAAAACCTGGTAACTATTGCCTAATTCTGGTCGATGAGCGAGAATCAGCGGCTTGTTCGGAATTGTGCCAATGATTCAACATCGTCCGGAATGACCGCGTTTTTAGGGTTTGCCTGCAGGCCGATGTCGGCGTCGTTTCGAGAATCGCTGTTTTATGCAGCCACCGAAGGGGCATCGGGACCGCTGCATGAGAGCGGCCCTTAGTGCACTTTCCGAAAAACGGTTTTTCATCAGTCATCATTATTAATTTTCAGTTAGGAGAAGCACATGCCGACCCGCAGAGAACTAGCCAACGCCATCCGTGTATTGAGTATGGATGCTATCCAGAAGGCAAAGTCCGGTCACCCCGGTGCCCCGATGGGGATGGCGGACATCGCCGAGGTGTTGTGGAACGATTTTCTCAAGCACAATCCGGCGAATCCACACTGGCCGGATCGTGATCGTTTCGTTCTCTCCAACGGCCATGGTTCCATGCTCATCTACTCCTTGCTTCATCTGACCGGCTACGATCTGTCAATGGAGGATCTGAAAAACTTCCGTCAGCTCCACTCCAAAACTCCCGGTCATCCTGAATATGGCTACACCCCGGGCGTAGAAACCACTACTGGCCCGCTGGGGCAAGGGATTACCAATGCGGTTGGTATGGCGATTGCCGAAAAGGCGTTGGCGGGGCAGTTCAATCGTGACGGACATCATATCGTCGATCACTACACCTATGTGTTTTTGGGCGACGGTTGCATGATGGAGGGTATTTCTCACGAGGCCTGTTCCCTGGCGGGGACGCTTGGTTTGGGCAAGTTGATTGCCTTCTGGGATGACAATGGAATCTCTATCGACGGCCATGTGGAAGGATGGTTTACCGATGATACTGCCAAACGGTTCGAGGCTTATGGATGGCATGTGGTGCGGGATGTGGATGGCCATGATGCGGAGGCTATTGCCGAGGCGATCCGTGAAGCGAAATCGGTTAACGACAAGCCCTCGTTGATTTGCTGCAAGACGGTGATCGGGTATGGCGCCCCCAACCTGTGTGGTTCCCATGACTGTCATGGTGCTCCATTGGGTGAAGAGGAGATCGCCGCCACGCGGGAGAATCTGGGCTGGAATCATCCACCATTCGTTATCCCTGATGAGATCCGGCAGGGATGGGATGCCAGGGACAAGGGGGCCGAGAAAGAATCCGCCTGGAACGAGAAATTTACCGCCTACAAGGAGGCGTATCCTGAGTTGGCAGCGGAATTCGAGCGCCGGGTGATCAAGGGTGAACTACCGGCCAACTGGGAAGAGCATATGTCGGCGTTCATTCGTGAAGTGAATGCCAAGGGAGAGAGCCTTGCCACCCGCAAGGCGTCCCAGAATTCCATCCAGGCCTGTGCCGATGTGCTGCCAGAGATTCTTGGCGGGTCTGCCGATCTGGCTCCCTCCAACCTGACCACCTGGAACGGCTACAAGGCGTTGAGCAATACCGTCTCCGACGGGAATTATCTCCATTATGGTGTGCGTGAATTTGGCATGGCGGCCATCATGAATGGTCTTGCCCTGCATGGAGGATTCATCCCGTTTGGCGCGACTTTCCTGATGTTCTCGGAGTACGCTCGCAATGCACTGCGCATGGCTGCCTTGATGAAGATCCGCAGCATCTTCGTGTTCACCCACGACTCTATCGGTCTTGGCGAAGATGGTCCGACTCATCAGCCCATCGAGCAGATTGCCACCTTGCGGGTGGTTCCCAACATGGTGACCTGGCGTCCTTGTGATACGGTGGAAACTGCGGTGGCTTGGAAGCAGGCGGTGGAGCGCAAGGAGGGTCCTACCTGCTTGATCTTCAGTCGTCAGGGATTGCCCCACCAGGATCGCAGTGAAGGGCAGATCGCCGATATTGCCCGCGGTGGCTATGTGCTGCGTGACTGCGAGGGACAGCCGGATGCCATCATCATCGCCACTGGATCCGAGGTGGGACTCGCCGTGGCGGCCGCTGAACTGTTGGCCGACAAGAAGGTGCGAGTAGTCTCCATGCCCTGCGCCGAGGTATTCGATGCGCAGGATGCCGCCTATCGTGAATCGGTACTTCCTGCTTCTGTTACTGCTCGAGTGGCGGTGGAGGCCGGTGTAACAGATTACTGGCACAAGTATGTCGGTCTGAATGGCAAGGTGGTCGGGATCAATCGTTTTGGGGAGTCTGCCCCTGCAGATCAGCTGTTCAGAGAGTTCGGGTTTACCGCCGAGAACGTGGCGGCCGCGGTCAAGGAGCTGCTCTGATTCTTCTCCGGGGCACATTCCGGGATGGGTTAGGCCTGTTCCGGGACATTTTCAATCAACTCAAGGGAGTCTATGAACTATGACGATCAAGATTGGCATCAATGGTTTTGGCCGTATTGGGCGGATGGTTTTCCGTGCCGTGGCGAAAGATTTCAAGGATATCGAGGTGGTCGGCATCAATGATCTGCTGGAGCCGGACTATCTTGCCTATATGTTGAAATACGATTCGGTGCACGGCCGTTTTCCGGGAGAGGTGACTGCTGATGGCAACAATCTGGTGGTCGATGGCCGCAAGATTCGTCTCACCGCCGAGCGCGATCCTGCCAACCTGAAGTGGGACGAGGTTGGTGCTGATCTGGTGGTGGAATCTACGGGCTTCTTCCTGACTGCCGAAACCTGTCAGAAACATCTCGACGCGGGTGCCAAGAAAGTGGTCCAGAGTGCGCCTTCCAAGGATGGCACCCCCATGTTCGTCTACGGCGTGAACCATGATACCTACAATGGTCAGACAATCATCTCCGCCGCCTCCTGTACCACCAACTGTCTCGCTCCTGTCGCAAAGGTGCTGCATGACAAGTTCGGTATCAAGCGCGGCTTGATGTCTACGGTGCACGCAGCCACTGCGACCCAAAAGACCGTCGATGGACCTTCCGCGAAGGATTGGCGTGGTGGTCGTGGCATCCTGGAGAACATCATTCCTTCTTCCACCGGGGCTGCCAAGGCCGTGGGAGTGGTGTTGCCAGAACTCAACGGCAAGCTGACCGGCATGGCGTTCCGTGTTCCCACTTCGGATGTCTCGGTGGTGGATCTCACTGTCGAGCTGAACAGCGGGGCCAGCTATGACGACATCTGTGCTGCCATGAAAGCCGCTTCTGAATCCGGGCCGCTGGCTGGCGTACTGGGTTATACGGAAGACAAGGTGGTTTCCACCGACTTCCGTGGCATCAGCAAGCCATCCATCTTCGATGCCGGCGCTGGTATCCAGCTTGACGACACCTTCGTCAAGGTGGTTTCCTGGTACGACAACGAGTATGGTTATACCTGTAACATGATGCGTCTTGTGCAGCACGTGGCTGGTTAAAAGGGATTGTTGCCGGCGATGAGCCGCTAAGACAGTCCCTGTTTGAAACGGGATCTGCCGGGTGGGGTGAACCGCCCGGCAGGTTTTTCCTTTTCCCTGCATATCTGTCGGAGAATCATTAGCCAAGCGGTGAGGGCTTTGCTAATTGTTTTCAGCGTTTTTGTTCTTGCTAAGGAGTGACCGATGTCCGTAATCAAGATGACCGATCTGGATCTGGCAGGCAAACGGGTATTGATCCGCCAGGATCTCAATGTCCCCATCAAGGATGGCAAGGTTGCCGACGATACCCGTATCCGCGCCTCACTGCCCACCATCCAGCACTGCATCGAGGCGGGTGCCAAGGTGATGTTGATGTCCCACCTCGGGCGTCCCACGGAAGGAGAGTATAACGAGGAGTTTTCACTGGCTCCGGTGGTAGAGCATCTTTCCGGTTTGCTGGGCCAGCCTGTTCGCTTGATCAAGGATTATCTGGACAAGGCGCCGGATGTTGCCGAAGGGGAAGTGGTGGTTTTGGAGAATGTTCGCTTCAACAAGGGTGAGAAGAAGGATGACGAGGATCTGGCAAGAAAATATGCCAGCCTTTGTGATGTCTTCGTAATGGATGCCTTCGGCACCGCCCACCGGGCCCAGGCCTCCACCCATGGGGTAGCGAAGTATGCCCCCGTGGCCTGCGCAGGGCCATTGCTCGCTGGTGAGCTGGAGGCGTTGGGCAAGGCGCTGGACAATCCGGCGCGGCCCATGGTGGCTATTGTGGGAGGTTCCAAGGTTTCCACCAAGCTTACCGTATTGGAATCCCTTTCGAAGATTGTGGACCAGCTGATCGTCGGCGGTGGTATTGCCAATACCTTCATTGCCGCGGCCGGTTACAATGTGGGCAAATCCTTATACGAGCCTGATCTGGTGGAGACGGCCAGGCAGCTGAGCGAATCGGCCAAGGCGCGAGGTGCCGATATTCCGATCCCTTCTGATGTGGTATGCGCCAAGGAGTTTTCCGAAGATGCCGAGGCGACACTGAAAAAGGTGGGTGAGGTGGCCGACGATGACATGATCTTCGATATCGGTCCCGATACCGCAGCCCATTTGGCCGAAATCCTGAAGAATGCCGGTACCATCGTCTGGAATGGTCCGGTTGGCGTATTTGAGTTCGATCAATTCGGCGAGGGGACCAAGGCAATCTCCCTGGCGATTGCGGAGTCCGATGCTTTTTCCATTGCCGGTGGGGGAGATACCTTGGCAGCGGTGGCCAAATATGGAATCGCTGATAAGGTATCCTATATATCTACGGGCGGTGGTGCCTTCCTGGAGTTCCTTGAAGGGAAGAAGCTGCCGGCGGTTGCCATTTTGGAGCAGCGTGCAGCGGAATGATTTCTCATACCGGCGTCGAGGCGTCGGTTTACAGGTCAACATTTGAATATGGTCAGACGAACGAAGATTGTTGCAACGCTGGGACCAGCAACCGATGATCCCAAGGTGCTCGACAAGCTCATCGACGCCGGGGTTGACGTAGTGCGGATCAATTTCTCCCACGGCAAACCCGAGCAACACAAGGAACGGGCAGAGCGGGTACGCAACCGGGCGCGTGCTCACGGGAGGCAGGTGGGGATCCTGGCGGATCTGCAAGGTCCCAAGATCCGCATTGAACGTTTCAAGAAGGGCGAAGTAGAGCTGCAGGAGGGAAAACACTTCGTTCTGGATGCCAACTGTGACCCCCATGAGGGAACCAAGCAATGTGTGGGTATTTCATACAAGCAGCTTCCCGAAGAGGTATCACGTGGTGATACCTTGTTGCTGGATGATGGTCGGATCGTGCTTTGGGTGGAAGAGGTGGAAGGGCACCGCATCATCTGTAAGGTGGTGGTGGGCGGCATCCTCTCCGATCGTAAGGGAATCAACCGCAAGGGAGGTGGGCTTTCTGCTCCCGCGCTGACCAATAAGGATCGCAAGGACATCAAGTTGGCTGCTGAGTTTCGGGCGGATTATCTCGCGGTCTCATTCCCTCGCTCGGCAGCTGATATCAATGAGGCGCGAGAACTGTTGCGGGCCGCAGGGGGCCACGGTGAGTTGATAGCCAAGATCGAGCGCGCCGAGGCGCTGGATTGCATCGAAGAGATCATAGAGGCTTCCGACGCCATCATGGTGGCTCGGGGTGACTTGGGGGTTGAAATAGGAGATGCCGCGCTTCCTCCCGTCCAGAAAAAGCTTATTTTCATGGCGCGCGAGATGAATAAGGTGGTGATCACAGCGACCCAGATGATGGAGTCAATGATCGAGAACCACATACCGACACGTGCCGAAGTATTTGATGTGGCCAATGCAGTATTGGATGGCACCGATGCGGTGATGCTCTCGGCAGAGACCGCCGCCGGCATGCATCCGGAGAAAGCGGTCACTGCTATGGATCGCATCTGCCAGGTGGCGGAGAAGCAACCCACAGTGACTCGCTCCCAGCATCGTATCGATCGGCAATTCAAACGGATCGATGAAGCCATCGCCATGGCAACCATGTATACCGCCAACCACCTCCCGGTGGCGGCGATTGCTGCCCTTACCGAATCCGGCTCTACGCCGTTGTGGATGTCGCGTATCAGCTCCGGCATCCCCATCTATGCCTTGACTCCGCATGTGGAGACCCGCCGTCGGGTTACGCTTTATCGCGGTGTCTACCCAGTCAGTTTTCAGCCTACCAGCAGCGAGGCGCCGCAGGTCAACAAGGAAGCGGTTGATGAGCTGTTGCGCCGAGGTGTGGTGCGGGAAGGTGATCTGGTGATTGTTACCAAAGGCGATTTGATGGGGGTTCATGGCGGTACCAACGTCATGAAGATCCTGCGCGTGGGTGAGCACGCGATCACCACTGTTTGACCCGGGCGTGGCGCATCAAGGGATGTTCGGCCCGGTTTATGATTCTCTTTTCTAACCACTTAGGAGTGTGATATGGCCCTGATATCGTTACGTCAGCTTCTGGACTATGCGGCAGAAAATGACTTTGGCTTGCCAGCCTTCAATGTCAACAACATGGAACAGGTGCATGCCATTATGCAGGCGGCCGATGCTACCGACAGCCCGGTCATCATGCAGGGGTCGGCCGGGGCACGCGCCTACGCAGGCGAGCCGTTCCTGCGCCATCTGATCTCGGCCGCTATTGAGATGTATCCCCATATTCCTATCGCCATGCATCAGGATCATGGTTCCGAGCCCGGTGTCTGTTTGCGTTCCATCCAATCCGGGTTCAGCTCGGTGATGATGGACGGCTCCTTGATGCCGGACATGAAGACCCCTTCCACTTACGAGTACAATGTGGAGGTGACACGCAAGGTGGTGGAGATGGCCCATGCCGGTGGTGTTTCAGTAGAAGGCGAGCTGGGTTGTCTCGGTTCCCTGGAAACCGGTGAAATGGGTGAAGAGGATGGCCACGGGGCCGAAGGCAAGCTGGATATGGACCAGCTGCTCACCGATCCCGAGCAGGCTGCCGACTTTGTCAGGCAGACCGGTGTGGATGCCTTGGCTATCGCCATCGGCACCAGTCACGGGGCATACAAGTTCACCAAGAAGCCTACTGGTGATGTGCTGCGCATCGACCGGGTCAAGGAGATCCACGCAAGGATACCCGGCACCCATCTGGTAATGCATGGATCCTCCTCCGTTCCCCAGGAGTGGCTGCAGATTATCAACAACTACGGCGGTGATATGGGCCAGACCTATGGGGTTCCTGTGGAAGAGATCGTGGAAGGAATCAAGCATGGTGTGCGCAAGGTAAACATCGACACCGACCTGCGAATGGCCTCCACAGGCGCAATTCGCCGTCACTTGGCGGAGAACCCGGCCAACTTCGATCCGCGCAAGTTCCTCAAGGAGGCGACCAAAGGAATGATGGAGATCTGCAAAGCCCGTTATGAGGCATTCGGTTGCGCAGGCCATGCTTCCAGGATCAAGCCCATCTCGCTGGAAGAGATGTACAAACGGTATGAAAGTGGCGAGCTGGATCCCAAGGTTAGTTGATACTGAACCACGGAACATTACTGCAAAAGAGCGGCCTTCGGGCCGCTCTTTTCGTATTGGGGTAGTAGCAAGTGGGTTGAGTTAAATACCTTCCAGCCACGGGGACTGTATCGCGGGTCCGGTTAACGACAATCGACCGGATACTGCATTGGCTTGGCCTCCTGCAGAATGAAATTGCGAAAGGTTTGGGCTGCAGGGGACAGTCTTTTCCCCCGGCGATGGACTACATACCAATGGCGAAGGATGGGGAAACCCTCCACGGAAAGGGTGATGAGATGACCCGCCTGCAGCTCCCTCGCTACAGTGTGGATAGAGACGATACCCAATCCGAGACCGGCCTCTACTGCCTGCTTGATGGCTTCATTGCTGGTCATTTCCATGCCGGTATTCAGTGCGATGCCGCGACTGGTAAAGAAGCGCTCCATGGCGCTGCGGGTTCCCGATGCCTGCTCTCGTACCACGAAGGTCTCCTCGTGCAATGCTGACAGAGGGATGGCTTTTTGATCTGACAAGGGGTGATCCGGAGCCGCAATGATTACTAGCGGGTTGTCCATAAAAGGTTCGGCCACCAGCTCCATTTGTTCCGGGGGACGGCCCATGATCACCAGATCCTTCTCGTTCTGTTCCAGGTGTCGCAAGAGCCCACCCCGGTTTGTAACATCCAGTTTGATCGTGATGTCGCTGTAGCGGCGATTGAACTTGGCGAGTAGCCGGGTGGCAAAGTAGTTGGCCGTAGTGGCGACGGAGATGTCGAGCTGCCCGGTTTGTCCTCCTTTGAGCCGTTCCATGACCTGCTCCATTTCATCCAGCTGCTGCAGGATATTCCGTGCGTAGCGAAACAATTCCTCTCCGGCCGGGGTGAGGTGGATCTTCTTCCCCAGTTGCTCGAACAGCGGCAGTCCCACGTTGCTCTCCAGCTGTTTGATCTGCATGGAAACGGCGGGCTGGGTGAGATAGAGCGTTTCTGCGGCGCGGGTAAAGCTGAGATGCTGGGCTGCAGTGGTGAATACTCGAAGCTGGCGCAGAGTTAGATGCACGGTTTCTGCCCATTCATTGTGCTTGCGAGCCCATCATTCCAAAAAACCCTGGTTGGTCATAAGTAATACATTATGGTAACAATCAGAATATTTTAGTGTTATTTATGTCTGCAGACAATTATATTTCTCGCTTGACGGGAAGCGCCCCGCGTTTTTCCCCTTACAGATTTTTCAATACCATCCAAGGAGAATCCTTATGGACCAATCCAACCGCTACGCTGATCTCAGCCTCAAAGAGGAAGAGTTGATTGCCGGTGGCAATCATGTCCTGTGCGTTTACATGATGAAGCCCAAAGAGGGTTACGGGTACCTGGAGACCGCTGCCCACTTTGCTGCCGAGTCTTCTACCGGTACCAACGTGGAAGTCTGTACCACCGATGATTTCACTCGCGGGGTGGATGCCATCGTCTACGAGATCGATGAGGCCAAGGAGCTGATGAAGATCGCCTATCCGGTGGATCTGTTCGATCGCAACATTATCGACGGGCGCGCCATGATGGTCTCCTTCCTCACCCTGACCATCGGCAATAATCAGGGAATGGGCGATGTGGAGTATGCAAAGATGCTCGACGTCTACTTCCCGCCGAAATACATGCGTCTGTTCGATGGTCCTTCCATGAATATCCAGGATATGTGGCGAGTGCTGGATCGGCCCATTGAGAATGGCGGCATGGTGGTGGGCACCATCATCAAGCCCAAGCTGGGTCTGCGTCCTCAGCCGTTTGCCGATGCCTGCTATCAGTTCTGGCTGGGAGGTGATTTCATCAAGAACGATGAGCCGCAGGGCAACCAGGTCTTTGCTCCGATGCGCGAGATCATTCCCCTGATCGCCGATGCCATGCGGCGGGCCCAGGACGAGACTGGTGAGGCCAAGATCTTCTCGGCCAACATCACTGCCGACGATCCCTTCGAGATGATTGCCCGAGGAGAGTTCATCCTTGAAACCTTCGCCGAGAATGCGGATCACGTGGCTTTCTTGGTGGATGGCTATGTGGGAGGTCCTACTGCTGTAACCACCTGTCGTCGCCGCTTCCCCAATCAGTTCCTGCATTACCATCGTGCCGGTCATGGTGCAGTGACCTCGCCGCAGTCCAAACGGGGTTACAATGCGCTGGTGCACATGAAGATGAGCCGCCTGCAGGGCGCCTCCGGTATCCACTGCGGTACCATGGGTTACGGTAAGATGGAGGGTGAGTCTTCCGAAAAGTATCTTGCCTATATGCTGGAGCGTGAAGAGGCAGATGGCCTGTACTTCAAGCAGAAATGGTATGGCATGAAGGCTACCACGCCTATCATCTCCGGCGGCATGAACGCCCTGCGTTTGCCCGGCTTCTTCGATAATCTGGGTCACTGCAACGTTATCCAGACCTCCGGCGGTGGTGCCTTTGGTCACAAGGATGGCGGAACCGCGGGAGCTATCTCCTTGCGACAGGCGCGTGATGCCTGGATGTCTGGTGTCGATCTGGTGGAGTACGCCAAGGAGCACAAAGAGTTGGCACGTGCCTTTGAGTCATTCCCGTGGGATGCAGATAAACTCTATCCGGGCTGGCGTGAGAAGCTGGGCGTTCATAAGTAAGAAGTCGAACAGCCCTTTTTTCTGTTCAAACCACAAAGGCCCCTGCAGTGACGCGGGGGCTTTTGTTTCCGAGGTGCGGGTTTCGGTGGGCGTGTGTAGGTAACCGAGGTGAATAGTCGAGATGAGTGAACACGAACAGTACAGGATCAAGCAGGAGCCGTTCTATCAACCCCAGGCAGATGAAATCGAGCTCTACGAGGCTGCTTACGAAAGGCGTCTGCCGGTGATGATCAAGGGGCCGACCGGGTGTGGCAAGTCCCGCTTTGTGGAGTACATGGCCTGGAAACTGGGTAAGCCGCTGATAACGGTTGCCTGCAACGAAGACATGACCGCTTCGGATCTGGTAGGCCGTTTCCTGCTCGACAAGGAGGGGACCCGCTGGCAGGATGGGCCACTGACCATGGCGGCACGAATGGGGGGCATCTGCTATCTGGATGAGATCGTGGAAGCGCGACAGGATACGACGGTGGTGATCCATCCCCTGACCGACTACCGGCGTACCCTGCCTTTGGACAAGAAAGGGGAGCTCATCGAGGCGCATCCCGATTTCCAGCTGGTCATCTCTTATAACCCGGGTTACCAGAGTTTGATGAAAGACCTGAAGCAGTCCACCAAGCAGCGTTTCACCGCGCTGGAGTTCGACTATGCGGAGGCGGAAACCGAGGCTGCCATCATCCAGCAGGAGAGCGGCCTGGATCGGGAGCAGTGTCAACAGCTGGTGAAGATTGCCCATACGGCGCGTAACCTGAAAGGGCACGGTCTCGACGAGGGGATATCGACCCGTCTGCTGGTCTATGCTGCGCAGCTGATTCAGCAGGGAATAGAACCGCGGCGGGCGTGCCGCATGGCATTGACCCAACCCATTACCGATGACGAGGATATCCGGGCCACCCTGAATAACAGCATCGAAATGCACTTCTGAGTGAAGCCGGCATCATGTCGGCTTTTCCCTTCCTTTTCCTGCTCCTTTCATCCGACATCGTTGGGCCTTCGGTCGGCCAGTTGTGATACAATGACCGGATCTGATTCTTGACATATTGGCCTGATGGAAGCATTCGCAAAAGAACTCCTCCCGATCAACATCGAGGACGAGATGAAGCAGTCCTACATGGAGTACGCCATGAGCGTCATTGTAGGACGAGCCCTCCCCGATGTGCGAGATGGTCTCAAACCGGTTCACCGACGCGTGCTCTACGCCATGAGCGAGCTGGGCAACGACTGGAACAAACCCTACAAGAAATCCGCCCGTATCGTGGGTGACGTAATCGGTAAATACCATCCTCACGGTGATACTGCGGTCTATGACACCATCGTTCGCATGGCACAGCCTTTTTCGCTGCGTTACATGCTGATCGATGGCCAGGGCAACTTCGGATCGGTGGATGGCGATTCGCCGGCGGCGATGCGCTATACCGAGATCCGGATGGCCCGTATCGCCCATGAAATGCTGGCCGACATCGACAAGGAGACGGTGGATTTCATCCCCAACTATGACGAATCGGAGCTGGAACCGGCCATCCTGCCGACCCGGGTGCCCAATCTGCTGATCAACGGTTCCGCCGGTATCGCGGTGGGGATGGCCACCAATATTCCGCCGCACAACCTCACCGAGGTGATCGATGCCTGCCTGGCGCTGATCGAGGATCCGGAGATCGATATTCCCCGCTTGATGGAGTATATCGTCGGACCCGATTTTCCCACGGCAGGGATCATCAATGGCGCGCGGGGCATCCGCGAGGCCTATCATACCGGCCGGGGCCGGATCTATGTGCGTGCTCGCACCCATTTCGAGGAGATGGACAACGGCCGGCAGCGCATCGTGGTCACCGAGCTCCCCTATCAGGTGAACAAGGCGCGCCTGCTGGAGAAGATCGCCGAGCTGGTCAAGGAAAAGAAGCTGGAAGGGATTGCCGAGCTGCGTGACGAATCCGACAAGGAAGGAATGCGCATGGTGATCGAACTCAAACGGGGCGAAGTGCCAGAGGTGGTGCTCAACAATCTCTACAAGCACACCGCCATGCAGAGCGTGTTCGGCATCAACATGGTGGCACTGGTGGATGGTCAGCCGCGTCTGCTCAATCTCAAGCAGATGCTGGACGCCTTCATCCGCCATCGGCGTGAGGTGGTCACCCGGCGGACCGTATTCGAGCTGCGCAAGGCGCGTGAGCGTGCCCACATCCTCGAAGGGCTTGCGGTGGCCCTCGCCAACATCGATCCCATCATTGCACTGATCAAGTCGGCAGCGACTCCTGCGGAGGCGAAAGAGAGGCTGCTGGCCCAAGGATGGGAGCCGGGGCTGGTGACCGAGATGCTGGAGCGCAGTGGTACCGGAGCCTCGCGCCCCGAACAGCTGGGTGATGAGTTTGGAATGGTGGAGGGGCTCTATCGCCTCTCGCCGGTACAGGCCCAGGCGATTCTCGACATGCGTCTGCATCGTCTCACCGGCCTGGAACAGGACAAGATTCTCAAGGAGTACCGGGAGATCCTGGAGCAGATCCAGGAGCTTTTGGCCATTCTGGCCAGCAGCGAGCGGCTAATGGAGGTGATCCGGGACGAACTCTTGGTCATCAGGGAGCAATACGGGGATCAACGTCGTACCGAGATCCAGATGGATCGCACCGATCTGACCCTCGAAGATCTCATCACCGAGGAGGAGGTGGTGGTGACCCTTTCTCATGAAGGATATGCCAAGGCGCAACCACTGTCCGATTACCGCGCTCAACGGCGCGGTGGACGGGGGAAATCGGCCACCGCCATGAAGGAGGAGGATTTCATCGACAAGCTGTTCGTGGCCAGTACCCACGATACCATTCTCTGTTTCTCCAGTCTCGGCCGGGTTTACTGGATGAAGGTCTATGAACTGCCCCAGGCGGGGCGTAATGCGCGGGGCAAACCCATCGTTAACCTTTTGCCGTTGGAGAAAGGGGAACGCATCAATGCCATTCTGCCGGTACGGGAATTTGAGAATGACAAATATGTGTTTTTCGCCACCGCGCATGGCACGGTGAAAAAGACACCACTCAAGGACTTTTCCAGGCCACGCTCCACCGGTATCATCGCCATCGATTTGAGGGATGGTGACAGCCTGGTGGACGTGGATATCACCGATGGGCATCGGGATGTGATGCTGTTCACCAGCAACGGCAAGGCGATCCGTTTCAATGAGTCTCAGGTGCGGCCGATGGGACGGAATGCCGCCGGGGTGAGGGGCGTCCGGTTGCAGCCGGGCCAGCGGGTGATTGCGTTGATCATCGCCGATGAAGGATACATTCTCACTGCCACCGCCAACGGCTATGGCAAACGGACTCCGGTGGATGAATATCCGGTCCACGGGCGTGGCGGCCAGGGTGTGATCGCGATTCAGACTAGCGAACGCAACGGGGACGTAATAGGTGCCGTGCCGGTGCAGGAGGAGGATGAAATCATGCTGATCACTGACGGTGGCACACTGGTTCGGACTCGGGTGGCAGAGGTCTCGGTGATGGGGCGCAATACCCAGGGGGTGCGGCTCATCAAGCTGGACAAGGGGGAGCGGCTGGTGGGGCTCGAGCGCATCGTCGATCTCGACAACGAGGATGGAGAGGGTTCATCCTCCGGCCATACGGATTGAGCCAGGGTGGGGATCATGCTGAAGTTCTCTCCGGAGCTTCCCTTGACTTTGGGGAATCGGTTGCCCGTTTTTGCCCCCTTGTTGGACATGGTTGC
>Ga0256914_1001597_pt1 | contig 20044 bp, 16 predicted proteins | sample HulkmetaG_FD_191571 | JGI IMG/M metagenome (GOLD analysis project Ga0256914, IMG submission 191571) | Hydrothermal chimney microbial communities from Main Endeavour vent field at the Juan de Fuca Ridge, Pacific Ocean - Hulk | ecosystem: Environmental > Aquatic > Marine > Hydrothermal vents ... | reverse complement strand
CATCCGGCGCAGAAAAGACATCACACAATAAAAAAACAAGTTTTTTGAAAGAAAAGACATTTACTTAAAAACAATGCCTACGCCCGGATGGCGGAATTGGTAGACGCGCTGGACTTAAAATCCAGTGGTCATTTTGACCGTGCGGGTTCAAGTCCCGCTCCGGGTACAAAAAAGCAGGATTTTTTCTTTTTTGATTTGAAGAAAAAGGTTATTTTTGCACCACGATTGAGGCGGAAATAGCTCAGTTGGTAGAGCACGACCTTGCCAAGGTCGGGGCCGCGGGTTCGAGTCCCGTTTTCCGCTCAGAGGCCGCAAAGGATGCGGCCTTTTTTGTTTCTTCCTGCTCAGCTCACTGTTTCAGCAGTTTCTTGATCTCGTTCAGCTTGTTGAGTGCCTCGACGGGGGTGAGGTTGTTGATGTCGAGGTCGAGCAGTTCGTCGCGTATCTGTTTGAGCACGGGGTCGTCGAGCTGGAAGATGCTCAGCTGGTAGCCTTCGCGGCTACCGGCGATCTCGCCCACGGGACGCGTAGGGCTTTGAGTCTCCCGTCCTTTCTCCAGCTCGCGCAGGATCTCTTCGGCCCGGCTGACCACGCTCTTCGGCATGCCCGCCATACGCGCCACATGGATGCCGAAACTGTGCTCGCTGCCTCCTCTCTTCAGTTTGCGCAGGAAGATGACCCGGTCGTTCATCTCTCGTATCGAGACGTTGTAGTTGCGGATACGTTCGAACGATTTCTCCATCTCGTTCAGCTCGTGGTAATGGGTGGCAAAGAGTGTCTTGGCCCGCGCAAAAGGATGCTCGTGGATGTATTCCACCATCGCCCACGCGATGGAGATGCCGTCGTAGGTGCTGGTGCCCCGGCCGATCTCGTCGAGCAACACCAGGCTGCGGGAGGAGAGGTTGTTGAGGATACTCGCCGCCTCCAGCATCTCCACCATGAAGGTCGACTCGCCGAGGGAGATGTTGTCGGACGCCCCCACACGGGTGAAGATCTTGTCCACCAGTCCGATGCGTGCCGACGACGCCGGCACGAAGCTGCCCGTCTGTGCCAGCAGCACGATGAGAGCCGTCTGACGCAGCAGAGCCGACTTCCCCGACATGTTGGGACCCGTCAGGATGATGATCTGCTGCTTCTTGTTGTCGAGATAGAGATCGTTGGGCACATAGGTCTCATGGGCAGGCAGCTGCTTCTCGATGACGGGATGACGGCCGTCGCGTATGTCGATCATGTCCGACTCGTCGAGCTCGGGCTTGACATAGCCGTTCTCTTCGGCCACCACGGCAAAAGAATGCAGACAGTCGAGCTCGGCCAGCAGGGCGGCATCCCGCTGCAGAGGGACGATGAAAGGCTCCAGGCTGCTCACCAGCTCCCCGAAAAGACGGCTCTCCAGCTCCAGGATATGTTCTTCGGCGCCCAGGATCTTGTTCTCGTATTCCTTCAGCTCTTCGGTGATGTAACGTTCGGCACTGACGAGCGTCTGTTTGCGTATCCACTCCGGCGGCACCTTGTCCTTGTGGGTATTGCGTACCTCGATGTAATATCCGAAGACATTGTTGAAGCCCACCTTCAGCGAGGGTATGCCGGTGCGCCGGCTCTCCCTCTCCTGCAGTTTCTCGAGGTAGTCCTTCCCGGAGTAGAGCATCTCGCGCAGCTCATCCAGTTCCTGCGACACCCCCTCGGCGATGACGCCGCCTTTGTTGACCTGCACGGGCGGGTCGGCGCTGAGCTCGCGGCGCAGACGTTCGAGGGCGGGCGTGCAGAGGTCGATCCCACCGGCCAGCTCCCGCAGACGGTCATGGCCCGAGGTCTCACACATCTTCCTGATCTCGCCCAGGGCGACGAGCGCCGTTCTTATCTGTGCCATCTCGCGGGGATTGACCCGTCCCGTGGCCACCTTCGAGATGAGACGCTCCAGGTCGCCCACATGCTTCAGCTCGTCGGCCAGCTGCTCCCGGAAGGAGGCGTTGTCCTTCAGGAAAGCGACGATCTCCTGACGCCGCCGCAAGGGCTCCGTCTCCTTCAGCGGCAAGGCTATCCACCGCTTGAGCATACGCGCCCCCATAGGCGACACCGTCCTGTCGATGACGTCGATGAGCGTCGCCCCTTTCTCGTACAACGGCTGGAAAAGCTCCAGGTTACGCACCGTGAAACGATCGAGCCAGACGTAATGATCCTCCTCGATGCGCGACAGCGTGGTGATGTGCCGCAGCTTGTCGTGCTGCGTCATGTCAAGGTACTGCAGCACCGCCCCCGCCGCCACCGTGCCAAAAGACATGCCCTGGATGCCGAAACCCTTGAGCGAGACCGTATCGAAATGTTTGAGCAGACGCTCGGTGGCACTCTCCTCGGTGAAGATCCAGTCGTCCAGCTTGGTGAGGTAGTACTTGTCGCCGAATTTCTCCGTGAAGAAAGTTTTCTTGCTTCGTTCGACGAGGATCTCCCGCGGGCGGAAATTGTTCAGCAGCTTGTCGATATAGTCAAAGCCGCCTTCGGCGACGAGGAACTCGCCCGTGGAGATGTCGAGGAAGGCGATGCCGGCCGCACCCCGCTCATCAGGATGCACCGCCGCCAGGAAGTTGTTCTCCCGTTGCTCCAGCACATTGTCGTTGAGCGAGACACCCGGGGTGACCAGCTCGGTGATACCCCGCTTGACGATCTTCTTGGCCAGCTTGGGATCCTCGAGCTGCTCGCAGATAGCCACCCGCTGCCCCGCCCGCACCAGCTTGGGCAGGTAATTGTCGAGAGCATGATAGGGAAAGCCGGCCAGCTCGACATACGAGGCCGCACCGTTGGCACGGCGCGTGAGCGTGATGCCCAGAATCTCCGACGTGCGGATGGCATCCTCCCCGAAAGTCTCGTAAAAATCCCCCACCCGGAACAACAGGATCGCATCCGGATGCTTGGCCTTCATCTGGTTGTACTGCTTCATCAGCGGCGTGACCGCCGTCTCACCCTTGCCTGCCATCGCACACGTTTTGGTCTCAAATTTAACACCTTTCAACCGGCACAGGAAACCCACGGGCGGGATTTTATCCTCCTTTTACCAACATTTGCCTGCTCAAGAACATACGGCTCCGGCACGCGAGGGAAGATGCAGGTTTTTGTCCTTGCTGCGGAAAGATTAAATTTGCTGTGTTCAAAGGGCACAAAGAGAGAGAGCATTTATGGAGAAAAAGATCCTTGTCCTGGGGGCCGGCATGGTGGCACGGCCTTTGGTGAAGTATTTGCTTGACCGGGGTTACCGGCTGACGGTCACCTCGCCTTTCCGGGTGCGGGCCGCCGCGATGGTGGGCGATCATCCCCGCGGCACGGCGGTGCGGTGGAGCACCGACGATGCGGCGGCTCTCGGCCGCCTGGTGGCGGATCACGATCTGGTCGTCAGCATGTTGCCTTACATGTACCATCCCATGGTAGCCCGGGCCTGTCTGGTCCACCGCCGCAGTCTGGTGACCACCTCGTATGTGAGCCGGGAGATGGCCGCCATGGATGAGGAGGCTCGCCGGGCGGGCGTGCTCTTCCTCAACGAGACCGGCCTCGACCCCGGCATCGACCACATGAGCGCCATGCAGGTCATCGACCGTGTACGTGCTGGCGGCGGCCGGATCACCGCCTTCTACTCCCTCACCGGCGCCCTCCCCGCCCCCGAGGCTGCCGACAACCCCTTCCGATACAAGTTCACCTGGAGCCCCAAGGGCGTGCTCATGGCCGGCAACAACGACGCCCACTACCTCCTCGAGGGGCGGGAGGTGCACATCCCCGCCGCCACCCTCTTCCGGGAACGCTACCCCATCCCCTTCCCCGGCGTGGGCGACCTGGAAGCCTATCCCAACCGCAACTCCATCGAATACATCGACATCTACGGGCTGGAGAAGGTGCGCACCCTCTTCCGCGGCACGCTGCGCTATCCCGGCTGGTGCCACAACATGGACCTGATGAAAAGAGCCCGTCTGCTGTCGGACGAGCCGTTCGACCTGCAGGGCCGCAGTTATGCCGGCATGGTGAGGATGCTGCTGGACACGCCCGCCGGCGAGCCGGTACGCCCCGCGGCGGCCCGCACCCTCGGCATCCCCGAAGAGGACCCCTTCCTCGATGCCATTGAATGGCTCGGCCTCTTCAGTGAAGAACCTGTCGGAAGAATAAAGGACTCCCCCTTCGAGGTGACCTCCGACCTGATGATCGAAAAGATGATGCTGGGCGAACAGGAGCGCGACATGATCGCGATGCAGCACTCTTTCCTGGCAGAGTACCCCGACGGCAGGAAGGAGGTGATCCATGCCCGCATGGTCGACTATGGCACGCCGGCCACCGACACGGCCGTGGCGCGCACCGTCGCCCTCCCCGCCGCCATCGCCGCCGAGCTCATCGTCGAGGGCAGGATAGGCATCACCGGGGTGATGCGGCCCGTCAATAAAGAGATCTATGCCCCCGTGCTGGCCCGCCTGGCCGAGACGGGAATCACCGTCACCGAAGAGAAGGTGCCGGATGAGGAAGAGCTGCATGTCCTGGAAAGTAGGGCCTGATCATCCGCCGGGCAGGTAAGCCCCGGTCAGTTCTTTCCACTGCCGCGACTCTTTCCCCTCCTCGCGCAACACCAGCTCCTCGATATGCAGCGGCCGTTTCATGCGCGAGAGCTCAAGCACGACACGATGCATCTCCTTCTCAGGGGTGGGACGCACCCGCAACAGACGGTTGCAGTAGAGCCGCAGCGCGGCAGCGTCTGCTATCACAGGCTCCTCATAACGGGCCGGCAGGATCAGGCATAGACGCCCCTCCCCGCTCAGCAGCGAAACGCCGTGCTGCAACAGCTCTCCATGGGTGAGGGTTAACGCATGACGCACCTTCCCGCGGCCGCTATCCGCAGGCAGAGTGTCCCGCACGAAAAAGGGCGGGTTGCTCACGATCAGATCGAACCCGGTGTCCCCGGGCGCCGAGGCGGCAAACTCCTGTAAAGTCATACACATCTCACGGATGCGTTCGTGCCAGGGAGAGGCGAGGATGTTCTCCCGGAGGTCGAGGCAGGAGCCTTCGTCCGGCTCGAGGGCGGTGATGGCCGCTCCGCAGCGCCGCGCCAGGAGCAACGTCACGGCACCGCTGCCCGCCCCTATGTCGAGGATATGTGCCGCCCCCTGGCAATCCACCCACGCCCCCAGCAAGATGCTGTCGGTGGTCAGCGGCATAAGCGAACGGTCCTGGCGCAGGGAAAAATGCCTGAAGCGGAACACCTTCTCTTTCTCCCGGGCCATCGTCGGTCAGTCCTGATACATTTTCCCGTCCTTCATCCTGAGACGCCGGTGGGCGATGGCCGAGAGCTCCTTGTCGTGCGTGACGATGATGATGGTCTGTCCTTTCTCGTCGTGGATGCGGCGCAGCAGGTCGTGCAGTTCCTTCTTGTTGCGGGAGTCGAGGTTACCGGAAGGTTCGTCGGCCAGGAGGACGGCCGGTTTGTTGATGAGCGCCCGGGCCACGGCCACGCGCTGCTGCTCGCCGCCCGACAGCTCGGCAGGCTTGTGCGAAGCCCGCTCCGCCAGGTTGAGATCGCTCAGCAGGGCCATCGCCCGCTCCTCGGCCTCATGACGAGAAAGACCCATGATGAACGCCGGGATGCACACATTCTCCAGGGCCGTGAACTCGGGAAGAAGATGATGGAACTGGAACACGAAGCCGATATGCCGGTTGCGGAAACGGGCCAGCTGCGCCTCCCGCAGCGTCCGCACATTGACATCATCGTAAAAGATCTCACCCTCGTCAGGATCATCCAGCGTACCCAGGATCTGCAGAAAGGTGGTCTTGCCCGCCCCGGAAGCACCATAAATAGAGACAATCTCCCCGTCGGCCACCTCAAAGTCGATGCCTTTCAGCACCTGCAGCGAGCCGTAACTTTTCGTAATGCCTTGTGTACGTATCATAGACTTACTTTTTCAACAGAAACGCGAAAAAACAGGGAAGAGAGGCATCTCGATCCCCCTGATCAAGAACAGGGCGATCAGGTAGAAGAAATAGATCATCAGCAGAATGAGGCCGTCGCGCCGGCTCAGTTCACGCCCCAGACGTCCGAGGATGATGAGCACCACCGCGATCAGCAACATGTAAAAGATATCGAACCGCAGGATCTTGCCGTTCACCGCCACGGGCCGGATGAGTGCGGTGACCCCCATGATGCCGAAGAGATTGAAGATGTTCGATCCGAGGATGTTGCCCACGGAGATATCCGGTTCTTTTTTGAGGATGGCCGTCACCGAGGCGGTCAGTTCGGGCAGGGAGGTTCCCACGGCCACCATGCTGAGAGAGATGATCCTTTCGTCGACGCCGAGGCTGCGTGCCATGCCCGAGGCTCCCAGCACCACATAGTCGGCAGCCACCGCCAGACCGAACGAGGCGGTCGCCACCACCAGCAGGGCCACCCACCCGCGACGCAGGAACCTTCCTGTCACAGGCGCCGCCTCCACAGCCGCAGGATCAGGACGCCTGAAAAAAAGATAGAGGAGATACACGACAATGAGTACGACCATCAAAACACCCTCCCCCCGCGTAATGTGGCGCCCCGTACAACTGACCACGATAAAAACGAAGGTGGCAAAGATCATGACCAGACTGTCGACGGTGAACTTGTCCTTGGGGATCAGGATGGGGACGAAGAGGGCGGTGAGACCCAGCACCAGGCCCACGTTGGCGATGTTCGACCCCACCACATTGCCCATGGCGATATCGGGATGGCCGGTGGTGGCCGCCTGGATGCTCACCAGCAGTTCAGGAGCCGAGGTACCCAGCGAGATCACGGTGATGCCGATCACGAGGGAAGAGAGCCCCAGAGCACGACCCAGCGCCACACCCCCACGTACCAGGTATACGCCACTGACCCACAACAACAACACACCGATCAGGAAATAGAGAAGATCCCCCGCCATCCCCGCCGGGAAAGGTTGCCACACTACACCGGTAAGAAGCATCACGAAAGATCGTTCAGATTGTCACGCAGGTCCTCCACATCATCGACAATGTCCGAGGTGCTCTCGTTGATCTCTTTCTTGATCTCTTCGGTGGCCTTCCTGAACTCCCGCATCCCTTTGCCCAGACCGCGTGCGAACTCCGGGATCTTGTTCGCCCCGAAAAGGAGCAAGACCACCAGGAAAACAACGATCACCTCCTGCCCGCTGATGAATAACATCTCGCTCATCCCTGCCCTGTTTTCTGCATGCGAAGTTAATAAAGTTCAGCCAGAGAACATATCCCCCGCCCGCTTTTTCTGGGATGGCACAAAGAAGAGAGCCCCGGAGATTCCGGGGCTCTCTTCTTTCAGCTTTACTTCTTCAGTTTCTTTTTCTCTTTCCCATGTTCCTTTTCAGGGCCTTTGTTCCTCATGGTATCGTAAACGATCGGGGTAGCCACGAAGATAGAGGAGTAGGTACCCACAAAGACGCCGATAAGCATGGCAAAGATGAATCCCCGGATCACCTCTCCGCCGAAGATAAAGACAACAAAGAGGACGATCAAGGTACTCAGCGAAGTGTTGATGGTACGTCCGATGGTACTGTTGACGGCAGCATCCAGCACCTCCTCCTTCGGACGTTTGGGATAAAGCTTCAGGTACTCACGGATACGGTCGAACACCACCACGGTGTCGTTGACCGAATAACCGATCACCGTCAGGATGGCTGCGATGAACGACTGGTCGATCTCCATCGAGAAAGGAAGCTTCCCGTAAAAGACCGAGAAAGTACCCAGAACGATCAGCGAGTCGTGGATCAGGGCTCCCACAGCACCAAAACCGAACCGCCAGTTACGGAAACGGAACATGATGTACAGGAACATGAAGATCAGCGAGAGCAGCACAGCGTACATGGCCTGCACCTTGATGTCGTAGGCGATGGTCGGTCCGACGGTCTGCGAGCTCTGCTTGTATTTCTCGACGAAATCCTGGAAGGTGACGCTGTCGCCCAGGAAAGGTTTGAGCCCTTCGTACATTTTCTGATCGACCAGATCGTCGGCTGACGGATCGTCGATCATGTACTGGGTGGTGATCTTCATCTGTTCGACATTGCCATATACCTTCACCTCCGGGGCCTTGCCGAACACTTTGGCCAGCTGCTGCTGAACTTCGGCAGTGGGATAAGCCTTATCGAAACGGATCACATAAGTACGTCCTCCCGTGAAATCGATCCCCGGGCTCAGCCCTCTTGTGGAAAGCGAGAAAATCGAGATCACCAGCAGGGTACCGGAGATCATGTAGGCCAGCTTACGTTTTTCGATGAACTTGAAATTAAGGTTGGTGAAGGCGTTCTCGGTCAGCTTCGTCACGAAGGTAAGCTTGTTGTTGCGGTTGAGCATCGTGTCGAAGATGAGCCGTGTGATGAAGATGGCTGAGAAGAGCGAGGTAAGGATACCGATCACCAGCGTGGTGGCAAAACCCTTGATGGGTCCGGTACCGAAAGCATAGAGGATGATACCGGTGATGAAGGTGGTAACGTTGGCATCGATGATAGCCGAGTAGGCATTCTTGTACCCTTCGGCCACGGCTTTCTTGATGCCCCGTCCGGCCCGCAGCTCTTCCTTGATCCTTTCATATATCAGCACATTGGCGTCGACCGACATACCCACGGTCAGAACGATACCGGCGATACCGGGTAGGGTAAGCACCGCACCCAGCGAGGCCAGCACTCCCAGGATGAAGAAGACGTTGGCGAAAAGAGCGATATCGGCCACCAGCCCGGCCCGGGGACTGTAGTAGAAGATCATGTACAGCAACACCAGCAGGAAGGCGATGACAAAAGAGTTGAGGCCTGACTGAATGGCCTCCTTACCCAAGGTAGGACCCACGACCGCCTCCTGGATGATCTTGGCCGGGGCGGGCATCTTACCCGACTTCAGCATGTTGGCCAAGTCCTTGGCCTCATCGATGGTGAAGTCGCCCGTGATCTCCGAGTTGCCTCCCTTGATCTCCGAGTTGACACGCGGAGCGGAATATACGTAGTTGTCAAGCACGATGGCAATGGAACGCCCCACGTTCTCCCTGGTCAGCCGTGCCCAGATCTTCGCCCCTTCCGCGTTCATCGACATGGTCACCTTGGCCTGACCGGTGTTCTGGTCGAACTCTTCACGTGCCGAGGTGATCACCTCGCCTGTGAGAGGTGCCTTACCGTCGCGCGTGGTCACCTTCAGAGCATGCAACTCGAAGATATTCTGACCGGGCGCGTATTTGTAAGGCTTGAAATGCCAGCGGAAGATCAGGTTGCGCGGGAAAAGGGCCCTCACCTGCTTCATGTTGAGGTACTTGTTCACCGTAGCCGTGTCCCGGGCAAAAGCGAAGCCCACCACAGACCCCGGCGCGTAAGTATTGTTACGCAAAAGATTGGGACGCAGGACAGCATAGAGCGGGTTCTCCTTCCTGAACATCTCCAGGCTCTGCTCCTCCTTGGCAGCAGCTGCCGAGGTGGTATCCGACTCGAGCAGCTTGAGCAACGAATCGGAAGAGGAAACACTGTCACCGGCAGCCGTCAGCTCCTTGCCTGTACCGGCGTCTGCAGCAGTGGCAGTGGTACCGGTATCCTCCTGTACGGAAGCCGTGTCGTTCTTTTCCGAGAGGAGCTGACGCAACAGCTTGTTGGCCTTCTCAAGATAGGGTCCCACTTCCGAGTTCTCGTAAGTCTCCCAGAACTCCAGGTTGGCCGTCTCCTGCAACAGTTTACGCACGCGGGAGGGATCCTTCACCCCCGGCAGCTCGATCATGATACGTCCCTGTGTGGCAAGACGCTGAATGGTGGGCTGTACCACACCAAAACGGTCGATCCTGTTGGAAAGCACCAAGAATGAGTTGTCGATGGCATCCTGCACCTCCTGGTGCAGCACCTTCAGCACGTCGGCATTCGTGGAGTTGTAATCGATCTTGTCCTTGAGCTCCATCGTGTTGAAGATGGCTGCCAGCCGGGCTCCCGGGGCGATCTCCTCGAACGCCTTGCCAAAAAGGGTCACGAAATCCTCGCTGCTGCTCTTCTGATACTCTTCGGCCAGTTTCAGTGCCTTGAGGAAGGTGGTATCCTTGCTGTTGTTGGCCAGCGCCTTGATGATGTCAGGCACCGACACCTCCAGGATGACGTTCATCCCACCTTTGAGGTCCAGACCCAGGTTGATCTCCTTCTGCTGACACTCACGGAAGGTATTGCCCAGGAAACTCCATTTGTCCTTGGGAAGAGCGGCAATGGAATCGAGATAATGCAGCTCTTTGTTCAGATCCCCCTTGGCATATTCCTTGGCATCCTGTTTGACCTTGTAGGTGACCACCGAGAAAGAGAGCTGGTAGATACTGACGACCACCAGTACGATGGTCAGAAAAAGAATTGCCCCTTTGTTCTGCATTTTTTAGCCTGTTAATGAGTTAATCCTTATCCTCTTGGAAAATGTCGGGCAAAGATAGGATTTTTTTGAAAAAAATGAGGGGGATGACACTGATAAATGGCATTTTATGCGGCAAGTGCGGCATTGTTCTGCCCAAACGACCACAAGCGGTTCATTCGACCAGTTTCTCAAAGTCTTCGGTAAGATCCCTGCCCGTAAGAAAATCGTGGAGGGTCAGGCGGCGCAGGCCATAGTAATAACTCCAGTACTGGCGCAGGGCGCTGATGTAGCCGCGGCGTGCCACATCTTTCTCCGAATCGGCCACGTTGAGGTCGAGTACACTGATCTTTCCGATGAGGAAACGCTGTTTGGTGACCTCATACCTTTTGCGGGCAATGGTATCGGCCTTGGCCGCGATGGCCACCTGGTCGTCCTGCAGGTTGAACTGCGCCACGTTGAGCAGCACCTCCTGCTCAAAATCGATCTTCGCCTGCCGGATGTTGGTCTTGACCACCTCCTGGTTCGACTGGGCCAGCTTGTAACGCCCTTTGTTGAGCCCCCAGTCGAGGATGGGAAGGGTGAATCCCAGCCTCACCCGCTGCTGGTTGAGCAGGTCCTGATAGGCACTACTGAAAGTGCCGGCCTGCTGGGTATACCCGAACGAGGCAAAAAGGTTGGCATTCAGCCCCCGGGCCCGCTTGGCCTCGATCATGTTGCTCTCAGCCTCCAGCAACTGACGCTGAAAATCAAGAATACGGGGATTGTTCTTCTCCGCCAGTGCCAGCGCCTCCGAGACATCCACCGTCAGCCGCGGGATACGGCTGGGCAGCTCCAGGATGATCGTCACCCTGTCGTTGAACCCCAGGAACGACCGCAACTGATACTCGCGCAGCTGCAGGTCGATGCCCGCCTTGTTGAGCTCCGTACCCGCATTGAGCAACCGCAGCTGCATCTGCAGAAGATCATCCTCGGCAATGGTACCTATGTTGTACCTCCCCTGGGCTATGCGATAAAGCGTATCGGCATTCTGATAGTTCATCCGCGCGATCTCCAGGTTCATCTGCGCCAGGGCCAGATTGAAGAAATAGTTGACGGCCATCTCGTTCACCCGCTCCATCGCGTCCAGATAGCTCTTCTTGGCTTCTTCATATTTCAGCGGCTCGATCTTTTTTTCCCATTTCAGAGGATTGTAATTGAACAACGGCTGGTTGATGCCGATGCTCACAGGGGTGGTGATGTATTGCGAGTTGCGGTTCTCCCCGAACTCATCGAAACGGGTCAGGCTGGTGTTGACGAAGATACTCCCTCCCGTAGGACCGATGTTCTGTGTGAGCGAGAACCCCAGGGTCGAGTTGTTCCGGTATTTCTCCACATAGTACTCCTGACCGGTGTTGAAGTCGTACTCCCGTTCAAAAGCTCTGGAGAAATCCGGCAGGGTGGCGTTCATGGTCAGTGCCGGCAGGTATTTGGCCCGGAAGGATCGAAAAGCCCAGTAAGAAGCACGGAACTGATGCTTGGCCATGATCGCCTGGGGCGACTGGTCACGGGCCAGGGCCAGCACCCCCTCAAGGGTGAGATGCAGGGTATCCTGGGCAGCCATGCTCCCCGGCCATGCCAGCAACATCATCCCATACATGAAAAATGAGGTACCCAGACGCGCTTTCCTGCTCATCTTCTTGTTTTTTAGGCTATTCGTACCGTAACGATTCGATCGGATCCTTTTCCGAGGCTCTTTTGGCAGGCGAATACCCGAAGATCACCCCTACCGCCGCCGACACCGTGAAAGCCACCAGCACCGCTCCCGGACTCACAATGGTAAGCACCCCCGCAATGCGCTCAATGGCTTCGGCCAGGAAGATGCCCAGGAAGATCCCGATCAGCCCCCCCGTCACACTGATCAACACGGCTTCGGCCAGGAACTGGATGACGATGTCCTTCTTTTTCGCCCCGATGGCCATCCGCGTGCCGATCTCCTTGATCCGCTCCATCACACTGGCAAACATGATGTTCATGATACCGATGCCTCCCACGATGAGCGAGATGCTCGCAATGGCCCCCAAGACAATGTTGAAGATGTCCTTGGTACGCTGCTGCTGCTTGAGCAGCAGCTCGGGCACCGTGATCTCATAATCATCCACCTCCATATGACGGCGACGGATCATCCGGCTCAGCACACCGGTGGTCTTCTGCAACTGCTCACTCTCTTTCACCTGCACCACGATACGGTCGAGCTGATGATAGTTGGACGAAGTATTGCCCGAGGGCGTGGCACTCCGTACCGAAAAGAAAAAAGGCCCCCGGAACGTGGTCACGTTCTGTGTCAGCTTCGTATTGACCAGCGCCCGGTTCTGGAAACGCATCAGCATCGTCTTTACAGGAATGTAAATGTTGTCGTTGTAGACATTCACACCGGCATTCTCAAAACGCGAAACGTTCACCTCACTCTTCTGCAGAACGCCGATCACTTTCAGCCAAACATTGCCGAACTTGATGTATTTTCCCAGAGGATCGGCATGACTGAAGAAACGGGAACGGATGTTGTATCCGATGATGCATACCGGCACACCGTGTTCTTCCTGATAGCGGTTGAAAAAGGACCCTTCGAGCAGTTGCAGGTTATAGATGTCGAAATAGTCGCGTGACACCCCGATGATCTTGGCCGGTGAGCGGCGGCCCGAGAGCATGACGTAAGCGTTGAGGGCGATCTCGGGACTGATACGCTCCACCGAGGGGATGGTGCGTATCGCCTCGGCATCTTTCAGGGTCAGACCGGGAGAGAACTTTTTCCGTTGCTGGGGGCCTTCGCCCTCCCCTTCCTCACCGCCACTGTTCTCATCGGTGACCACGGGGGTGATGACGATGTTGTTCACCCCCACCATCTTGATCTGCTCCAGGATCTCCTGCTTGGCCCCCCTGCCGATGGCCAGCATGCTGATCACCGCCGCCACGCCGAAGATGATGCCCAGCGCCGTGAGCACCGACCGCAGGCGGTTGGCCACCAGCGACTCGACGGCGATGACGATGTCGTGATAATATCTTCCTCCCCAGAGCATCTATTACCTGTTTTTCGGGATGTCACCGCCTTCGCGCGGAGGCCGCGTCCCCGGCCGGAAACGCCCGGGCATCCTCCGTCTCTTTTTCCTCTGCAGGGCCTTCTGGGCCTGCTCACGACGCTGCCTCTCCTCCTCCAGCTTTTTCTGCCGCTGCCGCTCACGTATCAACGGGATCAGCTCCTCACCCCGCAACTCATATTTTTCCGGATGCTCCGGCATGTTCAGCAGGATCTTCTCGCCTTCCTCCAGACCCTTTTCGACGATCACTTCGTTCTCGTTCTCAGGACCGAGCAACACCACCTGTTTATATCCTTTCTTCGTGTAGACATAAGGGATGCTGTCTTCGACGAACACCGCCTCCAGAGGGATGTACAGCACGCTGTCGTACGAGGCGGTGATGATCTGGTTGCTGGTGGTCATGGCCGGCCGCAGGATCGGATCACTGCCATCCAGCTTGATGTTCACCTCAAAGACCTTGGCATCGGTGTTGGGCAGCTGTTCCCCCACATTGGCCACATCCACCACCACACCGGTATATTTCTTCTCCGGGAAGGCATCCACCCCGATCCTTACCTTCTGTCCTTTCTTCACCTTGCTGATGTCGATCTCGTTGACATAGGTCTTCGACAGCATCGACGACATGTCGGGCAGGGTGGCCACCACGAGGTCCCAGGGGCTGATCGTCGAGCCCACCTTGCGCTTCTGGCCTCCCCACTCTTTTTGGTAGATCACCATCCCCGAAGCGGGGGCTCTGATCTCGAAATGCTTGATCACATCCTCCATCTCGGCGATCTTGCGCTTCTGCTTGCGCAGTTTGAACTCGGCCTCGGCCATGTCGGCCTCGGCCTGCTTCACCTTCAGCACATAATTCTCCTTGGCCTGCTGATAGGCTCTTTTTGCCTTGTCGAGGTTGATCTGGGCCTGCCGTATCGTGGCCGGCGGCTCGTACTTGGACTGCTCCAGGGTGATCTTGGCCTCCTCCATGGCATACTGCAGATTGATGAGCTGATCCCGCAGACCACGCAGCAGCATGGTGGTATCCAGACGGGTCTTCTCGTAATGGGCCTGCAGCTGTTCCAGCTCGTCCAGCATGTCCTTGAGACTGTTGTCGGCAGCCGACCGGTCCAGCATCGCCACATAATCACCCGAGTCCACGACCGTGCCCTCCGGCACCAGATCCTGTATCTTGATCTGACTGAAACGCAGGTTACGGCTGCGCAAGGCCGCCGGCGCCATGATCTTCACCGAACGTTCCGCCTGCAGCTCGCCCGTGACCGTCACCAGGATCTCGAACTTCCCCCGCTTCACCTCCGTATAGATCTGCGACATCTCCTCCTTGCGGGTACGCTCACCATAATACCAGAGCCCTCCCGCAACACCGCCCACCAACAGCAGGATAAGCGTCACAAGAAGCCATCTCCTGTTCCTTTTCCTGTTCTTTTCCATTTCGTCATGATTGGGTTTTTGTTCTGAATGGCTTGTCAAACAGCACCCTTATTAGACAAGCTATTTATTTTTTTTATTCCACCAAGTTCCCTTTTGTGTATGATTCAATCCTTCATGGACCCAACGAATTGCAGCAGCTCTTCCCGTACCTCTTTCAGGCGGCTTTCCGTTCGCATCTCGATGTAAAGCCGGAATACGGGTTCCGTGTTTGAACGCCGGAAATGGATCCATCCGTCGGGCAGTTCGATGAAGAGGCCGTCGATCGTGTTCATGGGCCGGTCATTGTAACGTTGACGCAGCCGCTCGAAGAGTTGTTCCGGATCCGCCGAAGGAGGAATGGGCACTTTGTCCTTGCTCATCGCATAGGTAGGATAGCGGGCCCGCAGTTTGGAGACGGATTCCCCTTCTTCTGCAAGGAAAGAGAGGAAAAGAGCGATGCCCACGAGGGCATCCCTGCCGTAATGGAGGGGCGGGTAGATCACGCCGCCGTTCCCTTCACCCCCGATGACGGCGCCGGTGGCTTTCATCTTTTCCACGACGTTCACCTCCCCCACGGCAGCCAGGTGGCGTTTCCCCCCATATTTGCGGGTCACCTCATCCAGCACCGCCGTCGAAGAAAGATTGGACACCGTATCGCCCGGCTGCGAGGCAAGCACATAGTCGGCCACGGCCACCAGGGTGTATTCTTCGCCGAACATCGTGCCGTCCTCGTTGATGAAAGCCAGACGATCGACATCGGGGTCGACGACGATGCCCAGGTCAGCCTTCTCTTCCCGCACACGGGCCGCCGTCCCGGTGAGGTTCTTCTCCAGCGGCTCGGGATCATGAGCAAAAAGACCGTTGGGCTCACAATTGACCTCGATGATCGTTTTCACCCCCAAGGCACGCAACAGGGAGGGCACGGCAAAGCCTCCCACCGAGTTGACACCGTCGACGACCACACGGAGATCCGCCCTGGCAATCTTTTCCCGCCGCACCAGCGGCAGCTCCAGGATCCTTTCGATATGTCTCCGGTGATAGTCGCTCTCGGCCATCCGGATGCCGATGCCGTCGATGCCGGCATAATGCGGTTCGCCTTCCCTGGCCAGACGCATCACCTCCTCTCCCTCCGCGGCATTGAGGAACTCTCCCTTCTCATTGAGCAACTTGAGGGCATTCCATTCCGCAGGATTGTGACTGGCGGTAATGATGATCCCTCCGTCAGCCTGCTCCATGACCACAGCCATCTCTACCGTGGGCGTGGGGGCCATGCCCAGCTCGAGGGTGTCCAGCCCCAACGCATTGAGCGTATTGCACACCAACCCGCACACCATCTCTCCCGAAACACGGGCATCACGTCCTACCACCACCTTCAGCCTCTTCCCCGGGAAACGCTCGCGAAGCCACATCCCATAAGCCGTAGCAAAACGTACCAGATCCGCGGGAGTAAGCCCTTCCCCCGGCTTCCCCCCTACCGTGCCACGAATACCCGAAATGGAACTGATCAGCGTCATCGTATAATTTTTTCCGAAAGGTAATGAATCATCACGGCTTTACCATCTATCTTACCCCCTCATCCCTCATCAAAAAAAGGGGCCTAAGCCCCTTTTTTCATTTCCTCCTGATCTGTCAGTCCACAAAAGGGATCGTCTCGAGCAGCTTCATCTTCACACCCGTACGGATGTACTCTTCCACCTGGATAAAACGTGTGGCCACCAGGGCTCCCATCTTCTTCTTGAGGATATTGTAATACTTCATCTCGAGCGCCAGCGTCTTCTTTTCATATTCGAAGGCTTTCTTCATGATCTGGTCGGCCTCCTTGGGCGTGATGGTCTCATATTTCTCGGCATACTCTTTCAGGTAAGCGATGCGCATATCCGCCAGTTTCGAGACTTCCTCTTCGAAGTCATTGTAAATGGGCCAGAACACTTTGGCCTGTACGTCCGACAGGTTCATCGCCTGTCCCACAAGAGTCTTTTTCTCCAGCTTGAAATAGGAACGCACCAGCTCATCCTCCGTTTCACTCTGACCGAATGCCGGGAGGATCAAAAAACTTGTCAGAAGCAGGAAAAGATACTTTTTCATGATATATGTTATTTATTGGTTCCTTCAAAAACTGAACACAAGCCCTCCGCTGAAGTCGCCCTGAACGATGGCCGAATAGGTTCCGGCTCCCACCGAACAACCACCGGTACCGCACCAGAACCCTCCGCCGCCAAAACGCATCGGCATCAACATCCTGGCCTGAGCCTGGAAAGCCAGATGCTCCGTCACATAAAAACGGACACCTCCTCCAAGCACCACCGAGAACATCCACTCCGTGTAATAGACGGAATTTTTGGGGGTAAAGATGGTGGTCCCCATCGTGAACAGTCCGTAAGGCACCACCACATCGTTGTTGTACACTTCCCGCATCACTCCCAGCTGGAGGTACTCGGTAGCCAGGTTGGTGAGGTTCTCGTCACCCAGGGCCGACTCCTTGGTGAGCCGGGAATCCATCCGGTTGTAGAAAAAGATCACCTTCGTATCGTCCCCGGCATTGGCTCCCAACTGGACCCCATAATTGGGACCACTCTCCACATTGTATTCGTACCTTCCGCCTCCCAGCATCCATCCCCCGTAAGGGGTGATCTCGAACTGTGCCCGGAGGGTAACCGCCACACTGCCCAGCAACATCAGAAAAAGAATGGATCGTTTCATATTGAACGGCTTTTTTCAAAAGAAAAAAAACGGAGGTCAATAACCTCCGGAGAAAATGAATCCAATGCTCAGGCTGATGTTCTGCTGCGTCCCGACATTGCCCGACTCCAGCATATAGTCATACCGCACATTGGCCATCAGCCCCACACCACTGGAGAAGTTGTAGATGAAGCCGGCTTCGGGGGTCAGACCGAAATGCCATTGCCTGTCTTCCACATAATAGATACCCATTTCCGTCCGCTTACGTGTCTTATAGGGCCCCACTCCAAAACCCACATAGGGCCTCAGTCCCGAACCTCCGAAGAAATATTTTCCGCCGAAGGTCAGCGGAAAAGCATTGATCGAGCGGTATTGCTTGCCACTGATGGCACGGGTGCCTTCCTCATAAACATCAAAGGGAATGTCATCATAGAAGACATGCCACGACCAACGCAGCTCTACCGCCACATTGTCGGTGATGAAATAACCGCCCGAGAAAGTGAACCCCCGGAAACTGACCGGCGAAATGAAATCCTTGGTGTCCCCCATAGGAAAGGAGACGTCATAACCCAGGTTGGTATAGAAACCTCCCTGCCCGAAAGCCGACGGGACAGCCAGCAAGGCTAGCAACGAAACTATAATGATCTTGAACTTTTTCATGGTCTTATTGTCTTTTTCTGGAATATCTGGAACAAACTATTTATGGAAACACTTCGACTGCGCAAAAGCCTGGTCGATGCTGCGCTCGATGCGTTTTTTCATGTCGGTGGTGGAAGAACTCAGCATGCCGTTGAAAGCGGCACCCCAGACCACCGGCAACTTGATCTCTCCGTCATCATTGATGGGATCATTGGGATCCCCCATCGTGATGAAAAGCGTACCGGTACTGAACGAATAATAATAAGGATAATATCCACCGGGGTATCCCCACCACCAGTCCCATCCGGGATAACCCCACCACCAGTCATACGGATAGTAGGGATAGTAAGGATAACCAGGCACCCAGCCTTCCGTGGTCGAAGTGCTCACCGTAGCGGTCACCAACACATCGGGAGGCGTGTCACCATCCGGATCCACCGGCGTGTAACCGACTCCCTTCAGATTTTCCTCGATCTTGCTGAGGATCGTCTCATCGTAGGTATGCTTCACCTCTTCCGGATCATCGGTGATGTAAGCAACCGTATCGATCAGAAAATAGGTTTTTACATCATGGGTGGCAAAAAATGCGGAATCATAGTCGGTCACCACAATGTCCGTATCACTGTAATATTCCGCTCCACCCGGATAACAGGAGACCATCACGACGGCCAGCGCCGCAAACAGCCCGTAAAACAAAAATCTCACTTTTTTCATGGTCCTTCGTTTTTAATTTCACTGCAAATGTAGTTAAATTCAATCTAAATAAAAAAAATCGGGTTCTCCCACAGCCTCACGGCCGCACACCAACAGGCAATCCCTTTTTCCGGAAGATTTGGCAATCAATCAGATAAAGTATGAACGCATCCCGGTAAAGTTTATTACCTTTGCAGCCCAAAAATAAGAAAAAATGAAGGAAAAGGGGCAGAAAGGCATAGCAGGAAGGAGCAAAAAAGGTGAGGGGAAGACCTCTCGTCCGCAGCAGGAGGAGGAGCTGATCCGTCTGAACCGCTACATTGCCCTCAGCGGTGTCTGTTCGCGTCGCGAGGCCGACGAATACATCCGGAAAGGTCTGGTGAGCGTCGACGGAAAGAAGGTCACCGATCTGGGGATCAAGGTGCCCCGGTCGGCCGTGGTGCACCTGCGTGGAAAAAGGATCTTTCCCGAAGAGAAAGTCTATATCCTCCTCAACAAACCCAAGGATTGCATCACCACCACCCGTGACCCCGAGGGACGACGCACGGTGTTCGACCTGGTGAAGCTGCCCGGCCATCTCCGTCTCTTCCCTGTGGGCCGCCTCGACAGGAATACTACGGGTGTGCTGCTGCTCACCAACGACGGCGACCTGGCCCAGAAACTGACCCACCCCAGCTACAAGCAAAAAAAGGTATACCAGGTGACCCTCGACCGCGACCTGACGCGCCGCGACATGGAACGTCTGGTGGAGGGCATCGAGCTCGAAGAAGGGCTTGTCGCCGCCGACGCCGTCTCGTGGGTCGACCCCGAAAACAAAAAAGTGCTGGGCCTCGAGATCCACTCCGGCCAGAACAGAGTGGTGCGCCGTCTCTTCGAGGCACTGGGCTACCGCGTCAAGGCTCTCGACCGTGTCTCCTTTGCCGGACTCACCAAGAAAGCCCTGCCCCGCGGCAAATGGCGCCATCTCACCCCCAAAGAGATCGTCATGCTCCACCGCGGCCTCTTCTGACCCCTGCCCTTCCCGCCATTTATTCCTATCTTTGTAAACGACCATTTCACACAACATGTCCCATAAAGCCGGATTCGTCAATATCATCGGCAACCCCAACGTGGGGAAGTCCACCCTGCTCAACCGGCTGGTCGGGCAGAAGCTGGCCATTGTCACCTCCAAAGCCCAGACCACCCGCCACCGCCTGCTGGGGATCGTCAACGGCAAAGACTTC
>Ga0256914_1001596_pt1 | contig 20049 bp, 14 predicted proteins | sample HulkmetaG_FD_191571 | JGI IMG/M metagenome (GOLD analysis project Ga0256914, IMG submission 191571) | Hydrothermal chimney microbial communities from Main Endeavour vent field at the Juan de Fuca Ridge, Pacific Ocean - Hulk | ecosystem: Environmental > Aquatic > Marine > Hydrothermal vents ... | reverse complement strand
TCCCCCTCGGTGATCCCCGACCGGTTGAAGAAGTGGACCACCTGGGAGGAGGGAACGTGGAGAAGGCTGTATCCGGCCGCCCGGAGGCGGCGGAACCAGTCGGTGTCCTCGAAGTAGAGGGGATAGCGCTCGTCCATGCCCCCCGTCTCGAGGAAGACCTCCCGGCGGAAGGCCACGCATCCTCCCGAGAGGGTCTCCACCTCCAGGGGGGAGCGGGCCCGCCAGACGGGAAGGGCCGCCCGGGTCCGGGCCAGGGAGTAGGCCCGGTTCGCCGCCCCCGAGAGGTGGGCCAGGGTCTGAAAGAGGGACTCCCACAGGGAGGGCGGGATGTTCGGAGGAAACCGGATGGTCCGGGCCTCGTCCCACCAGGTCGTGGGCCCGGCGGCCCCCACTCGGGCCGCCCCGTCCCCCGTCACGGCCTCGAGGAGGGGGGGCAGCGAACCGGCCAGGAACTTCACGTCCGGGTTGACCAGGAGGATCACCTCGCCCCGGCTCTCCCTGAAGGCCCTGTTTACGCCGCAGGCGTAGCCGGAATTCCACCCCATGTCGATCCACAGGGCCCCCAGTCCCTCCAGGGCCTTCCTCCAGGGCTCCTGGTCCATGGGGGAGGCGTTGTCCACAACGACCATCTCGAGGTCCACCCCCGAACGGCCCCCCTCCTCGAGGAGGCTCCGGGCGCACTGCTCCAGGTAGGCCCCGCTGTTGTAGTTGACGAAGAGGACCGAGACCTTCATGAACCGCCCTCGAGGCCCTGATAGGGCGAGGCCACGGGGATGTCCTCCACCCGCCAGGTATGCTCCTGGGGATAGAGGCCGGCCGCCCGCCGCCGGTTGCGGACGGTCAGGTTGTTCTCCGTCAGGTACTGGTGATACCTGTGGATTCCCTTTCCATCCATCAGGTAGACGAACACCACGAAGTCGCCCTCCAGGAGGTTGAGCCTGGGAAGCTTCAAGGTGACCCGCCCCGCCTTTCCTCCCACCCGGACACCGTCCATCTCGGTGGTATGGGCGAAGGCCAGGACCGTATCCGTTCTGGTGAACCCGATACCCACGCAGAGCTCCACGGGAGGATCCTGGTTCACGTATTCCACCACAACGTCCACCGGGTCCTCAGCGTAGACCGTGGTGACCTGCTCCCCCGTGCGGGGGTCGGCCACCCAGGCCTTCTCCACCCTGGGGGCCTTCTTCCCTCCCAACCCGATGGGCCTGAGATCGCAGGCCTCGACGACGGTGTCCTTCTCGAGCCTGGCCTTCTGGAACTCGGCGTACTGGTTGGTCACGGAGACCGAGTCTCCCATGGCCTCGATCCGTCCGTCCTTGATCCAGATCGCCTTTTCGCAGAGCTGGCGGACGTCGTAGAGGGAGTGGGAACAAAAGAGGATGGTCTTCCCCCGGCGTTTGAACTCCCAGATCTTGTCGACGCACTTGCGCTGGAACTCCATGTCCCCCACGGCGAAGATCTCGTCGATGATGAGGACGTCCGGGTCCACCGAGACGGCCGTGGAGAAGCCCAGGCGCATGACCATCCCCGAACTGTAGGTCCTGATGGGGGCGTCGATGAAGGCCTCCAGGCCTGAGAACTCCACGATCTCCCGGAACTTCTTCTCCACCTCCTTCCGGGAGAACCCCAGGATGGCGGCGTTCATGAAGATGTTCTCCCGGCCGCTGAAATCGGCGTGGAACCCGGCCCCCAACTCCAATAGGCTGGCCACGGTCCCCCGGATGCTGTAGGAACCCTCCGTGGGAAAGGTGGTCCCCGAGAGGATCTTGAGCAAGGTCGACTTCCCGGCCCCGTTCTCCCCCACCAGGCCCAGGGCCGAACCCCAGGGAACCTGGAGGTCGATCCCCCGAAGGGCCCAGACCTCCTTGTGGCGCCGGACCTTCCCCAGGGTCACCAGTTCGGCGATCCGGTCGTACGGATTCGGGTAGATCCTGTATCGCTTCCCAAGGCCCCTGACCTCGACGGCGTTCTCCATGGACCTAGACCTCGTCGGCGAACCTTCGCTTCAGGAGGTTGAAGAAGAAGCAACCCAGGAAGAAGGCCGTGAGGGCCGGGAGGAGGCCGCCCGTCACCCCCGCCAGGGCGTCCGCCCAAGGGTGGTCGGTGATGCCGATGACCCCCCGGATGCCCAGGGAATAACTGTAGAAAGGATTGGCCTGGATCACCCCCTTCCACCGGGCGAGGAAGTCCGCTCCTCCTCCCCTGACCACGAAGTCGCTGTACCAGAAGATGGGGCTCACGAAGAACCAGAACAGGAGGATCACCGTGTAGATCTGGACGGTGTCCCTGAGAAAGACGTGGGCCGCCGCCAGGAAGAGGCCCACTCCCAGGGAGAAGAGGGCCACTTCGGCGACCAGGGGAATCACCAGGAGGAACTCCGGGCCGGGCCAGGTGATGGCAAGGGTGGAGGAGTCTACGAGGGCCCAGAGGGCCGATCCGGCGTAGACCACGAAGAGCCCCACACCGAAGACCACCAGGTTGACCAGGACCAGGGGAAGGGAGAGGAGCTCCGAGGGGAAGGCCACCTTCTGGATGAGATTCCCGTTGTCCACCACGATGGTGCAGGAACGCATGGTGGTTTCGGAAAAGAGCATCCAGATCAGGATCCCCGAGAAGAGGTAGAAGGAATACCAGCTCGCCGGGGCCCCGGGCTTGCCGCGCATGTTGAAGAGGAGTCCGAAGACAAGGTAGTAGGTGACGAAGAGAAAGACCGGGTGGATCAGGACCCACCCCACACCCAGCAGGGAGCCCTTGAACCTGCCGAAGAGCTCCCGCCGGAAGGCGTTGGCCACCAGGTAACGGTGGCGGTAGACCTTCACCGGGTAGGCCAGGGCCTCCGCCAGGGCGTCCCCCGCAACGTGTGTCCAGTGTCTCGCTTTGACTTCTTGGATCGACGTCATCGAGCCATCCCCTTTCCCGGGGTCTTTCTCCCTCGTTTCATCGGTCCGGGAAAAGACTTCTCTTGGGGGGCTTTTCCCCGCCTTTCCAGGAACCTTGGAAATAACTCCTCAGCCTGGTGGCCACGTGGGTCTCGAAGAGGGCCTCGGCCCCCGGATCCTGGCCTCCATTCCCCCAGTCTTCGGGCCTGGGCGCGAAAGGGGCCTCCATGGACTCGTTCACCTGGCGTTCCACGTAGAACTCGAGCCCCCGGACCTTCCCCTCCTCCCCGGGCTGGAGGCGGACGTGAAGCTTGAGGCGGTGTCCCTTCCCGAAGGGGGCCAGGCGCTCCTTCCAGAGGGTCACGATCTCCCCCCCCGAGGGATCGGATTCCATCCGGTCCACCTGGAAGTCGCAGGCCTCGGCCGAGGCCTCGGCCAGGAGGACCGCTTCCGCCCGGGGGAGAGGCTTGGGAAAGGGAATCTCCTTCCAGGAGGCCCCGGCGGCGCAACTCCCGAAGAGAAGGAAGATCCCGAGCAAGGCCCTTCGAAAAAGCAGGTTCACCTCTTCCTCCTTCCTTTCCTCCCTTTCTTCTCCGGCTCCCGGGCGGGAAGTTCGACCTTCTCCCTGGACCTGAGGAGGATCCTCAGGGGAACCTCCTTGAAGGGAAGGTCCCGGCGGAGCCTGTTCTGGAGGAAACGGAGATAGTCCTTGGAAAAGAGGCCCGGGTCGTTGACGAAGAGGACGATCGTCGGGGGAGCCACCTCGGGCTGGACGGCGTAGAAGATCTTCGGCGCCTTCGGCCCCCTCTTGGCCCTGGGGCTCACCGTGTCCATGGCCTCCCTGAGCACCCGGTTGAGTTCCCCCGTGGGAACCCTCAGGCGGGACTGGCGGAAGAGATCCCAGCAGAGCTCCAGGGTCTCGTCCACGTGGAACCCCTCCTTCACGGAGAAGAAGGAGATCGGCGCGAAGCTCAGGCCCGCCAGCTTGGTTCGGATGTATTCCTCCCAGTCTCCCGGCCGGGTCCTCTCCTTGGCCAGGTCCCACTTGGTCCCGGCGATGACCACGGGCTTGTAGTGGTCCACCAGGAACTTGGCCAGGCTCTGGTCCACCCGGGAGATGGGCTGGGTCAGGTCGAAGAGGAGGAGGGCCACGTCCGCCCGGAGAGCCGCCTTCTCGGCCCGTTTCATGGAGAAGAACTCCACCGCGTCCTGGACGGACCTCCTCTTGCGCAATCCCGCCGTGTCTATGGCAAGGAGCCTCTTCCCTCCTCTCTCGAAGAGCACGTCGACGGCGTCCCTCGTCGTGCCGGGAAGCTCGGATACGATCACCCGCTCCTCGCCGGCCAGGAAATTGATCAACGAGGACTTTCCGGCGTTCCGCTTGCCCAGGACGGCGATCTTCATCAGGGGTTCCAGGCTTGCCCGTTCCTCCCCCTCGGGAGGGAGGGCCTCCACGACCCTGTCCAGGAGTTCCGGGACACCGAAACCCTCCAGGGCCGAGACCAGGTGGGGCTCGCCGAAGCCGAGTTTCAGGAAGACCCCCGCCTCGGCCCGTGCGGCGGGCGATTCCGCCTTGTTCCCCACCAGGAAGACGGGCTTCCTGGACTTCCTGAGGAGGGCGGCCACCTCCTGGTCCATGGGGGTGAGGCCTTCCCGGGCGTCCACCAGGAAGAGAAGGAGGTCCGCCTCCAGGAAGGCCGCCTGGATCTGGCGTTCCACCTCCTCCTTGAGGAGGACCTCGTCGAACAGGCCGATCCCCCCGGTATCCATCACCTGGAAGGCCCGATCTCCATGCTCCACCAGGGCCGTCACCCTGTCCCGGGTCACCCCGGGCGTAGGCTCCACGATGGAGACCCGGCGCCGGGCCATCCGGTTCAACAAGCTCGATTTTCCCACATTGGGCCGGCCCACCAGGGCCACGACGGGAAAAGCCATGAAGCGTATCTACCTCTCTCCTACGACCAGGGGCGTCTTGCGCAAGGGCCGGGCCCGGCTCTCCAGGAGCTCCAGGCGGGAACGGGCCTCCTGGAGGTCCGGATCTAGCTGGACCGCCCGGAAGAGCCCCGAGAGGGCCTCCTCCTTCCGCCCCAACCCCTCCAGGATCAGGGCCCGGAGGAAATGGCCCTTGCCCACCCAGGGGTCCAGGGCCAGGGCCCGGTCGGCGAAGGATAGGGCCTCCTCGGCCTTTCCGGCCCGGAAGAGGCTCTCCGCCACGAGGAAGAAGGCCAGGGCGGAGCGGGGTTCCAACCGGGCCGCCTCCCGGTAGAGACGGGCCGCCTCGAGGAACCGCCCCTTCCTGTAGGGGGCCTCGGCCCGCCGGACCAATTCCGCCGCCCCCCTGCTCTCCAGGGGAGGATACTCCAGGACCTGGAAATACTCCCTCCTCAAGGGAGGCGGCTCGGGAAGGGAGAGGGGATGCTCCCCCAGGAGGAGGGCGCCCAGGTCCATGGGCTCCAGGCTCCCTTCCAGGAGGGGGCCCCAGTCCCCCCACTCCGTATCCAGGGTGAAGCGGAACCACTTGCCGGGGGAACATTCCACCTGGATGAAGAGCCTGGGCAGGGGATGGCCGTAGTAGACCTGGGGATGGGCGCCGTGGCGCCTGACCCGGAAGACCGTCTGGAACCGCCCGTCGGGGCCGGTCTTGACGAACCGGTAGAGGTTCTCGCCGGGAAGGCCGAAATCCTCCCTCTCCCCGGGGGAGAAGGGCCTGCTCCCCCTCTCCAGGTCCTTCAGGGACCGGGCCAGGTAGACGTCGCAGAAAGAGGCGGGCCTTCCGTCGGGCCCCAGGACCCGGCCCGTGACGACACAGTAGTCCGTGGAAGAGAAGGCGCACCCCCATCCCAGGAGGGCGGCCAAGAGGGGCAGGCTTTTCCAGATCGGGACCATAGGTTCTCCAGGGGCGGGATAGGGGAAGAGAACTCTAACGTCCCCGCCCCTGCCGGGCTACCCCAGGATGGCCTCCACCTTGGAGACCAGGGTCTCGGGCTCGATGGGCTTGTTCACCACCTCCACGACGGGCAGGTCCCTGTGGTCCAGGACTGCCCCCGAGGCCTGGGCGATGGCCGAGAGGAGGAGGATGGGCACGCCCATCTCCCCCAGTTCCCGGGCCAGGCGGATCCCTGTATCGGTCTCCTCCATCATGATGTCCAGGATGACCAGGTCGGGCTTCTCCGCCTCCACGGCCTCCCTGGCACCGAAGGACTCGGTGAAGACCTTCACCTCCCACCCCTTGGTCTCCAGGACGGTCTTGCAGAAGATCCCCAGGTCGGGATCGTCGTCGAAGACCAGGATCTTTTTCTTCTTGCTCATGAAACGTCGCTCCTGGCAAGGACCCTAGGGTCCTTCCCGGCGTGTGTCAAAGACGGGACCGGCCCCGGAAGGGAGAGACCCGAACACGGTCCACCATAAGTTTCCTCCCGGAGAGGGACAACCCGGACCCGGCCTTCCCGGCCTCAAGGAAGACCGAGGATCCTGTGCAACTGGGGCAGGATCCTGAGGTCCCCGATCCTCCCGCTCCATCGCTCCGCCGCCGCGAGGCATCGCTCCAGGGCCTCCCTCTCGGGGAGCCTTCCTCCCGGGGGGGTCAGGGGCTGGAGAACCGCCCGGGCCGAAGGGCAGAGGGACTCCAGGCCCTCCAGGGCCCGGTCGATTTCCTCCAGGGGGGAACTCCCCCCTACGACGATCTTCACGCACTTCTCGCCCTCCCAGGCATCCAGGATGGAGAGAAAGGCCCTGTGCCGCTCCCCCAGGTCCCGCCCCAGGAGGGAGGGGAGTTTCCAGTCCATGGAGACCCGGTCCAGCCCTGGAAGGAGGAGTTCCAGCGGGGCAGGATGGACCCCGGCCGTCTCCAGGTGGACGGAGAAGCCTCTCCCCTGCAACCCGGGAAGGAGCCCCTCGAGGAAGCCGGGCTGCTCCAGGGGCTCCCCACCCGTCAGGGAGACCCACCGGGTCTTTCCCGAAGCGGTCGAGAGGACCAGTTCCGCCGCCCTCCCTGGGGAGATGGGATTCGCCTCCTTCTCTCCACCTGGCAGGAGGAGCTCCCCCGACCTCACCCAGGCCTCCCGTGTGTCGCACCAGGGACACTCCAGGGAACAGCCGGCCAGGCGGAGGAAGACCTCGAGGTTTCCCGCCCATGGCCCCTCGCCCTGGAGGGAGAGGAAGATCTCCCGGAGCCAACCCTCCCGGCCGGGCGCCACGGGTTTCATCCCTTCCGGGCGATCTCGTTGAGGATCTCCACCCCTTCCCTGAGCTTGGAATCCGGGGCGGCGAAACTGATCCGGAAGTGCGTGTTCCTGGAAGAGAAGGCCGATCCGGGGACGACGAGGACCTTCCTCTCCAGGGCGCGGCGGAGGAAATCCTCGGGGTCCACCCCTTCCGGGAAGGAGGGGAAGGCGTAGAAGCTTCCCCCGGGCGGGACGAGCCCGAAGGCCGGATCGAGGCCCTCCACCACGATCCTCCGCTTCTCCCTGTAGGCCTCCACGTAGGAGGACATGTCCAGTCCCCACGTGTCCAGGACCGCCCTCTGGAAAGGCGTCGGGGCGCAAACGAAGGTGAACTGCTGGAGGGTCCTCATGGCCTCCAGGATCTCCGTGGGGCCGAGGGCGTAGCCCATGCGCCAACCGGGGATTCCGAAGGTCTTGGAGAAGCCTCCCAGGACCAGGGCCCTTGAGGCGAACCTCCCGGGAGAGACGAATGGGCCGTCGTATACGAATTGCTGGTAGATCTCGTCGGAGATCAGGACGGCTCCCACACGGTCGGCCATGGCCCCGATCTCCTCCAGCTCCTGCCGGGTGAGGACCGAGCCCGTGGGATTGGAGGGGGAGTTCACCAGGATGACCTTGGTCTTCTCCGAGAGGAGGGACTCCATCTCCTCCAGGGAGGGATGGAAGTCCGGGTAGAGAGAGTAGTACCTGGGTTCGGCGCCGCAGAGGTGGGCCAGGTGGCGGTACATCATGAAATAGGGATCGGGAAGGAGGATCTCGTCGCCCGGATCCAGGAGAACCAGGAAAGAGAGGAGGACGCCCCCCGAGACGCCGCAGGTCACCATGGAGGCCTCCGGCCGGCGGCCCTGCTCCCTCTCGTACTGGTCCAGGATCCTCTCGTTCAGCTCGGGAAGACCCTGGGTGACGGAATAGCGGTTCCAGCCTTCCCGGATCGCCCGTGCCGCCGCTTCCTGGAGTTCCGGCGGCGGGTCGTAATCCGCCTGCCCGATGGAGAGGTTGATCGGGTCCTCCATGGAAGCCACCAGTTCGAAGACCTTCCGGATGCCGCTGGCCTCGATGTGCTCCATCCGCCGGGCGATCATAGGGCGCCTCCCCTGTCAGGACCTAGGTTCCAGGGCCGGGGAAAAAGGCGGGCGGCCTCCCCTTCCGGGGAAAGGCCGCCCCCGTCTCCCCTCCTGGAAACGCGCCTACTCGGCGGGTTTTTCCTCTTCCTTCTCCTTGCCCGTTCCGGCTTCCTGGGCCTTCTTGGCCTCGGCCTTGAGCTGCTTCTTGCTCTTGGTCTTGAAGCGGGTCCGGACCTTGGGAAGCCCCGTGATGGGATCCCCTTCCTTCCAGCGGTCCTCCTTCTGGAGGACCTGGATCCGCTCCAGGCGGGTCCAGACGTTCCTGGCCCGGATCAACCTGCCGCTGGTCTTCAAGCTTCTGTGGATGGACATGGATCTTTCCTTACCTTCTCTGCTTCCTTCGCCGCTCCTCTTCCGCCGCCGGTCTACCCCTGGGGAAGCGCCGGGACGGAGGAGATCACTCCTTCACCCTGAGGGTGACGAAATACATCTTCTGATCGGCGAACCGGAAATTCCTCTCGGCGAAGGGAGGGGCCTTCAAGGCCAGGACCCTCCTCCTCAAGGCCTGGGGCGACTCCCCTCCCAGGGGCACCACCACCATCCAGCTCTTCCCCCGGTCCGAGGCGTATAGGGTCTTCTCCAGGCCCTGGGAGCGGAGCCACTGGACCATCTGGAGAGCGAGCTTCTTCCCCTTGGAGGTGGCCCCGTAACTGATCACGCAGAGCCCCTTCACGGTCCGGAACCGGGCCGGCGCCTTTCCGGTCCTCCCCGCCTTGGCGGTATGGGCGGTCCGGGAGGGCGTTCCCGCGAGGCGCCTGGAGGGCCTGGGAGCAGCCGGCGCGCCTCCCCCCATCTCCATGGAAGCCAGGGAAGTAGAAGGACCCCTGGACGCCGCCAGGGCCTGGTATCGGCCCAGGCCGTACATCCCCGCCAGGAGCAGGACGAAGACCACCGAGAGGCCGAGGAGGGCGTTCAAGGAGAGGCTCAACTGGATCTTCTTCTCCCCGATGCCTCCTCCGCCGGAGGGTTTCCTGGAAGACCCGCCGGCCTTGCGGGGAGCCTTGGGTTTCCCCCCTGCCGGGCCGGAGAGCCCCCGCCCTTTTTCCATCAGGATTTCGTAGAGTGTGATTGGTTTCTTCTTTGCCATGGGTCCCCTCCCAGGCCCTGCCCATGGAGACCGGCTCGGCCTCGCCTTCGATCCCGGCACCTCCCCGGGAGACACCGGTCCACCGATCGAGCTATTGTAAAGGAACGATCCTCGGGCCGGATCCCGAGGGCGGCGGGAGGGTAACAAAGGCGGAAGAGCCGGACAAGGGGGGTGGGATCATTTCCCCTTTCCCGGCCGGGAGGCCGGGGAGAAACGTCCCAGGAGTTCCTCCAAGGCCTTCCGCCCCGGGGCGCCGGGAAAGGCCTCGAGCCAGGACCGGAGGACCTTCCGGGCCTCGCCGGTCCTTCCCAGGGCGGCCAGGAGGGCGGCCCTGGCCCGGACGGCCGGAAGGAAGGCCTTCTTCTCCGCCCGGGCCTCCAGGTCCAAGGCCTCCAGGACCCGGAGGGCCTTCCAGGGCCGGTCCATCCGGGCCAGGCAAAGCCCCTTCTCCAGCACGGCCTGCCAGCGGACCTCCTCGGGAACCCCGGGGGGAAGGTAGCCTATCCCCCTCTCCAGGAGGGCCAGGGCCTTCTTCCAGTCCTTCCGGGCCCGAGCGTCCTCGGCCTGCTCCAGGACCCGGGCCGCCTGGTCCCGCAGGAGGGCGTCCGCTTCGGGAGGGACCTTGCCGGCCCCGCAGAGGGAAGCGCCCCGGACGACCTTCTCCAGGGCCTTGGGGGACCGGACCTTCTTCCACTCCGCCAGGCCTTCGAGACAAAGGACCTTCCCCTGGACGACCTGGAGCCTCCTGTAGGAAGGCCAGAGCTTCAGACCCTCCTCCAGGACCTTCCGGCAGGGACCGATCTCCCCCCGGGCCAGGAGGACCTCCGCCTTCAAGGCCAGGACCCTCGGGGATGGAGGAAGGACCCGCTCCATGAGTTCCAGGACCTGCAAGGCCTTCCCGCTCCTTCCCGCCGTCAGCCAGGACCGGACCTTCCCCTCCAGGAGGACGGGCCCTCCCCGGGCCAGGTCCTCGGGGGAACACCCCAGGTCCCGGCAAAGGACCTTCCTGGCTCTCTCCAGGGCCCGGGCCTTCCCCGAGGGATCCTCCAGGCCGAGGCGGACCCGGTCCAGGGAGAGGAGGGCCCAGGTCTCGGGCATCCTGGCGGGATCGGCCAGGCTCCGGGCCCTCTGCAGGAGGCGGCGGGCCTCCTCCTCCTTCCCCTGGAGGCGGGCCCGCGAGGAGGCCTCCCGCAATTTGCGGATCTCCCCTTGCAGGATCTCCGGAATGGAACCCACCGGTTCGCCCTGGGCGGTGAACTCCAAGGACCTCCGAAAGGCCTGGAGGGCCAGGTTCCGCCTGGTGGGAAGGAGGAGATAGCCCATCTTCCTGTAGGTGGCCGCCAGGGCCTTCCTCGTGGGTCCGGGGCGGGCTCCCCGGGCGAGGGCCTTCTCCAGGACTTCCACGGCCTCCCTGAGTTTGCCCCCCGCCGCCAGGTAGACCCCCGTCACCCGGAGCACCTCAGGGTTTCCCCGGTCCAGGGCCTGGGCCTTCTCGAGCCATTTCCCCGGATCCCCCCCCTTCTTCTGGAGGCTCTCCTCCACGGCCGTGCAAAGGGCCTGGAGGAGGGTGGACCGGAGATCCGCCCTCTGGGGAGCCCGTTTGTATGCGTCCTCCAGGAAAGCCACGCCCTGGTCGAACCTTCCCTTCTGGAAGAAGATCATTCCCTTCAGGGCCAGGAGGTCCGGGTTCCCGGGGATCCGGGCGAGCCCCCGGTCCAGTTCCCGGATCGCCGAGGCCACGGCCGGAGGATCCATGGCCAAGTATATGTTGGCCGTCTCCAGGTAGGCCTGGGGCCGATTCGGCTCCAAGGTCTGGGCCTTGTGCAGGAGCTTCATGGCCCTGGTGAACCGTCCCCCGTCCAGGCGGGTGGCCTCGAGCCTGGCAAGGGCCCTCAGGGCCTCGTAGTTCCGGGGATGGGCCGCGGCCAGCTTCTCCAGGAAGGGCCGGGCCTTCCGGGCCTCCCGGGCTGCGGCATCCTTCTTCCCCTCCTTCTGGAGGGCCTCGATCCGCTCCACGAGCAGGGAGGCCTTGAAGATCCGGACGTCCACCCAGCCGGGAAGCCTCTTCTCCACCTCTTCCACCAGTTTCCAGGCCTCCTTCTTCCTTCCCGCCTCCCGGAGCCTCCTGGCACGCTCCAGGGTATAGAGAGCCCAGGTGGTCTTGACCGGTTCCTTCCAGGGGAGCCTCTCGAGCTCGCCGCAGGCCCTCTCCAGGAGAAGGGCCGATTTCTCCGGAGCCCCCCTCCAGGCGTAGAAGACCGCCTCCTGCCTGAGGATCCTGGCCCGGAGCTGGGGCCTCCGGGCCCGTTCCAGGGCCCTCTCCAGTAGCTTCCTCACCTCCTCCCCCCGGGCTCCCCGCACGGCATCCAGGCCCCCCTTGGAGAGGATCTCCGTCGCAAGGTTGAAAGGAGCCAGGGCCGAGGCGGGCTCCGCCGCCATGGTGGCCCTCCACAAGGTTTCGGAATCCCGGAAATCTCCGGTCCTCAGGAAGGACCAGGGGAGGAAGAGGAGGATCCCCGCGAGGGGAAGTCCCTTCCAGAAGGGCGAGAGCCTCCATCTTCCCGAGGCCGTTGCGCCCAGGGCCAGGGCCAGGCCCGCAACGGGAAGGTAGAGGTACCGGTCCGCCAGGAGGATGGAGGAGGCCGGAAGAAAGTCGTTGAAGGGAAGGAGACCGGCGAAGAAGACCAGGATCCCCAGGCCCGAGAGCCCCAGGAGGAAGGCATCTCTCCGCCCCCGCCGCCGGCGGGCTCCCGCAAGGAGGAGGACCGCAGCCAGGAGAGCCCCCCCCACGAGGATCCAGGGAACCGCTCCGGCCGAGGAGAGCTTCTTCAGGTAGACCGTGTATGGATAGTCCACGCTGAGGCCGGCCGGGTAGACCGCCTTCTCCAGGTACCATCCGAAGACGGCGGGCACCATGGCAAGGGACCGGTCCGACCCGGCGGAAAGCCCCGCCGTGCCCGCCCGGGAGGCGATCCAGCCGTGGTGGAGGGCCGCTCCCGCCGTGACGGCGAAGAGGAGGGCCAGGGTTCCCCAGGGGAAGGAAGGCCTCCCTTCCCTCTCGGGGACGATCCAGGCGTGGAAGAGAGAGAGGAGGATCACCCAGGGAAGGAGGACCAGGGCGGCGCCGTTGGAGTAGACCGCCAGGAGGGCCGTGGGAACGACCCAGAAGCGGGCCCTCCTCCTTCCCTCCAGGGCGGAGATCCAGAAAGCGAGGCAAAGGAAGGAAAAGAGCCCGGCCAGGAGGTATTTCCGGGAAGAGATCCAGGCCACGTCCTCCACCAAGGCCGGGTGGACGGCGAAGAGGAGGGCCCCCAGGAGGGCTCCCGACCGGGAGAGTCCCAGCTCGAGGCCCAGGACGAAGAGGGCCGCCGCCGCCAGGAAGTGCCAGAGGAGAGAGGAGAGATGAAGGCCCCAGGCCATCCCCCCGAAGAGCTTCCAATCCAGGAAGAGGGAGAAGTGGGAAACGGGAAGGTAGGCGTCGGCAATGGTCCTGGTGGGGTCGAAGATCCCCAGGAGGGCCTCGCTCGGAGGAGCCTGGAAGAGAGGGTTGGCCGAGACCATCCGGTCGTCGTCGAAATTGAGGAAGTCCCCCTGCAGGGCTCTTCCATGGGCCAGGAAGACGGCGACGAACAGAAGGAGGAGGGCCGGAAGAATCGCCTTCCGGCGGGATGTTTCCGTCATGGCCTTTCCACCTCTCGGGGAATCTGGGGGATCCTGTTTCCAGGCGCGGAGAGTCTAGTGGTTCTTCCCGTTCCGGCAACGGCCTCCTCCCGGAGGAATCGGGGAATGGTAGGATTCCTTCCGCCATGGAAAGTCGCTTCTGGATCGAGACCCTGGGTTGCAAGGCCAACCAGTACGACACGGAGAGACTCCTGGCCCTCCTGGAGAGCCTGGGGTGGGTCCGGGTCTCCACGCCCGGAGAGGCGGACCTGGTGCTGGTCAACACCTGCGCCGTCACCTCCGTGGCGGAGAAGAAGTCCCGCCAGGCCCTGGGCCGGGCCAGGCGGCTGGCTCCTAGAGCCACCGTCGCCGCCCTGGGATGCCTGGCGGCCCACCTGGAGAACCGGGGGGCACCTTTGCCTCCCTCCTGCGACCTGGCGGTCCCGGCGGGAGCCAGGGAGGAAGGATTGGCCCTCCTCTGGGAAGGCCTGGGCCTTCCGGGGCCGCCACCGCCCTTTCCTCTCCTCCAGGGCTACCACCACCGCCACAGGGCCTTCGTGAAGGTCCAGGACGGGTGCGACTTTCATTGTACTTACTGTGTCATTCCCTCCCTGAGGGGACCTTCCAGGTCCAGGCCGAGAGAAGAGGTCCTCCGGGAGACGGCCACCCTCGTTGAGGGAGGAACGAGGGAGGTCGTCCTGACGGGAGTCTGCCTGGGGGATTGGAAGGAAGGGGAGGCGGGCCTGGAATTCCTCCTGGAAGGCCTCCTGGAACTGGAGGGGGATTTCAGGATCCGCCTCTCCTCCCTGGAGCCCGAGAGGGTGACACCTTCCCTCCTGGAAGTCCTTGCCCGGGGAGTTCCCCGCCGGTTCCGCCCCCACCTGCACTTGCCCCTCCAAAGCGGTTCCGACAAGGTTCTCAAGAGGATGGGCCGGCGTTATTCCGTGGGGACCTTCCGGGAGATCCTCCTCCAGGCCCGGCGCATCCTGGGGGAACGGTTCGCCTGGACCACCGACGTCATCGCCGGTTTCCCCGGGGAGGAGGAGGGGGATTTCCAGGATACCCTGGACCTCCTGGAGGAACTCTCTCCCGCCAGGATCCATGCCTTCCCCTACTCCCCCCGGGAAGGAACGCCGGCCTTGAAGCTCCCGGGGCAGGTTCCCCTCTCTTCGAGAAAGGAGCGGACGGCCCGCCTCCTGGAGCTCGGCGGGAGACTGGCCCGCCGGGCGGCAGGAAAGGCCCTGGGGACCACCCAGGAGGTTCTGCTTGAGACCGAGAAGGAAGGCCTTTCCGAGCTCTACCAGAGGGTTCGCCTCGCCGGGAAGGAACGGGGGGAACCGGGCCGGCTCGTGGAAGTGGCCATCACAGGCCTGGAAGGAGAGGTCCTCCTGGGAAGGCCCGTGGAAGAAGGAAGAAGGAAGGCGAAAGGGACATGAGAGAAGAAACCCGCCGATCCCCCATCCGGCCCTGGCGGGCCGCCCGGGACCTGGTTCGGGAATGGGCTCGGGTCCTGGGAGAGGACACCCCCATCCTGCCGAAGAAGGAACTGGAGAGGAGGAAGACCTCGTCCCCAGCTCCTGCGGCGATCCCCCGGGAGGGCGAGCCGCCCCAGGGAGGGCTGGAGGAGATCTACCGGGAGATCCGGGAGTGCAGGCGGTGCCGCCTCTGCCAGGCCCGGACCCTGCCCGTGCCAGGGGAAGGCCCCTCGAACCCCCTCTTCTGCTTCGTCGGGGAAGCGCCCGGAGCCCAGGAGGACCGCCGGGGAAGGCCTTTCGTCGGGCCAGCGGGAGAGCTCCTCACGGCCATGATCGAAAAGGGGATCGGCCTCCCCAGGAGCCGGGTCTACATCACGAACGTGGTGAAGTGCCGCCCCCCGGGGAACAGGGACCCCGAGCCTTCCGAAATCCAGGCCTGCCGGGACTTCCTGGTCCGCCAACTGGAGATCGTCCGGCCCAAGGTCCTGGTCTGCCTGGGTAGGGTCGCGGCGGGGGCCCTCCTCCAGAGCCGCCTCCCTCTGAACGTCCTCCGGGGGAAACCCAAGGATGTCCTGGGCATCCCCACAGTGGTCACCTGGCACCCCTCCTACCTTCTCCGTTACCCCGAGGCCAAGCGAGGGGCCTGGGAAGACCTGAAGCTGGCCATGGCCCTGGCAGGCTGGAAACGAGAAAAGGCCTAGGAAGGGGGAGGAAGGATCGATTGACTTCCCCACCCGCCTCTGCTACTTTCCCCGACTTCCACGCTCCGGCCTCCGGAGAAGACCGGCGGAACCGAACTCGTGCCCCGAGTGGGAAACCTGGGGGGAACGAGTATCAAAGAGCTGTTACACTTGGGCCCATCCCATCTATGGCAAGAGAGTGCGGTGAGCCCCGGGACAGCACGGGTCCAGTCCGGTTTTTCCGAGCCTGGGTGGGATCATGGCGAGAGAAAAACCGGCGACGTGCCGGCGATGCAGGTTTTTGGAGGATGGTGCCCTGGAAACCCGGCGTTTGACGAAAGCCTCCTCGTCCCTGTGGAGGGCGGTGGATCCGGATGGGTTGTTCCGACCAACCCGGCGGGTGCCTTCGTCCCTCGTTTCCGGCGACCCGGGTTCCAAGACGCCCATCCCCGAACCCCTGTGTCCCTTCGCCCCGTTGCGACCTGGACCCGAAGGAAAAGGTTGGTAGGAGCATGAAGAAATCGACCTTCGGCGCTTGCACCCTTCTCGCAGTCCTCACTTCCCTGATGCTGGCCGCCTGCGGCGGGACCGGACCGGTGGAAGAGACGGGACGGCAATCTCCCCTGGCCCGGAAGGAAACCGGACGGACCGGAGCCCCTTCCTCGCCCAAGGCCGGGGCGGAACGAGGAGGGCTTCCCCCCCAGATCAAGACCATCGAGGAGAAGCGCCGCTTCCTCACGACCGCCTACATGAAGCAGGCCAGGGCCGCCTTCGACGTGGGTGAATACGACCAGGCGAAGCGGTTCGCCGCTTCCGCCCTGGAGGTGGACCCCAACAACCAGGAGGCCCGGGACTTTCTCAGGAAGATGGCCGCCCTCCTGGGCGAGCGCCCCGAATCCGCCGAAATGGTCCAGAAGCGGTTCACCGACGAAGCCAAGGCCAGGATCGAGAAGACCCGCATGATGGTGGAAGAGCTCCTCATCAAGGCGGACCTGGCCGTGGAGAACAAGAATTACAAGGAGGCCGTCCAGCGTTGCGAGGACGCCCTCCTGGCCATTCGCTACAATCCATACATTCAGAAGGACAGCGAGCTCGAAAAGAAAGTCCTGGCCAAGAAGGCGGCCATCCTCAAGACCATCGAGGCCAAGCGAAAGGAAGAGGCGGCCCGCCTGGCCAAGGAGGCCCGGGAGAAGTTGCGCAAGCGTGAGCAGGAAGAGCAGATGCGCAAGCTCCACAAGGTCCGCCGCCTTTTCGAGCAGGCCAACATCGCCTTCATGGCCAAGCGTTACGACGATTGCGCCAAGAACCTGGAGATCCTCCTCCAGGTCGATCCCGGAAACCAGGCGGCCCGGAAACTCCTGGAGGTCACGAGGGACGCCAGCCACGAAAACAACCGGATCACCTATGAGCGGCGCTGGAAGACCGAATGGGCCCGCACCTTCGACGATCTCATGCACGCCGACATCCCCCAGACGGAGAGCGTGATCTTCGACAGGCGCCACTGGAAGGAAGTCCTGAAGCGCAAGCCCATCGAGACATTCCAGGTCGAACAGGCCCAGGTCTCCGTGGAAGACCAGGCCGTCCTCGACAAGTTGAATTCCACCATGGTGGAGCCCTCCTTCCAGGAGGCCGAGATCGACGCCTGGGTGCGCTACTTCCAGCAGGTGACGGAGGTCAACTTCTACATCAGCCCGAAGGTCCGGGAGCTGGACACCGAGGAGACCACCCTCTCCAACGTCCACTTCCCCAGGATGCCCGCTTCCAAGGCCCTGAACCTGATCACCCGGTTGCGCTCCTCCATCCGCTGGAAGGTCGAGGACGGGGTGGTCCAGATCGTGACCCCCGAGGAGAACGTGGGCAGGATCTTCACCAAGTTCTACGAGGTCCGGGACCTGGTGGCGAAGCTCCATAACTTCGTGGGGCGGGAGATCTACATCACCCCTCCTGGTGCCCAGGTGGAACAGCCCGAGCCCCCTGAACCCCAGCCCATCGTGATGGAAGGGGACACCCTGATCGATACCATCACGCAGAATATCGGGATCCCCAACGCCTTCGACATGCCCGGCGCCAGCATCTCCCTCCACGGAAACGGCGTGATCATCGCCCGTTGCACCAAGGAGGTCCACGACAGGATCCAGAAGCTCCTTTCCGATCTTCGGATCAACATCGGGATCCTGGTGAACATCGAGGCCCGTTTCCTCAAGGTCGAGGACAAGTTCCTCGAGGAGATCGGCGTGGACCTGAGGGGGCTGGGTGACGACGCATCCCGCGGCGTTCCCGGCAAGGGCCTCCAGAAGAAGAGGGCCCGGCCGAACGTCCGCTTCGACGATTTCGGGACGGGGATCTCTCCTTCCACACCCGGAGCTCCCGGAACGGGCACCGAGCCCGGCATCTTCTACGACAACGGCCGGGACGGCGACTTCATGGGCCGGACGGAGAACCTCTTCGACATGGCCCTGGGGAGCAAGCGGGACAACATGTCCAACGCCGGCGGCCTCTCTCTCCAGTACACCTACCTGGACGACACGGAGATCGAGGCCATCCTGAGAGCCGTTTCCAAGAGGGAGAGGGTGGAGCAGATCAATGCTCCCAACATCCTGGTCTTCAACTCCCAGAGGGCCAACATCACCCTCACCCACCAGATCTCCTACGTGAAGGATTTCGACGTGGAGATCGCCCAGGCTGCGGCTGTTGCCAACCCGGTCGTGGCCGTCGTCTCCGACGGAGTGGTCCTGGACGTCCACCCGGTGGTCAGCGCCGACAGGCGTTTCATCACCATGGAGCTGAGGCCCACCCTGGCCCAGCTCACCCTCCCCATTCCGACCTACACGACCACCCTGGGCGTCGGCCAGGCCATCACCATCCAGCAGCCCAGGCTCCAGATCCAGAGAGTCCGGACCACCGTAACCATTCCCGACGGGGGAACCCTCCTCCTTGGAGGAATGAAGATTTCGGACAAGCAGGATTACCGTTCGGGTATCCCCTTCCTCCAGGACCTCCCGATCATCTCCTTCCTGTTCTCCCGCCAGGGAACCTACAGGTCCCACAAGAAGGTCATCATCCTTCTTCGGGCTTCCATCGTGATTCCTCCTGAAATGGAACCCACCCTCACCGAGGGCGAATACTGATAGACTTGCGAACATACCGGCGGGGCCCGGGCCCCGCCGGAAAGGGACGTTTCGAGAAGGCTTCAAACGGGAAAACGAGGAAGGTTTTCATGAGAAGGACCGCGATCCTGGGCTTGGCCGGGATTTGTCTCCTGGCGGTTACGAGCGCCCCGGCCCAGAAGAAAGCCATTTCCAGGGAGATCGCCTTCGCCAAGGGCCTGGCCACCGAGTTCGGTTTCGTCGGCCTGGGAAACCAGGTCCTGGAGGACCTTCTCAAGCGAAAGGACCTGGGCCAGGAAGAGATCGACAGGATCAACCTGGAGAAGTGCGATCTCCTCCTTCTCGCCTCCCGGGCCACGCCGGACATCCAAAAGAAGGTGGTCCTATACGAAGAGGCCATCCAGAAGATCCAGGAAGTCCTGGATCGCTTCAAAGGAAAGGACGTGGCCCACGAGGCCCGACTCCTCATGGCAAGGGCGGCCCTTGCTTACGGCCAGGTGATCTCGGCCCTGATGGAGGAGGAGACCGATCCCCAGAAGAAGGACGAACTCCGCCAGAAGGCGGAGAAAATGTACAAGGCGGCCATCCGGGCGTGCAACGAAACCCTGTCCGACCTGAAAGACGTCAAGGACACCGACAAGGACGCCCTCCTCACCTATTACAGGGCATGGATGAACAAGGGCGAGCTCGAGAAGAACTGGGCCACTGTCGCCAAGACGAAGACGGAGAAGAGTGTACGCCTCGAATCGGCCAAGAGCACCCTGGAAGACTTCATCTTCGAAGTCGGAGAGGACACGCCGGCCGGCGCCCACGCCCTGATCCTCCACGCCCAGTGCTCCGAGATGGAGGGCAAACTGGCCGACGCCCTGGACGACTTCGCCGGGACCAAGGACACCATCTGGGAGACCTTCACGAGGAAGGACGACAACAACAACAATAGTTCCCGAGTTCAGCCCCCCCGGGCCATCCCCGTCCTGGTCCCCGTCCTGGAGGAGGCCTATTACAACCAGATCCGCCTTCTCAACAAGATGGGAAAGACCGACGAGGCCGTGAAGGCCGGAGAGGAACTCCTGGCCCGGTTTTCCCAGCTGAAGGACGTTCAACCTTCCAAGCCCTACGGTCTCCTGGCCCGCCTCGAGTTCGCCAAGGCCCTGCAGGCCTCGGGTGAGCCTGTGAAGATCAAGAAGGCCGTCAAGCTGGCCAACGAGGTGAGCGACAAGGCCGGAACCTCCTACATCCGGACCGAGGCCCAGAGGTTGATCAACGACATCCTCCAGACTTACCCCGACCTGGTTGCCTCCCCCAAGTCCCGTTTCCAGGCGGCCGAAGGGCGGTACCGGGCGGGCAACGCCCTGGGCGCACTGAAGGCGGCCAAGGACCTTCTCCGCGTCCTGGTGGACGACGAATTGAAGAAGGAATTCGGCCTGAAGGTCTGCAAGCTCATGGGCAGGGCCTTGACGGACCTCTCCCGGTATGCCGAAGCGTGTTACGCCTACGGAATGGGGTGCGAACTCTTCGGGTCCCTGGGCAAGGGCGATCCCAAGTACAAACGGGACGTCAAGGAGCTCGCCCTGCGTTGCAGTGACCTCGCCCGGAAGTTCCAGAGGTACCTCCCAAACCGGGACATGGCCATGCCTCTGAAGGATTACGCGGACAACATCGTAACTCTCTACGCCCCCAACGCCGCGGACTTCATCAACCTCAACTCGGCGAAGGAGTTGATCGTCAAGAAGAGCTACGACCAGGCCCTGGCCAAGCTGAAGCTCATCCCCCCCACATCCCAATACTACGAAGAGGCTTTGGTCACCAAGGCC
>Ga0256914_1001595_pt1 | contig 20078 bp, 15 predicted proteins | sample HulkmetaG_FD_191571 | JGI IMG/M metagenome (GOLD analysis project Ga0256914, IMG submission 191571) | Hydrothermal chimney microbial communities from Main Endeavour vent field at the Juan de Fuca Ridge, Pacific Ocean - Hulk | ecosystem: Environmental > Aquatic > Marine > Hydrothermal vents ... | reverse complement strand
GTGCGGCGGCACACTTTGCCTTTGTTGCGCAGCAAATATTCCAGCAGGGCAAATTCCTTTTGCGTTAAAAAGATTTCCTCCTGGCCTTTGAACACCTGGTGGGTTTGCGTGTCCAAGACAATGTCGCCCAGAGTGAATTTTTCGTGCTCGCCAGATTTAGGTCGCAATTGCACGCGGATGCGTTCCAGCAATTCTTCGAACGCGAAAGGCTTTTTGATGTAATCGTTGGCGCCGGCTTGCAGGCCGAAAATGGTGTCCTGCACCGTGTCCTTGGCCGTTAAAAAGATGATGGGCGTTTCGCTGTCTTCCTTACGGAAGCGGCGGCACACCTCAATGCCGCTGATGCCGGGAATCATCCAGTCCAGCAGCAGTAAATCGTAATCGCCGGAAAGAGCCATATCCAGCCCGCCGGTGCCGTCGTAAGCCACGTCCACGGCAAAGGATTCTTCTTCCAGCCCTTGCTTGATAAAATTGGCAATACCGGGCTCATCTTCAATTATTAAAATTCTCATGCCAGTAAGATATTAAAAATTCATTAACGGTGCCTTAATGAATTCTTAAAATTTCCTTAAAATTTCTTTTTCGCAAATATATTCTTTTTTAATACGAAATTCAAAAACCGGATTAAAGCCTGCGAAGCGATGTAAAATTTTGCCTGGCGGTTTTTAAAACGGGTGAGATCAATGATGTTAATTAGCGCTGATTTTCGTTTTGGGCTTGGCAGACAAATTAAAGCTGATAACCGCTCCGAGAGTGGGGAAGACGAAAGGGGCCAATGCACTAAAACCGTGCGGTTTCGGGTCGGATTTGTAAATCAGGTAACCGACGGGTAAGCCAAGCGCAGCGCCAAGCACGGTTCGGCCCAAAGCGGCGTGTTCGTACCGATCGTTGCCGGTAAAATGAACGCCCAGCACCATGCCTGTTAAATAACCGCTGTACATTACAAGAGGAACAGATAAATTGCTTTCCGGAATAAATGCCGCTTGAGCAGCCACAAAGCCAAAAGCCAGCGCAGCTCCGGAAATTTGACCAAGCACTACTTGCTTGCTTATTTTAAATGCACGGTAGGTAGGCATGCCGTAAGTGGGATGCGGCACCAATCCGGTTGCGGGGAGCGAAGCCTCGGAAAGGGAAGTTGCAAATCTTCTGTTTTTGGGTGCGGCATTATTTGCCGAAAGAGCAACGGTAAACTTTTTTGGAATGATGAAAGAAGGCGTTTGCGCAAAAGATACGCCGCATTGCAGCATTAGCGAAAGAACGATTACCCCTCCATATTTGAACATCGTTTTCACCTTGTATTTTTTATTGTCACGGGAACAAGTCACAAAATTTCAGGCCATTTGGCTAACCAACTATCTTACAAACGCTATCTACGCATGTTCTGTTTCAAAGTTGCGAAAACAACGTCGCCCGCTGCGTCCGTATTTTTATTGAAGATTTCTATTTTGCGATACGGGTACCATTCGCTCTGCGTACAGTTATTCGGGTGGGTGAATTTTTTGAACCTATTCTTTTCTTTGCACGACGAAAATATGAAAAGTCGTGTCGATTTTTTGATGATAATACAGCCATTTACCGTCGTAAGAAATACAGGGCGCTTCCGTTGTATTTCCTTTAATCGACGTAATGCGTACGCCCTTGTTCCAAGGCGAAGATACGGAATTCCGAGTGGCTACGTAAATACCAAAGTCCGTACCTTGCAAACGAGTGAAATAGAGTTCCTTTAAATCCGTTGAAACGGATGGACCGTATTCCAAAGCATCTGTATTAATTGCGCTTAGTTCCTTTGCACAATTTTCTTTGACGATGAAATTACCCGCAGAATCCTTGATGGCAATTCCGATATCCGCTTTGTCCGGAAAGGGATGGTTCGAAAAAATGCCTTGCACAAAATAGAGTATTTTTCCGTCACAATGAATTTCCGCGCCAAAGTTTAATTCGCCGAGGCGCGGTTTTTGGTTTGTCGGTCGCCCGCATTTTAAATTGGGAAGACTGTGCTTTTGGGTAAGAATCCCATCCGCAAAGTCGGCCTGAAAAATACTCCGTAAATAATCGGGGCTGTTTTGGTTCAAATAGTTGATGGTATTAATAAAATAAAAAACGTGATATTTGTCCATACTCGGTACAGCTTCCAATTCATTGGTATTGGCAAGCGAATCGGTGCAGGCGCCGATAACCGGCCCCGCAAAACGGAATGTGAGCGCGTCGATGCGTTTGGCGTAATAGATATTAGTATCGTTTACTCGGCCATCGGGTAGTTTGGGTTGATTAAGATTGTTGAAAAATAAAACGGAACCGTCACGCGAAATATAAGGTTCCATGGCATTGCCGTTGTAGCCCAAAATAGTCACCTGACGGGGATCGGTAAATTCTACCTTAGCCGGTGCCGTAATGGTGGTGCTTTTGCTACAGTTAAAAAATTGGAAAAAAAACAATGGCAGTAAAGCATAAAAAAATATTTTTTTCATAATATAGTTTCTTAAAACCTTATTTTGTCTCTTTCCGAATAAAATATTCGCCGGATAAAGGTTTTCACGTTTGCTTGGCAACGTATTTCCGAACAAATCAAAAAATAGGCACGAATATAGTATACTTTAAAATTTATCGAAATGCAAGTTTCGCAAAAGGGGATTTTGAGTTAAGCTCTCCGGCGGTCTTCTGGAAATTACGGGCTTTTAATGTAAAAGGAGAAGGCAAGGTGAGAATAAAACAGGGATTCGACTACAGGTTCTTCGCAGAAAACCAACGAGGCATCCTATCGGGAAAATTACAAAAGGTGCCGTTGTGTTTTTCTGTGTATAGCCGGGCAAACCTAAAATTCGGCTAAAGATTACCGTACGTATTTTTTACATAAGGTTTGTATATAACCACTTATGTAAAATCCGATTTTTTAGGAGCGTCGGTATCGGTTCCATTGATTTCCGTAACCTGCCAATGCGCATCAATCCACAAGCCGATAACTTCGATGTTTTGATATTTTTGCCGGATAAAGTGGACGGCTTGTTGAATTTGTCTTTTTTGGATGGTTTCCGTTGTCGGATTACCGGCACAATCATGGTGTCCCGTAATAGCGATGCCCGCCGATCGGTGTTTTCTTACCGATATTTCCACGCGGCTCAGAATGGATGAAATCAGAGCATTATTCTTTTGTTCGGCAAGAATACGATTCGGCCCGGGTTCAGTAATGGAATCCACATATTCCACGCCAAAACGTTTTTTTAAGTAAGAAATCACGGGCAATTGCACGCGACCGTCCATGCAATTGATATCAGTACAAAAACGGGAATTTTTTTTGAAAGAAGAATTGAAATCTGCCGTTGCCCCCATATCTACTCCTACGAATTATTACCGGAACGATTGCCAAAAAATCGATAAAAATTTCATATTGCTCGAGTTTCTGATAACATTACGGTTTTTTCAGAAAGCAATCAATTCAAAATAGCGTTTTGGGGATTGACATTAAGGATATTAATCGATAGCAAATTTTTTGCATTATGAAAATTTGTCCGTTTTTTTAGAAAAAATTCAGGTGCTTCCAACAGTGAGTTTTGTCAGAGTGTTTGTGGCTTGTTTAATTGTTTGATGGGTCAATTACTGTTTTCCGTGTTTGTGATTTGTTTATCCTGTAAAATATGCACCGGCAATGCCTATGCCGATTCCAAGAATGCCAGACATTAGGCTAATCGGTAGAATAGCTTTTTTATCTTTTGATGCGACCATAAACAATATGGGAATAGCCGACATTTCGGCAATAATCAATCCCTTTAACCAAGCTGCAATATTCCACGAAACAAACGGAATGATCAATCCCAAAACCAACCAATGAAAAAAAGCGGAAAGATTGGCATATTTGTCCATTTTTCGCATAATCATGGGGATCACATCTACTATTCCCGCTATTGCACCTATGCATAAAGCTATTAAGACATCATTCATGGTTTAGCACCTTTTTTCTTTGTCAGGGGGCATAGCAGAGAATTTTTTTGGTAAAAGCTATTCTCAATAGAACTCATACTATGCCCGTTCGCAAGGTCAGACAGATAAACCAAATTCGCATTGAGCATTTTGATTTTTGCTAAAAATATCTCCCGTTTCTGAGCTTAATTTCGATTTCAATTGAAATCATCCCACTAAGAAAAAATATCGTACGTGAACATAGGAGAACCAAAATATTTTGTTTCGTGGGCGGAAAAACATCGGGCTGCAATCGAAGTATCGTTTATGGTTGCGGCGGCAAATTAGTTCCGCCCAAATCACATTTCCCAAAGCGATCTCTTATGCCGAATTTAGGGTCAATAAAATCGATTTGCAAATTCCCGCTGATTTTTTTGCGCATCGATATGGTGCCGGTATTGCAGAACATCCGTACCGGAATATATTTGTAAGAAATCCGTTCCGAGAAACTTCAAAAATAGTATTTTGACTTTACCGTTGATCTGTACTCCGGATGCACGAGCCCGGTGCAGCCATGTGCTAGTGAGAATTATATTTGTTTATAACGATTGTAAATATTGACCTTTTTTCAAGTTTCGAAAAATTCAAAGGTGAAATATCATAAGTATGAGCAAAATTGGACCGATTAAGTTGATAACGACAGCATGGAAAAGGATCAAATGGTTGTAGGGAAGGGAATATTAATAATTCGCATAATAAATAATCCGTTAAAAGATTAATATCTACCTTACCATCGCCATTATAGGTAATTTCACCGGAAGAATTATCTTCACGATCCAAACCGAGAAGATAGATAAAATTTTTATTGGGAGGATTAGGCTGAAAAGCATTATATTTTCCTTTATATTTAATTGAAATTTTGATATTTAAAATCTTTATTGTGGAATCATTTATTCCATAAATATTTTTAAGCATTAAATTCCAAAAGCCTTTATATGATGGTGTTAAATCCTGACATTTAATCATTTTTAAATTCAAAATTTTTTCATTTTAAGATTTAACATAATCGGACAATAATGTACCGACCTTTTTACTGTTTGTTTGATATGCGACGGCAAGGGTTTGTGAATTATCAACGGGTTCGGTTAAGCAGAAAAATCCGAAGTAATGGCTGTATCCGCGAAAAAATAATCCTTCCCGTCTTTTAAGGGCTTAAAATATCCTTTTTTAATCTTTCCGATAATTTCCGGTAAATTATCATATTCACTATTGGTGAGGTTATCATATTCTGATGGATTTATTGAAGCAATACCTTTAATGGCATTGGGATCCGAAGCAACCGTACTTACGAAAACATCGAGATGGTGAATAAAATTTTCAGGAGAATACATAAAGTAGAGGTTTCAAGATTTTTATTAAATTCTTTTCAAATTGGTTTCGATAAAAAGAGTCGGCAAAAAAATATTTGAACGCTGCATTCGGTATTAGAAAAAATGGGTATTATTGTTGTAAATTGGCGAGAACCTTTTGCAAATAATTGCCGTTTTCGAAAGTCCGCTCCTTGCCGATCCCGAAAATAAACGGAATTTTTCGTTGTTTTTTGAATGGTTATATTTATGGACAATAAAAATAACGTAAATATTTCCACAGAATTGCGCAACCCGATAGTGTTAGTACTCTGTGCTAAATTGAAGGGTTTAATTGCAAACTCTTGACAAAGTTTAAGAAACCGTGTGGAAAACGAAGACACACAGAAGAAGCATGCAGCATTTACGCGTATTTTTTCAAAGAACTGGTTAAACGAAAAAATGGATACAAGGCGCTTTGGGATAACTGTTATTCCGGCTAATACAATAAATTACTAAGCAGCAAACTCCTCCGGTATCGGTTAAGTTGGGTTTTCCGGATGTCCGGTTAACTCTCCAATTGAATAAAAGAAAGCAAAAGTTGATATTCTCTGCATTTTTTCACGATTTTGTCTCCTTAAAAAAGCAGAGAAGAGACTAATTTTTTGGGGATTTATTTTTAATGTTTAAATCAGCCCTGGCCACTTCGATTACCTCGTACTCGTCGGTAACAATTAAATCGGCAAGGGGGCGCAAAGACTGGACAACCCTGTGTTCCTGTTCCAATACCTGAAATCGAAATGCGTCTTGCGGCTCTTTTCCTCTTAACAATTGTGCCTTTTTTGTTTCATAGTAAGTTAAGGTAATAAAAATCCGCAAATCGACATCCGCCTTTAAAGAATATAACCCTTCCACAATCAGATAATCAATAGGTTTAAAATCGGTAATCAGTTCATCGGTTATGTCTGTTAGCAAATCGACACAAGGCATTTTTGCTTTTTTGCCCTCTCTGAATTCACGGATATTTTTGTTAATCAATTCCCAATTAATTTCATCCAAACCGATTTTATCTATTCCGTGTTTTTTACGCCAAGCGGTTTTTTCTTGCGGAGGAACTTTGTAATAATTGTCAATATGTAATATCTTTGCCAACTTGCCGTGTTGTCTGATTTTTCGACCCAGAACGTGCGCCAGTTCGGATTTACCCGCTCCCGATTCGCCGCTGATGCCAATCACAGTGCGGTTGGAATTCAATGGCAGTAATCGTTGCAGTATCTGCTCAGCCGCCTGATAGTGTTTTTCATTTAGTAATAATACATCTTCTAACATTTACCGTTTCTCCTTTTATAATTCGATTTCGACATAATTGTTTTTATTAAAATCAATTTTATTTTCTCTCAAATAAACAGCGCCTGTGCGTGCTTTGGGAGTAGTGTTTATAATTTTCAGTTTTTGTGATGTTATGTTAATATTGTAACTTTGCTCCCGATAGTGCACGGTAAAGGCGATACTGCGCCAGCCTGCAGGCAAATGCGGATCGAGATAAACATTGTCTCCGTTAAAACGCAGTCCGGCGTAATTTTTAAGGATCAGGAAAACCGAGCCTGCCATTACTCCGGTATGAATGCCTTCTTTGGTTGTACCGCCTTGTACGTCTTGGTAATCGCTTTTTAACGCGTCCATAAAATAATTGTGGCTTAAAGGTTCATATCCGGCTTGCAAGGCAATATTGGAATGCACTAACTTGCTCAACGTCGAGCCGTGCGAAGTGTATTTTATGTAATAGTCGAAATTTTGGTTCACCAATCTTTGCCTCGGCGATAATCCGGTTTGACAGAGCAGATCGTAAACTTCTGCTACCTCCAAATTATAAAAAATCATTAATGTGTCTGCCTGTTTAATCACCTTATAGTCGTTGGGATTTTTCCCTTCAGCTTTAAGGATGCGATCCATGCGGCTGATGTTATCGTATTTTTGGGCGTATTCCCGCAAATCGATTTCTTTAAGATTAAAATATCCCTCGAATTGTTCCAGAATATTATCGCGGGAAAGCAGAATTTGTAAAAAATTGCCGATTTTGCGCCACGTGTTTAATTCACTTTTTTTAAGATCGATTTTTTCAAAAAGTTTCTTTTTTTCAGGGGCAGGCAGCAATGCAAGAATATCGAATGCACGGTTAAAAGTCCATATTACCATAATATTTGTGTAGCTGTTGTTTTTAAGCCCTCCCGATTTTGCGCCAGGATACGCTTCGTGATATTCGTCGGGCCCCATTACACCAGCAATTTCGTACCGTCCGGTTTTTAAATTAAAATCCGCTTTGCTTGCCCAGAAGCGACAGATTTCAAAAAACATTTCCGCACCGTAATTGGTTAAGAATTTAAGATCGCCGGTGAATTTGTAATAATTGAAAATATTGTAAGCGATTGCCAGAGAAATGTGGCGCTGCAGGCTGCTGTAATCGTCATCCCATTTGCCGGACAAAGGATTAAGATGCAGTGTCTGCGTTTCTTCTCTGCCGTCGCTGCCGCTTTGCCAGGGAAACATGGCGCCTTTGTAGCCGTGCTCCGCTGCGTAAGAGCGGGCTTTATCCAGTCGCCGGTAACGATACATTAACACCGATTTGGCGGTTTCCGGAAAATGCATAAAATAAATGGGAAGTATAAAAAGTTCATCCCAAAAGATATGCCCGCGGTAGGCTTCGCCGTGCAGCCCTCGGGCGGGAATTCCGGCGTCTAATTTGGCATTATGCGGCGAAGCAGTAACCATCAAATGATAAAGATTCAATCGTACCAGTTTTTGCACAAGTCGCTGCCCGTCTATCCTGATATCGATTTTTTCCCATATTTTCGACCAGGCTTTTTTGCTTTCGTTATACAGGCTTTCGAAACCGTCTATTTTATTCAAGTCGTTTTTAGCATATTGTTGAGGATTACTTTTATCTTTTGTTGTGTAAGTGGCTACTGTTTTTTCGATGGTCAGGGGCGTGTTTTTTTTACCTTTAACACGGATAGTCGAGCGTACGAGACCGGGTTCGGTCGAAATCACAAATTGGGATTCGCACGGTTGTTCGCCGTTTTTGATGAAATGGCGGGCAGCTACGGCCAATGTTATTTTCGATTGATTTGTGCGCACCACAAGAAAACAGTTTTTGCCGTCTCCGCCCTGATCGACGGTTTGCCAGTGTTTTGAGTTTAACTGTCTGTAACGTTCGACGCCGCTGTTGATCACTTGCCCGTCAAGTTCTGAGCGAATGATAATATCGGAGTTATAGTTGAGCGGAGTGATGGTGTATTTTAGTGCGGCGAGATGCGGGTTGGCCATACTCATAAAGCGCACCGAACGGATCAAAGTTTTGCGGCCCTCTTTATCTTTTACAATCACTTTTCTGTAAAGAGAACCGTCGCGGAAGTCCAATCGACGCTCAAACAATATGAGTTCAACTTTATTAAAATCAAGCCAGTCGCCGTTGCCGATTTTAAAAGTAAGCGGCAGCCAATTGGGACAATTTACAAAATCTTCATTCTCAACCTTTCTGCCGCTTACTTCGGAGGTTAAGCGATTATATAAGCCGGCTAAGTAGGTACCCGGATAATTAATGCCGTTGGCTTTTGATTCTTCCAATGCGCCGCGCGTACCCATGTAACCGTTGCCCACAGTACACAAGGCTTCGCGCGTACCTTCTTTTTCGGGATCGTAGTTATAATTACTAAGCGTCCATTGATCGTCGTGTAAGCCATTGGTAAACCACTTATTTAATTCGCTTAAGGATATCTGAGATAAATCGCCGACCACGATATCGGCGCCGTTTTGTTTTAATTCCAGTTGGTTGTTTTCACGGGCGACGCCCAGCACCAGACCAAATTGTCCGTTTTGACCGGCCTGCACTCCGGATACGGCATCTTCAACAATAACGCTTTTGTCGTAATCAACTCCCAGATTATCGCAGGCGGTTTTAAAGATATCGGGTTCGGGTTTTCCTTTTAAACCGAGCCGAGCTGAAACCAGCCCGTCCACTATTGTTTCAAACAGATCGAACAAACCGGCTGCTTTAAGAATTTTTTGGCAATTTTTACTCGATGAAGCCACTCCCACTTTAATGCCGTTTTTCAGCAGCTCTTTAATAAAGGCTACGGTGGAATCGAATACGACCAGATTACCTTCGTCGATCAGGCGATTAAAAAGTTCATTTTTGCGATTACCCAATCCGCAAATCGTTTTTTTACTCGCATCATCCGTAGGATCGCCGTAAGGCAAATCGATATTGCGCGATCTCAGAAAAGAGGCGACGCCGTCAAAGCGCGGCTTACCGTCAACATAGGGTAAATAATCATTGTTATGAGTGAATTCACGGAACGGTTGGCCCGTTTCGTTTGCATATTCTTTTAGAAATTCGTCAAACATCTGTTTCCATGCGGCGCTATGCACGGATGCGGTTTGGGTAATAACGCCGTCAAGATCAAAGATAACCGCATCGAATTTTAAATCGGGCATAAATCAACAACCTCCGGAATTAAAGTTAAAATTGTAAACCGGCACTCAGACATTTTTACCTTTAACGGTATCCGCGGGATCGCTTGTCGCCTCACGCCACCAAAGAGGAATGAGAGCCGTTGCCACAACCAGAAAGAATAATGGAAAAAATATGGAAGTATCTGGCGTTGGAATCAGCAGTTTACCTACGCCGATTAACATCAAAAATAATGAAGCCGCAGCAAAAAAGGTAATTTTTATTTCTTTGAATAGTTTTTTGACAGGTACTTTGGCATTGTCGCCCACGAGAACAGCCGTCTTGCGCCAAAAACCCATGGGACGGGTTTTTTTGTAAAAGTTTATTAAAACCGAATCGTCTGTTCTTGGTGTAAAGAAGGTGATCAATACTGCTGATGTCGTAGAAACCAAGGCCATGGTTCCCAAACGAATCCACTCCGCATCCGTTACAACAAGAAGAATGGGTGCTACAATTAAAGAAACGGTAATTGCGGCTAATTCTGAAAACAGATTAATGCGTTCCCACAACCATCGTAATACCAACACCGATCCCATGCCTGCGCCGAATAGCAGGGAGATAAACCAGGCGGTTTGGATAGAGCCCAGGTTAGCCATAATCGTAAGCGCAATAAGTAAAATAAGGATATTCGATAAACGGGCGGCAAAAACTAATTCGGTGTTTTTGGGTTTACGCTTAAGCCATTCTTTACAAATCAGGCGTTGGTAAATATCGTTGCTCCAGTAGCTTGCGCCCCAATTTAAATGCGTATCGATGGTGGAAGCGAGCGCGGCTAACATTGCGGTAAGCATAATGCCACGAATGCCAACAGGAAGGATATCGTTGATTCCGGTAACAAAAAGAATTTCACGAGTGGCGGCAAAATTACTGCTTGCGGCCTGTGCAGGGGTAAACGGGTAAAATACAAGCAAACTGACGCCGATAATCAGCCAGATTAAGCTTCTCAAAAATATTTGCATCCACGAAAAAACCAATGCTGCAATGCGTGCATCCCGATCGGAGGCACAAGCCATGGAACGCTGCGCCAGATATCCCGTGCCGTCGCTGTTCATCTGGAAAAACCATTGCAAACCGATGATGATCAAAAAAGGCAGCAAAAGCTCGCCTCCTGTTGGTGCGAATGAAAGCAGTTTGTCGGCTACGTTCACGCCGTACAGTTCAACTACTTTATCCACAATAGTACTAATTCCGCCAATATGCCGTACCACCTCAACGGCATAAATTAAAGTACCGATCATTGCCAGGCTAAATTGTACAACATCGGTGGATATGACGCTGCGCAAGCCACCGGTAGTGGAGTAGAGGGTGGTAAAACCGACAATCAATAAAATACTGATAATATTATTGGTTGTAGCTACAGTAGGGTCCAAATTCGTAACACTGCTACCCAGGGAAATTCCCGATGCGCTGGTAAGATGCAGGAAAAAATTGTAAATTTCTGGGGGAAGCCATAAATGCCAGGGCAAAAAGACTTCGGCAATACGTACGGCAGCTACCAATACCATTGCCATTACCACACAATTTATTACGGTTCCGTAGTAAATGGCTTTAAGAACACGTAAAAGCAAAACGCCTTTACCGCTATAGCGTACTTCCGTTAATTCGGCATCGGTTAAAACGCCTGCGCGCCGCCAGCCGATGGAAAAGATAAACCCCATCATCAAAAAGGCAATGCCGTATATCCATAATCGCCAGAGCATAAATATTCCGCTGGTAGCGATTAACCCTGTTACCAGTAAAGGCGTGTCTGCGGCAAACTGAGTGGCTGCCATGCTGAATCCGGCTCGCCAACCGCTAATGGTTCTGCCAGCCAAAAAATACTCATTCAAATTCTGAGAAGCTTTATTTTTTGCCAGAAATCCGGACGAAACAGAATAGATTACAAATGCCAAAACAATAATTAAATCAAACATAAATTTCCTTCAAATATGGATTATAAGTTTGTAGAAATTGCAGCAAAGTTTTCTAAATTGTAAAATTTAACCGCAATTTTCATTGGCAATCGGGTTATAAAAACTGGGGCCGGGCTACGACCCCAGTTAAAATTACCTGTAAAGCCTTACGTCAAACAGTAGAACGGAGCGGCATACATAGGTTTTATGAGGATATTGTAAAATAGTAAAAACGACGTGGCGCTCCGCTTTACTCATGTGTTGTTTTTAGAAATCATGAATTACCGAAAAGCGAATGGAACGACCGAAAATCGGACGGCCATTAGCTGCCAGAGGATCTCGGGGATCGCCTTCCGTAAGTCCATGGGAATTATTTAAATTATCGATATGAACCTGAAAAGACATATTACCCGGTGTGGATACGATCACTCCGGCATCGATTTTAGTGTAACCGTCCAGTTGAAAAACGTTATCTCTGGAATCCCAGCGTTTTCCTACAGAACGAACCGCGCCGTAAACAATGGCATTGAGTTTTCCTAATGTTAGATTATAGCTTGGGGCAATTCTGAATTGCCAATCGGGTTGACGCCAGATTGAGTTTCCGACAACTTCCGGTGCAACATCGGATTCGGTAATTTCACCCTTCTGATAGGTTGCAATGGCGCGTAGCGAAAAATTCTTCAAAGAAACCACGCCATCGAGTTCCAAACCTATGGTTCTGGTATTAAGTAAAGCGGCTTCTCTTTTTGCGCCTACATCACCGTCAAAAACATAAACACGGTTCATAAAACCCGTGGCAAAAAGGCTAAATAGTTGAGAGTCGTATTTTAAACCGATTTCATATTGTTTGAAATCATTTGCTTCAATATTTCCGTTACTATCGATACTGTATTTGTTTTCTCTAAGCATATCGAAATGAGGAAACTGATAGCTATCGGAATAGCGGGCAAAGGTTCCGAAAACCGGGCTAAAATCGTAGTTAACCGCACCGGTAAAAGCAAAATCTTTCCCTTTGCGAGAGACAGTTTTATCGATGATCCCATCGGGTAAACTTCCATGATCAAGCGTGTATTCGAGGTCAATCCATTCGTAACGGGCACCGACATCAAATCTTAATGCGGGCATAACTTTCCATGAGTCTGCCAAATAGCCAGCAAAAACCCGAGCATCTCCCGCGGAATTTAGTCCGTAATTCCAGGGGGCGCCGCCACCGTGAGCAGCAATGGAATCGGCGGGAATACCATCTAAGATATCGCCGTTAGCGACGTTCTCAACCGGAATATGATTGCCCAGTGTCCAGAAATCTTTTGAAGACCAACGCGCCTGATACAAGCCAAAGGTGATATCATGCGCATTCCATTTTTTATTAATACTTAAATCGTTTGTAATGGATTGCAAATTTTTTAACACCACCCAATGGCCATAATTTTGTACGTAATCCGACCCGCTTAAAACTTTTCCGCTTCTTGTTTTAACGGTGGCCATTCCCAGGGCGGATACTTTTATCGGATTACCGTTCGGTACAAAACCGAATGTATTGGCATCGCCGGAGGTGTAGGTCAATACATCGCTAATCATCCAGTTGCCGCCCAGATCAAAGTTAGCGTTTAATCCGCTGATGCTGCCTTTCCATCCGCGACCGTTAGCAAAGTCGAACGTTGCGCTATCGCCCTGCGCGTTAATTTGAAGAGTGCGAAAGCGCGTGGCGTTCCCCAAAGGAGTAAAGGTGCCGAGATTATTCCCTGTTTTAAGTGCCATTGGCAACACCCATTGGCCATGATCATCAGTAAAACGCGTAAAGACATTCAAGGCGCCTCTTTTAAATACTTTGGTTAACTGAATAGTAAGTTGTCTTCCGTTTTCCGCATTAAATTGTGTGTTTCTTATTCCTGGTGAAGTTTTTACGTAACCACCTACCATATAGTAGAGATTTTTGGCAACTTTGCCGCTCATGTAACCGTCAAAGCGTTGCAGGTAAAAGTCGGATGTTTCATATTTCAGACGACCTTTGGTTTTTTCTCCGCCTTTTCTCAAATTAAAGTTTACGGTCATACCGGGTTCGGCATTTGAGAAAACGGCATTAGGACCGCCGCGTGTTACTTCTGTCAGAGCAACTGTTTCGTCTATGCGGAAAATGGAACTTTGCTCAAAAAAGGAGAGCGTTTCTACACCGTAAATGGGGCCGCCGTTGATGGACATGGTCACAAACGGTGCATCTCCGGAAGAAGGTAAGCCGCGTACAAAAATATTGGCGCCAGCAACACCACCGGAACTTTCCGACCAGACACCAGGAACGGCATCTAAAAGACTTGCGGTACTGCTCGGAGAGAGTCGGTTAACTTGCGTAGCATCGATTGTGTTAATGGCGAAACTGGCTTCTTTTTTACGTATTCCTATTCCGCCTGGCGTACCGATAATTACAACCGCATCCAATAGTAAAGGATCTTCAACTAATGTAAAATTTTGTTTTACGGTCTGATTTTCTTTTACGGTTACTTTAACTTTAACCGTTTTGTACCCTACGGAACTGGCTATCAGAGTATAGGTACCGGCAGGAACATGGTCGATAAGATACATGCCGTTAGCATCTGTAGCGGCTCCTAAAGTGGTATTTTCAAGATAAACATTTACACCGACCATCGGACCTTTTTCGCCTTTAACGGAACCGGCGATTTTTCCCGTACCCTGAGCTATGGTAAATGTTGCGAATGTCAATAAAATGATTAGAAATTGGTTAAAAAACTTCATAACTTCCTCCTGTGGTTGATGACAAGTCACGTTTTGAAAAAATGCTGCCTTGTTGTCAATCCGAAAGTCGATAAGCGACCCGCCTGGCAGAAGACGGATAAGAAATCCCACGTTCTTTGCCGGGAACAAGATTTCTTATCCTGTCGGTACGTCAGGCGACGTCGTTTATCTTGATTTGAGTTCACTTGCGAATCAAATTTTGCATCATTTTTTCATTACTTATTAAAATTATGCTGAACAAATGATTCGGGTTGCAACTCCTCCTTGTTTTTGTTGTACTTAATTGTTGAGAAACGCATACATTAAGTAATAAACAAGCGGCTCCTCCTATTTTTGGTTAAACTTCCGTTGATTATTAAAGTGTTACCGTTAAACTCAAATTGACAAAGCGTCCCAAAATCGGGCGTGCCATAAATACTTTCTGTCGACGATTAGCAAATTCTTGTTCGATTCTGGGATTTCCTTCGGTTAAGCCAATGGTGTTGGTTAAATTGGAAATGTTTATCCCCAGTCGAACTTTGTTTTTTAAAAATTTATAAGAAGCGCCGGCAGAAATTAGATTGTAGCCAGGTAATACCGCCGTATTGGCATCGTCTACAAACCGATCGCCGATGTATTGCCAACTGTAAAAAATATTAAATCCTTTGTAACTGTAAGAAGGCCTAAAATCGATAATAAATTGCGGAATACGACGAACCCGATTTCCGCTCAGGTTTTTGTAAGTTACGGCACCGGTTCGGGGATCAATTTTGTTGCTTAATAATTCCAGCAATCTGGGATCCTGAATGGTACCGATTAGGTTCAGATGCAAGCTACTTGTTGGTATGAAGACCGTCTCGAATTCCACCCCCACGGTTCTGCTTTTTGCAAATCGTTTTTCATGGGTAATTCGGCCGTTTCGAAAAACTTCGTCAATAAACGGGATGTTATTTATATGGCTAAAGAAAAAAGAGCTAAAGAGAGAGAATTGCGGGCTGGCTACTTTTAAGCCGCCCTCCATCTGATAAATATATTGGGTTTTCCCTTTGTCTTGGGAAAAAATCCATTGTTCAAAGTCGGGTGTTCTAAAACCTCTGCTGATCCGGCCGTACAGGGCTAAATGATGATTAATGCTGTAATTTCCGCCGAATGAAAAAGCCCATTCATTAAATTGATGTTTGTAATGGCGGAATGTGCCGTCACCAAAAACGACGTTTCGTTCAGCTTCGGTTTTGCCGTCGCCGATTACGAAATCGTCCCTTGTATTTTCTACTTTCCCTTTATAATGGTGCGACTCTAACCGCATACCGGTATCCAGACGTAATTTTTTAGTTGCTTGCCATTCATCGGTAAAATAGGTTGAGTAAACCGTGGCATAGCTCATGGCATTTACATAAAAGCTACCGTATTGTTCAAAACCGTTATGAGTTACCGAATAAACCACTTTACCTGCGGAATTGAGCCCCACTAAATCCAACAGACGGGGCGCATCTTTGACTTCGGTTAAAATATTTTGCCAATACCAAAAGTCCCCGGCGCTGTATTTACTAAAATATCCGGCAAAGCTTATTTTATGATTGGCAAATTTTTTGTTGATTTGTAAATTGTTCACGGTGTTTTGTAATGGCTTGGAAATGGTCCACCAGCCGTTTAGGGCAATAAGTCCGTTGTTATTTAAATGAGCAATATCGTTAATCGGCGTTCCTGTACTGGCGTAACGGTATTCCCAGTGGGTAACATCGGGTTTTTCTGAAAGGTGCTTAACGGAGTCCGCAAAAAACGAGGCGTTAAACGGAGTTTCCAGAGGAAAAATCGCGTTAAATTCAATATCTGTTTTCATAATGCGGAAATTATTTTGCATGCTCCATCCCTGCCCAAAATCATATACAAATTCCAGAGTAAAAGATGTTAATTTAGGATGGATCCCGTCACGGATGTCACGCCGATAAACTTTTCCGTTAGGACCGGGGAATGAAGCTTTACCGGCATGTACGCTAGTAATGGTACCGTAATTGGCATTGAGCCCTGGTATCGATTCGGGATCGTCTGGATTTTGCAAGGGGATTGGTAGGTAGAAAATGTTGCGGTCGTTTAAGTATTTGCCATAAACCCTGAAATATCCTTTTTTGAAGAGGCGGGTCATGTTTAGTTTTATTTGTCCGCCGCTGTTACCCGTAAAATGAGCCGAACGAATTCCTTTACTGGATCGTAAAAATCCGCCTACATTAAACTTCATTTTTTTCGATAGGGGACCACCATAGTTAAAATCTAATCTTTTGAAATCATGTGTGCCTGCCGAGAGTTTAACGATCATTTCTCGTTTATTACCGCCGGTTTTGCTAATAAAATTTATGATGCCTCCCGGAGCGTTACTGGCATAAATGGAGCTTGTTCCTCCGCGTACCCCTTCCATACTCTTTATGCTTTCATCAAGGCGCATCATAATATCGATATTAGCAAACGCTAATTCCGGAGCTTCAAATACAGGTAATCCGTCTTCATACATGGCCACATAGCGATAAGAGCCATCCTGAGGGATGCCCCGTGGAAATAAATTATTGGATACTTCGCCACCTGAGCTTTCAACATAAAATCCGGGAATAACTTTTAACAAATCGGCCGTGCTTTGGGGAGCAAGTTCATTGATTTGTTTACTGTTTGCCGTAGTTATGGCAACGCTGGATTCAAGTTTCATAAAGGGGTTTCGGCAGGCGACGGTGACGATTTCTTCCATATCGAGTATATCCGTTTCAAGAAAAAAGTTTTGATCGACGATTTCTCCAGGCGTTACTTTGACAAGGAAAGATTTTGGCTTATAACCAATCATTTGCGCTGAGACAAGGTATTCACCTTTCGGCAATTCATCAAAAATGTAGGCACCTTTATTATCGGCAATGTCCATAATTTTTGCATTTACAAGCATAACTTCCGCACCTGACAAAGGATTGCCGTCACTATCTGTTACAAATCCTCTGATTTTTCCGAAGTTTGTTTTACTAGCTGTTTTTCTGAAAATTACAAATGTTTTTTTACCGACAAGATTGTATTGCAAATGATGCCTTTTAAGAATCTTTTGCAGATCTTTAAAGATATTTCCGGAGAATTTCTTTATCGCCGGAGTTTTTAAACCATTAATTATTTGGTTCTCATAAATAAAATAGATGTCGTATTTGTCTCCTATTAGACGTAAGGCTTTTTGCAATGAAATCTGTTGTTCCGCAGAATCAGCCGTCAATTTCCGTAAAAATTTGTCGTTTGAAATTTCCTGAGAAATAGCAAAAACAAATAAAAAATGAACACAAGTTATCGTTAATGTTAAATAACGCATATTTTATTAAATACTATTTTACTGAATTACATATTAGATTTTTCAAAAATAACTTTATTCCCTTTGATGTAAACCGGAACTTGTAAAACTTTTCCCAGTGTTTCTAAAATAAATTGCAGATTGTTGTTTTCAATAGAGCCGGTAATGGTTCGTTTTAATAATTTTTTGTCTTTTATTACCACATCGATACCATACGTATCCTTGAGATGGTTAATTATTTCTTCCATAGATGTATTGTTTAATATCAGCCGGTTTTTCCACCAAGATGTCTGTAAAGAGCTGATGCTGTTTTGCGGTTTCAGCTTATGGGTGTTTTGGGTAAAATTCAAAAATTCACCTGGTTTCATAATAACGCTTGCCGAAATTTTATGACTATCCGATTTTTCTTTAGCCATTACTTTAACGATGCCTTTGATTAAGGCTACTTTTGTCTGATTTTTTCTGGAGTTCACGGTAAAGATTGTGCCTATTACCGTAATTAATCCTTCATTGGTTATGACCGTAAAATTATGCTGGGGACCAAGTGGCTTTTTAGTGACTTTAAAATAGGCTTCTCCTTTTAAATACAATTCTCTTTTTGTTTTTCCGCTAAAATTTTTAGGATATCTTAAAATCGAATTACCGTTTAAAATTACCTTAGAGCCGTCAGCTAAATTGAGTGTAATCCTTTCTCCGAAATGAGTAGAGACCGTGATGAATTTTGCGCCGAAAGAGAAGTTGAAAAGGGGAATATTTAAATGGAGCACAATAAGGAGAACTGCGGCGGCAGAAATAACGGCTGCACCGAGTTTCCAAAAAAGTTGTTTGTTCATGGGTAATAATGCAGGATGTGATTTATTGATTTTTGTTTCGTTTTTATCAATAGGTAAATTTAAATGGTTAAAGAGTTTTTTAAATTCGGCTTGTATATCGGGCAAAGGATGGCTTTTGAATTGTCCGGCTTGCCAAAGTTTTAATGCCTTTTTGTAAAGCATTTTATGGGATGAATTTTCATTTAGCCAGTTTTCCCATTTTTTATTATTGCTTGTGTCACCATTACCGGAAATCCACATTTGAAAACTTTCATCGGTAATTAGCGATTCTAATTCTTCTAAATTTTGTTTAAATTTCATTGCACTACCCGTAAAATAAAATTAACATTCCTTTGTTTATTTATAGAGAGGACTAAATTTCAATTTTGTAATGTTTAAAAATAAAAATAATATTAATTTTTTTAGGAAAGAATTTCTCTTAAACGGCGCAGAGCTTGGGAGACATAATTACGGGCTACTTGTGAGGAGATATTCATAATTTTACTTATTTCTTTGTAAGAAAAGTTATTATAAGTTTTAAGATACAAAGCTTCGCGCATTCGTTCTGGAATTTGATCCAAAGCATATTTTAATTTTATTTTGATTTGTTCATTGCTTTCTTTGAAAATAAGCAAATCTTGTGCGGAAAAGGCATCTTTAGGAAGCTCATCCATGAGAATTTTATTTTTTTCTTCTTTAGCTTTGCTTTTTTTTAATTCTTTTAAAAGCAAACGCTGCAAGGAAGTAAACAAATATAATCGTATGGAACTTACTTCTGCCAGTCGGTTACGTTTTTCCCAGAGATAAGCGAACAACTCCTGAATTGAATCTTTAACTAGTTCTTCGTTGTGGCAAATTGTAAAAGCAAAATTGTACAAAGAGGCATAATTTGTGTTAAAAATTTTTGCTAATGCCTCGGGGTCTCCCTTGCGAAAGGAGTTCCAAATTTGCTTATCGGTTTCGATATGTAATTTCATTTAATTAATTTTACAGTTTTAATAATCCAACTCAAGTTGAACGACTCAAAATTTTTAGTCCTTTTCCAAAGCTGCTTCGGGGCGACTTTTTTTATTTTTGGCATCCCCGAATAAATAGGCGTTGGTAATGTTCTTTAGTAGTATAAGCAAAAACCGGAAAAGTTTTTAGGCTTTTCCGCAGAAGAACGTACCAAAGACGTTTGATTAAAAACCGGAAAATTATTAGCCCGTAATAGAAAATGCATAAGAAAATTAAAAAAATCCACTTTTTTATCGATTTTTATTAAGGAATTGTGATTTTTGGGTGAGTTTTACTACAGGGGAATAATGGGAGAGCACATGAAGGATAATGAATTTAATGAGGAAAAATATAAATTAGAAAATTTTAATACTCTTTTTATTCACAGTTGTCCTAAATAATTTTAATTTTAAATACTGCCCTTGATAAATCAACGTTTAGGACGGATTTTTTGCCTATTTGAAAAACAATCCCCCTAAAACAATGACAACTGATCCGTTCGGCGGCGCCTTCTTTATTTCAAGATGATTTAGATTGCCTGCGGCCGAACGTAGTCCGTTGGATATCTCTCTTAAGGAATTACTCTTTGAAAAT